>Ga0066647_10002087_pt1 | contig 9185 bp, 7 predicted proteins | sample CryGeyCG2114_250_FD_59512 | JGI IMG/M metagenome (GOLD analysis project Ga0066647, IMG submission 59512) | Groundwater microbial communities from aquifer - Crystal Geyser CG18_big_fil_WC_8/21/14_2.50 | ecosystem: Environmental > Aquatic > Deep subsurface > Groundwater | place: USA: Utah: Grand... | reverse complement strand
AGTTCTTTCAATCTGGATTCGGCGTGGTCCTCGTTGCAAACTGTAAATGCAAGATTCTGCTTACGCTGTGGTAAAAGCATCTCTCAGGTGATTCTGAGCACTCCCTATTGCAAAATTATTTAAATTGCTTCAAAGTCCTCACTTCGAGTCGGCATGTAACCAGAGCCACGCCTGTCTACAAAAGCAGCAGAGCAAGTCCAGTATTGGCCGATTTATCCCTCCTGGATACATTTTGACTACAAACAACTGAGTGACTGACACACTGCCAAAAAATGCCGATTCCAACTTCCTCTTCGAAACCACCATATGTTGCTGTACTTGGTTGAACATCAAGATGCGGGTACAGCTACTGGCGCAATATGTCCCCTCTTTTATTCCCTGTCAAAGCGCATCGATTGCTACATGAACCGCATAAGTGACAGAAACAGTAGACACAATGAAATAACTCGCCGTCGTCTAGGCAAACACTCACTCGTCTTCGAAGCAACTATGTCCTGGCTTTAGGCGGCCGCAACCACCTGAGTCGCCCTAGTTGTGTACTGGCGCCCCCCTGAAACCTACAAATGCTGCTGTCTTCGACTTACAGACAACGAGGTAAGACTGGACCCACTATTCTACCAGTATTGAACATGCCATCCTTTTCTTTCCTGCCATCGCATATCAATCACATACTGCAATACAGCAGTTCAAATGGTCTTTGGCATACCAGCTTAAGTACCGCTCGTCTAGGGGCTTCATCTCGTGATCAATGGCCATCGACATACTTGTCAGGCTGTATTGACACTGCATGGCAGACGAAGGAGAGAGTTGTGACGAGGGTGAACTGGTCACGTACTTGCAGAACAGCTAAGTGCGTCTCGATCGTCTCCTATGTGGTGGACGTGATCAATCCGATGGCACTACTTGTGATGTACCAGCAGCAACTTTGGCTGGTTGAGAAAACATGGGTGGCCTCCTCGTGGCTAAAGGCTTTTATCAGAAGCAGCAACAACTCAGTGAACTTGGCAACACGGCACGTTGACCATCATCCTCGTACGTGCAGGACGTGAAGAAACTATCTTGTATTCGTGTTGGCGGTTACGTCCTGCTTTCTGAAGTGTGGCATAGCCCGGTCAAGTCCGCTGAGATCACAATACCCATTTTGTCTCGGAGCTGCACTGAGCGTCTTGTCCATTGGTCACCGGCGGCATTTCGATGACTTCCAAGTTTGGGACTGCTATGCAGTCCTTTGCCGCGGTTCACTTTGTGACAGCACATGAGGCATTTTAGTGCGATTATTTTGCTGCCTCAGACCTAGGTCGCTAATATTCTGAATTCGAAGCGGAAGGTAGCATTGATCGTGCATTAACTCTGATACGAGATCTCACCCACTCCCCTCATCGTCGAATCGGGCGCCTCGGACCACAGGGAAGAAAGCAGACTAGTGCGTCATTAGCTCTCTACACAGCAAAACGACCTACCCAGATTCGGCAGGTAACACCAAGAACAAGTCAACAAGCATGCCGCTAATTGAGCTTGGGAAGCTTGGGAAGCTCAACTGGGGGATGGTTAATGCTTCAGATGTGGGGTTTGGTGCTGCCATGGCTCAGATACCATCCTAGGTGTGGTTTGCCGCCCGATAAAAAGAGGGAGACGACCAACTTATCTGAGACCTGAACATCTTTGGAACGTTACGTCTAAGCTCAGATATCTCAGTACCAGAGTATAAGTCAACATGCTTGTCTCTACCCTGCTGCTAGCACTGAGTGCCACTGCAGTCCTCGGCGGTCCAGTTGCACGCTCAACTTATGCGGTCAAAGGCTCGCATCCTGTCCCGAGAGGATGGAGAGCTCTCGACCGGGCACCTCAAGACCACAAGATGGAGCTACGCATTGGTCTGACACAGGGTGACTTTAAAGGTCTCGAGAAGCACCTATTCGAAGCATCAAGCCCAAAACACAGCAAATACGGCCACCATTTGACAGCTGGTGATGTGCACAATTTTATCAAGCCATCAGACGAGGCCTCCAGTGCCGTTCATGAGTGGTTGTATGAAAATGGGATCCTGTCGGAGGACATCGAGTACACTCCCGCCAAGGATTGGATCAAGGTCAACCTGCCAGTCTCTGCTGTTGAAGACCTTCTCGAGACACAGTATCACACTTACGTGAGCGAAGATGGTCGAACAGCTGTGCGAACTCCTGAGTGGTCTCTACCGCGCCATCTGCACAAGCATATTTCTACGATCCAACCTACGAACTCCTTCTTTGGTCCTCGAGCACAAGCCAGAATGGAGAAGAGAAAATCGGAAGCCTTGGCCGAGACTGAAGATGTTCCAGAGTACCTCCCACCTCAGCCAGACGCTGCAACAGTTGATGAAGTCTGCAACACGACCTGGGTAACTCCGACCTGCCTGCGGACGCTGTATGGTACTATAGACTATACTCCACAGTCAACCGACAAGAACACTGTAGCTATGAATGATTTTCTAGGAGAGGTCAACATCCGATCTGACACAAAACTATATCTGCAACGTTTCCGTCCAGAAGCACTTGGTGCCCAACAGGACTATCAGATTATCTCGATCAATGGCGGCACAACAGACCAGATTCTGAACGAAACTCAGCTTGTAGATGAAACAGGTGTCGAAGGCAACCTCGATGACCAAACCCTGATTGGCGTCTCCTGGCCTACACCACTTACGATCTACTCAACAGGCGGCTCACCACCTTTCAACCCAGACATTGTCACTCCGACGAACACAAACGAACCATATCTGACCTGGCTTGAGTATGTGCTCTCTCTGCCCGACCCTCTACCGGCTGTCATCTCGACCTCTTATGACGACGATGAGCAGACGGTACCCAAGGACTATGCGATTCAAGTCTGCAACACACTCGCCCAGCTCGGCGCACGCGGTGTCAGCGTGCTCTTTGCATCTGGCGATTCTGGTGTTGGTACAAACGGTGAATGCTACACCAACGATGGACGCAATGCCAGCACTTTCCTCCCCAACTTCCCCAGCTCTTGTCCATACATCACTAGCGTTGGTGGTACCTACAAGTTTAACCCCGAAGTTCCCGTCTTCCGTAACCGATCGACAGGTCTCTTCACCGGAGGTGGTGGTGTCTCAAACTACTTCGATACGCCAGATTACCAGGTTGAGGCACTGCAATCATACTACGCCGCTACCGGTGTGGTCGACGAGTACGCAGGTCTCTTTAACCCCAACGGCCGCGGATATCCTGACGTATCCGGTCAGGCCCTCAACTACACCATCTACTGGAACGCAACACTGTATCCGGTCAGCGGCACTAGTGCGTCGACACCAGCTGTCTCGGCCATCCTTGCTCTTGTCAATGATGCTTTGATCGCTGCTGGAAAGCCAACTCTTGGTTTCCTCAACCCGTGGTTGTATGCAGGTGGATACAAGGCGTTCAGTGATGTGACCACCGGATCGAACTACGGTTGTGATACTGAGGGCTTCCCTGCTGTTGTAGGCTACGACCTTGCGACCGGCTGGGGTACACCCAACTTTAAAGATATTGTAGCACTTCGTGGTGTTGATGTTGCTGGCTCCGGTGGATGGGGTTCGTGGGAATAGTCTTGATTGCCTTGGAATAGTTCGAGATCAGTGTGACCTCGCATGCCTAAAACATAGCCAGCATGTCCAAACGAACGCATTCGAGTCCAGAGTCCTAGAAGAGTATTTTATATTTGAGGCCACTGATAGGGGCCCATCTCGAGGAGTCCACAGCCCGAGACTTCATAGAGAAAGAGTAACATGACAAATACCTCGCACGGTAGCACCGGCGTCAAATTGATATTTGGGTGAAGCGTATACAGGCCTCGATCGTAAACAACAACAAGTTTTGAATAATAGGTCGCGTAAATGACTGTTTTACAAAGTGATTATATTCTGGCTTTAGGTGGCCGCAACCACCTGAGTCGCCCTAGTTGTATACTGGCGCCCCCCTGAAACCTACAAATGCTGCCGTCTTCGACTTACAGACAACGAATAACACTTCACCTACTATTCCATGACTTATTATTATTTACGATCGAGGCCTGTTGTAAGAAAAATGCCGTTCGAAGGAGTATGAGTAATAGACGATGGATAACGCGCCCATCGACCAACTGCCAAGCAAGCAAGCTTGTTGCTGGTGGTTTGGCGATCACTGGGTGCGTGTCGCGAGCGTGCGGTTGGCGACGACTGCACTAACTAGACAGCTTTCGGTCTTCGTACCTCTTGTTTTAGATATATACTAGATTCACATAGTTTTCACGCCACGGTAGCTGTATACAGCGGGGACTGGATGGACGACGAGAATCATATGTCTAGCCCGGATATTTGGCCTCCAACAAAGCAATGTATAATAAGGGCAGGAGCACAAAATAGATGCTGCATTTCCCGAGTGAAGTATGCGTGGCAGCATCTCCCTCATCGTCTATCTTTTCGTTCCCTCGCGATCATTTTCGCCGCTTTGCTGACTGCTCGCTCTCTAGAGCTTGTATCTCGGTATACTATAATGACCTAAAATGTTAGTGTTGTAGTATTTGGGGTTGCTCTATAGAGTCAGTACGGTCAGCAAGAGGGGTATTCGCAATAGTGTATAGTCAATGTGTATTGTCGGGCTTCATTGTCCTTGTGGTCGAAGACCACACACCTGCTATAAGTACATAAGGCCGCTACTCGGCTAACCACACGGCACTGCCTGCTCGGCTAACCTCCCTATAACGACCTCCGCATGCTGCATCCTTAAACCTCACGACATTAGTCGCTTGTATAAATCTTGCATAAGCGGCGTTGCCTTGCAGATTTGACGAGGCTCTTAACATAGACCGAAGAGACGGCCTTGAAGACTCGGTCTCGCTAGTCGGATTTCGGGCTTGACTCCGGGCGCACGGTGCACACACACGTGACCTTGTAAAGTCTTGCTATCCTCTTGTCGCCCACTAAATTTTGCCTGTAAGCAAGAGGATCATATCATATACTATATTGAAGCCTATATCAAAGCCGCGCTAACGAGTGATATAGCGATTCTTCCTTGAGATTAGCCTTGCTCAAATGGCTCGAAGGTCGATTGTGTGGTATCCGGATGTTCACTTCGCAGATGTAGTCTCGCTCCGATCCACGCACAGTTGTCTCCGCCATGTCCACGAGCTGAATAGGCGCCATTGTATTACCCAAACTTCATCAACTCTTCGAAGAATTCCTCCTCCAGCATTGCGTGTCTCCACGGCTTCTGACCTACTTGGCACTAACATCTCTTTTGCGGCCCAATTAGAGTTCAGCTATGGTACCTCGTCTTCGGCACTGTTCTTCTCGATATCCCTCGCACGCTTCAGTCTTCTCACTTCCAACTTTACGGCCGTCACTAGCGGCATATCATTATCGATATCGAGTTGGCCTCTGACGCATTGGTTTCGATTGCCACCCCCCAGCAGCTGTTGGGCAACAGGGAGATCTTGCTTGTCAAGCATACTAGATGTGGTGTGTTGAGGTTCCAGGAGGACCGTAAGCAGGAGATGGCGAGGAAGACGCTTGGGCAAGCTTTATGCATCCTACTCGAGAAACTGTACGAGGCCATTGAGTCTGTTCGCAAGCCCGATCTTGAGAAGTCAGTCAAGAACGGTGTGGCATTTTGAAGAGAAGCAAGCTTGTTGCTGATGGTGTGCCGATCAATGGGTAGGTGCACGCAGTGGAGCGCGGGCGAACGACAAGAACCATTTAGCTGGCTTGGATATTTGCCCGCTGACATTGCGGTGTGCAGGCCTTGATCGTAAACAACAAAAAGTTGCGGGATAGTGGGCTGGTATTTTTGGGTTTTTGAAAGCTGAAGATAGTAGCATTTAGTAGTTTCGGGGGCACGCCAGTGTCGAAAAGAAGGCAATCAGGCAACTTAAAATGTTGAAGGTGTCTAGAGCTAAGATAATGTTATTTTCTCAAACAGTCATTCACACGACTCACTATTCCACAGCTTTTTGATGTTTACGATCGAAGCCTGTACCACAGGGTTGGAGTAAGAAAACATTGTCGCATTTACTTCACTCTTGGTTTGCCATGGAATACTTCTTGGCGCGGCTGACTACATTATGGAACATTAATTGGTAGCAGCCCCTGATATACGCTGTAACCAGTCTACGTGCACACCTTCTTCCGAATTCCTTTCAGTCGCTATCTTGACAACTGTCGCTGTTCGTCGCAACCCCCAAGCGTTTACTCGTGGCTCAGCGCGAATAAGATCGACCAGGCGAAAACTACCGTCTCAGCCAGATCAAGCAACTGATCATTCATGTCTGTTCGTCCACCCGGCGACCATACACTTCGTGGTAGCATAATCTCTTGCTTCCTCACTCACCACCAAAGACGCAAAAAAATGAGCACCGAATAGATTGATTGCTCAGAAACGAACTGAAGTCCTGGACACGACGGGAATTGAACCCGCGACCTTTCACAGGCATTCTTATTACTCTGGGAGCAAATGCGAAGCGAAAATCATACTGGAATTTATTAGTACGGATCTGAGTACTGGATGAGACTGGTACTAACCCCCTAGACCACGTGCCCTGTCAGAGACATCGAAGTGTGTGCGATTCTAGAGCTTCGAAAACGTGCTTGAGGCCTATATTTACTTGTAGTGTAACCCGTCCATCGTTGCTTGGCGACTTCGGATCTTATCCTCCTGCTGCTCGCGACGGGTTTCGGCTACACGGCATCCAAGCCGCAATAGCCGAACCGAGAGTCGTATGACGAACCCGGACAAAAGATTTTGACTTCTTCACTCTTCCAAGCGTCGAGTAAGCGGACGGAACGGGAGTAAAAGCGCCATCAGGTTTCGAGCCAACACCGAGCAATGCGACTTCCCAACATTCGGCGCAAAGAGATGCACCGACTACCGCGGTAAACGTGCTTGGCTTCGTACGTCGGGTACAAACCATGGCCGTTTTGGTGAACCTGGCCTGGGAACGAGAACATTGTCGATAGCATGGACGATGATCGTGCTGGCCTCCGGAGTAGGCAACAAGACGGTGATGGTTACAGAACGCCCGCCATCGAAGACGACAACCACCCTCTGAATGCATGGCGGTCGCGTGAAAGCCGGAAAGGTACAATTGACGCTTATTTTCAACCTCGAAACCGGAGTACAAGAGAGCCATCAGATCGGTCCAGCGACTTGGACAGCCATTCGGAGCGCCGGTCTGACGAACCGCCTCGTAGGAACACTGTACAGGATGTTCATCTACCATGGACGGAACGCATCAAGCATACCACGTGGGCTTACTTCACTATGTGCATGGCCACCGGAGGCCTTGCAAATGTATTACATTCTGGTATGTAACGTTCTACCCCTCGAGGCTCACAGTACCCGAACTGGCAGACTGGATTGTTTTCTGTGGGGATGCTGACCACAAGGGCAGTGCCATACCGCTCCGCCTGGCTCGACTACGTGGGCCTGATTGTCTTCTTTCTCAACTTGGTTTTGTATCTCATCATCTGGTCCATGCTCCTCACTCGCTTCCTCAGCTGGCCATCGACCTTTCGAGCATCCTTGGTGCACCCCACCGAGTCCCTCTTCGTCCCTGGCTTTGTGGTTTCGCTCGGGACGATATGTATCACGATCGTCGAATATGGGGCAAACAATACAGGTCGATGGCTTACTAGAGCGGTCCTGGTTCTGTTCTGGATCAACGTCTTCCTCGCCATGACGCTCTCGATCACGATTTACATGATCCTTTGGTCCAGCCTGACCTTCACTATTGCTCAAATGACCCCGATATGGATATTTCCGGCGTACCCCTTGCTCATCATCGGACCACATGCTGCAAACCTTTCGGCGAAGCTTTACGATCCAACGCAAGCCTTGCAGGTCATAGTTGGGGGGTTCACCGTGCAAGGAATCGGGTTTTTGGTGTCACTCACCATATACTCTTCATTCGTCTATAGACTCATGACGCAAAAGTTGCCAAACGATCCTTCGCGACCCGGAATGTTTGTCAGTGTCGGACCTGCTGCCTTTACTTGCAGCGGCACGATTGGCATGGCACAGAACCTGCAACGCGCTTTAGTCCATGTGGATGATCCACACACGCAGATGTTCATGGGGGTCCCCGCGGATCTGGCTGCAAACATACTTCGTATCGTCGCCAACTGGTGCAGCCTCTGGCTGTGGGGCTTGGCCATTTGGTTCTTCTTTGTCGCAGTGATCAGTAACATTGCGCCGCTCTACATGCACCATCAGCAAAAGGCCCATCGTGATGGGCTAGGCGTCAAGAGACGCAGAAGCGAGCACAAAAAGCAACGCGAAACAATACCTTTTGCGATGACATGGTACTCATACATCTTTCCACAAACGGCATTGACAACGGCCACATTCAGGGTAGCGGAGGCTTTCAACATAGAGGCACTGAATGTTCTGGGTTGTGTCATGACTGGCTTGCTGGTGGTCTTGTGGTTTTTCGTGGTCATTATGATGATCAGAGCTATCATACTGAAGCATATCCTATGGCCCGAGAAAGGGGAGGATAGAGAAGAAGGAGGTTTCATGAGGCCACGCGCAGCTGAGAAGGAGAAGGGTAAGGATGATGTTGAAGCGCAAGCTGCTGCAAGTTCCACAAGTAATGCTGCACCGATTGGGCAGGGAGCCCGTTATTGGTCGGTAGACGGAAGAACGTAGATAGCGCTCTCTCTCAGACGCAGATCTGGCTGAAGATTGTACATGTACTACCGAGAACGAAGATGGGGCATGTTACAGACCCCTAGATAGCCCTGCAGAGGTACCGGGGTACCCCCGAGACTAGAATGAGCAGCCAGTTCGAAGTCTGTCGTTGATCAAGCATTGGCGTCGTGCCGTCGCGTAGTAAAGGAGATTACTCGCTTAACATCGGCAGTTGTGCTGGAATTGGCAGATATCGCCTCCTGGAATAAGTTGCGGCAATATGCAGTACTTTGTTCGTGGATCTGCTCTCGTAAGTCTGTAACTTGCAAATTGCGAAGCGGAGCCGAGATTGATTTTTCTGTGCATACGGGACTGTCAATCAGGCGTTGAGAGCGCGGCCATCGGGGGCACTTCTACATTTTAACGGCATCCTCCGTACCACAAACGAAGAGGCAGCAAACACGTCACGGGACATACGGAAGGCTTGGAAAACCTGGTTGCAGGCAAGTGTCATCTCAGGTGCTTGAAGATCGAATCACAGTGACT
>Ga0066647_10001966_pt1 | contig 9501 bp, 6 predicted proteins | sample CryGeyCG2114_250_FD_59512 | JGI IMG/M metagenome (GOLD analysis project Ga0066647, IMG submission 59512) | Groundwater microbial communities from aquifer - Crystal Geyser CG18_big_fil_WC_8/21/14_2.50 | ecosystem: Environmental > Aquatic > Deep subsurface > Groundwater | place: USA: Utah: Grand... | reverse complement strand
TCCAACTCCATCAACATATTCAACTTTGATGTATTATACTGAAATTGATCCTTTTACTGGCAAGAAATTATTTGTGGAAAAAGACCCAAATAAAATGATTATTCAAAAAAATATTGCAACGTCAAAGCGTGAAATAAAACAAGCAAATAATCGTAAAAGCAATAATAAAACAAAAGTGTATAGTAAAAAAAAGCGATTTAATTAGAAATCATGGATTTCAGATTTATCTATTTAGTAAATTGCTTTTTTAATTATTAAATATAAGCAGTTTGAAAAAAAAGTATAAATTTTCCGAAAGCGTAATTAGAAGTATTGTCATTAATGCAAGTGGTTTTCTTTCACCAATTGAACTTGACAAGCTCATTATTAATTTTGAAACTCAAGCAAATAACTTTTCATTTACACTTTCGTCAGAATCAAATTTATTAAGAATTTTCAATTCAATTTTTGATAAGGGATCGTTCTTTTCGGATTGTGCAAGATACCCCCATCTTGTAGAAATTGTAATTTCGGTTGCATCATATAGCAACTTTTTAACAGATATATTGGTTAGAAATCCCGAATTGGTATATCTAATTCTAAAAGATAACTTCCTAAAAGATAGTATTTCTAAGATAGATCTTGAAATTGAAGTAGATAATGCAAATAAAAGATTTCCACAATTAGTTTCTTTTATTGAGTTTCTAAAATTTATTCAGCGTAAATACATTCTAAAAATTGGATTAAGAGACATTCTGGGCATTGCAACTTTAGCTGAAACCACTACGGATATTTCCAAACTTGCTTTTGTAATTACTTCATCTATTTTTGAAATTTCTCTCGTAAATGCTTTCAATAAAACTGATACTTTGCCAATCCTTAATAAGCATATGATAATTGCATTAGGGAAAATGGGTGGAAATGAATTAAACTATAGTTCCGACATAGATCTAATTGTATTTTTTGATAAAAATGAAAAGATTAAGGGAAACAAAGATTACTTTGAAATTCTAAATTCTGCAATTCAAATTTTTACTCAATTAACATCTCAAGTTACAAATGGAGGATTTCTTTATCGAGTTGATTTTAGGTTAAGACCAGATGGGAATTTTGCACCTTTAGCCCGCACACTAAATGATTCAATTAATTATTACGAATCACGCGGCGAGCTTTGGGAAAAACAAATGTTAATTAAATCCTCTTTCCTTTCTGGAAATATAGGGATTTATGATAAGTTTATAAAATTCAGAAATTATTTCACTTTTAATAAGTCATTTTCTGATTCACCAATTTCCAAAATTAAGGAAATGAAATACGAAATTGAAAAACGTGACAACGATAATTCAAATATTAAAACATTCTGGGGTGGAATTAGAGACATAGAATTTTCCGTTCAAGCTTTGCAATTATTAAACGGGAAAAATATTCCCGAACTCCGAACTCCAAACACTCTTGACGCTTTGCATCACTTAAAATTAAACAATATTATCACTGAAAATGAGTATTCTGTTTTTACAGAGTCTTATGAATTATTTCGCAAAATTGAGCATTTTTTGCAATTAATGAATAATTCGCAAACTCATTCAATTCCAGAGAATTTTGAAATATTAGCAAAAGTTGCAACTTACTTAGGTTTTAAGAATGTTGATGAATTTAGAAAAAATCTGAACAAAAGCAGAAACAAAACAAGAGAAATATTCAATTCTATTTTTGAAATTGATGGAAATGAGGTATCCAACACATTTGATAAAATCAAGTTTTCCAACAAAAATAGAGCATATAAAAATATTGGATATTTAAGAATTGGAAGCGGATTATCCACAAATAAATCTTTTGATTCAAAAACTATTACAATATTTAATAAAATTGAACCAACGCTTATAAATTATTTAATGAAGTCTTTGAACCCAGACCGAGTTTTAGATAATTTTGTTAAGTTAATTGCGGCTTATCCTTTTAGAAATATTTTGTACGCAGAATTTACTAACTCCACTTTTTTTGAAAGAATTTTAACAATTTGTGAATATTCCCAAATTGCAATTGATTTATTAAGTTTTGATAAATCATTGATTGATATGATTATATCTCGAAAAGCTTTTATTGATATTTCAAAGTATGATATTTTTAGCTTTAATTATTCCGAGCTTCGTTTTATTCTTGCACTTCAATATTCCTTAAAATTAATAGACGAAAAGCAAATTTCTGAGTTGTTTTCAAACTATATTGCCTTGCATTTATCACAGATAATTGAAAACTTAAAAATTAATTACGCTTTTTTTATTGCTGGATTAGGAAGTTTTGGAATAAAAGAGATGAACTTTTTTTCCGATGTTGATTTAATTGTTGTGGTTAGTAAAATTACTAATCGGAAGGCGATGGAAAATGATTTTCAAAATTTTCTAAAAATTGCACGTACTAAATTTTCAAATCTAGAAATTGATTTTAGATTAAGACCTGAGGGAAAATCATCTTTGTTAGTTTGGGATATAAATAATTACGCTAATTACTTATCCGAAAGGGCTGATTTTTGGGAATATCAGACTTTAATGAAAATAAATTTTGTATATGGCGATATTATACTATTTAATGATTTTTGTGAAATTATTTTGTCATTAATGGTTAAAAGATTCAAACAAATTTCTTTTTCACGTATTAAAGAAATGCACGATAAATCGACACAAATAAATAAACTTTCTTCATTTTTTACATTTGACTTAAAGAAAAGTAATGGTGGCTTTTTAACAATAGACTATATTTTCCACGGATTATTAACACAATATTTTGATATTGCACCACTGCTAATTGGGAAAAATTATTTTGAAAAAATAAATATTTTGGAAAGGAAAATTGAAATTTGTGTTGACACAAAAAACATTGGAAATAACTATAAAATATTCAAGAGTATTTTACTTAAAACTCAAAACTACTTAAATAATTATGGGTACAAACTAAAGCAGAATGAAAATGATAATGATAATCTTATTAAAACACTAGGGTTTGATAATTCTTCAGTATTTATGCAAACTATTATGAAAATAGCGAAAGACAATTATACAATTTTAGCTAAAACTTTGGTTAATGAATAAAAATAGTTAGGTGTAAATTAATTTTATTTCTTAATTTACACCTAACTTTAAATTTTTTGGATTATTTATTTGTTATCTTTTTCCCTTCAGAAACTATATTTGCAACAGTAAATCCAAATTCTTCAAATAGTTTTTCCGCTGGTGCAGAAGCCCCAAAATGCTCAAGACTAATTGAACTTCCATCCAATCCAACATATTTTTCCCATCCAAATTTTACACCCGCTTCAACAGAAAGGCGTGCTCTAACTTCATTTGGTAAAACAGAATTTTTATATTCTTCGGATTGATTTTCAAAAACTTCCCAACTTGGGAATGAAACAACACGGGTTTTAATGCCAGTATTACCAAGCTCTTCGGCGGCTTTAATTGAAATTTCAACTTCAGAACCACTTGCCATAATAATTAAATCTGGAGTTCCAACTACATCTTTAATTACATATCCACCTTTATGCAAACCATTTGCTGGTGCGTATTTAGTTCTGTCAAGAATTGTTAATTTCTGCCGTGTTAATGCAATGGCAACAGGGCCGCCTTTGTGAGCTATTGCATAACTCCACGCTTCAGATGTCTCATTAGCATCTGCAGGTCGCAAGAATACAACTCCTGGGATAGATCTTAATGCAGCAAAGTGTTCAACTGGTTGATGAGTTGGGCCGTCTTCTCCAACACCAATGCTATCGTGTGTAAAAACATATATCATTTTAATTTTGGATAATGAAGCAATTCTTAGTGCTGGTCGCAAATAATCAGAGAAGACTAAAAAAGTTCCACCATAAGGGATAACTCCACCATAGATAGCCATTCCATTCATAATTGCTGCCATTGCAAACTCCCTAATTCCATAGTGGATGTAACTGCCTTCTGGAGTTTCTGAAGTAAAATCTTTCCATATTTTAACATCAGTATTGTTAGATGGTGTTAAATCAGCAGAGCCACCAAATAATGTTGGTAATGCTGGTGCAATTGCATTCAAAACTGTTTGTGATGAATTTCTTGTTGCCATTGCTTCGCCATAATTTTCAAATTTTGGCATAAGATTTTTCCAGTCTACACCAAAATTGCCATTCATTACTTTAATAAATAACTCTGCTTCTGCTGGATATTTTTCTGAATATTTTTCAAATAAGTCGTTCCATTTGCTTTCTAAATCTGCACCTTTATTAATTAAATCAGCAAAATGTTCAGTTACTTCAGTGGGCACATAAAATTTTTCATCTTCAGGAAAGCCAAAATTTCTTTTAACTAAAATAATTTCATTTTCACCAAGTGGTGCGCCATGAGAGGACGAATTACCTTGTTTATTTGGGCTTCCAAAACCAATAATTGATTTCGTAATAATAATTGAAGGCTTATCAATAACATATTTTGCCATTTGAACTGCATTTTGAAGTGCTTCCAAATTGTTTGCATCTTCAACTGTTTGAACATGCCAATTATATGCTTCAAACCTTTTAGCAGCATCGTCCGAACTTGAAAGCGAAATATTTCCATCAATTGTAATTTTATTACTATCATAAAAAAGTATTAAGTTGCCAAGTTTATTATGCCCAGCAAAGGAAGCAGCCTCGTGAGAAATCCCCTCCATTAAATCGCCATCACCAGCTTCAACGTAAACAAAATGATCAAGAATTTTGAAACCAGCTTTGTTAAAAATAGCTGCAAGATGTTTTTGAGCCACAGACATACCAACAGCATTTGTGAAACCTTGTCCTAATGGTCCCGAAGTAGTTTCTACGCCATCAGTATGACCATATTCTGGATGACCGGGAGTTTTACTTCCCCACTGTCTAAAATTTTTAAGATCTTCCAAAGAAACATCATAACCCGATAAATGCAAAACAGAATAAAGAAGCATGCTTCCGTGACCACCAGAAAGTATAAATCTATCTCGGTTTAACCATTTTGAATTTTTAGGATTGTGGTTCAATAAATTTTTATATAGCATATACGCAACAGGTGCCATTCCCATAGGCATTCCTGGATGACCGCTATTTGCTTTTTGAACAGCATCTGCTGCTAACAACCTTATCGTATTTATTGATTTTAATTCAATTGATTGGTTATTCATTTTTTCCTCACTAATATTTTTATTCATTTATTAATACTTTTCCATCAACTACAGGGGTTACACAAACTAATGGACTTTCTGGTACATCAAAACTTGAAAATATTTCTTCAAATAATTGAAAATGCATTCCACGATTTTCAAGTTTTGAAAAATTTCTGTATTTAATAAAATTTCCATTTTTGTCATGTGGGGCATCAAAATGGAAAGAGTTTGTGTAATCTGTTTTAGCCTTCTCTTTTAAAAATAATATTTTTTCCTGGTCACCTTCATCACTTAAATGTGATTTTGCTTTGAAACCAACTACATAGTCATTTTCAATTTCCAAAAAAATATTTAATATAGTTTCATTCATTAGTATTCTCATTTATTTTATTATTGTTTCTCATTGCATAAATAGTTAAAGTTAAAGCAATTAAAGATGCTGCTTTACAGAAGAAACTTTCGACATAATCAATTAAAAATGGAAATAATGCAATAATTAAAGCAACTGGAATAAATGCTAATAATATTCCACCTAGTACTATTTGAAAATTAAGTTTTTTGTTAATAAAAATAGGATTATTAATCATTTTAAATAGTATTATAATTGATAAAAGTATAGGGGAATAATAAATAACACCATATAAATCACCAAGTGGCATTTCATAAGCAACAAAAAGAATTGTACATCTTGTTATTTCAAATCCATTTAGAACAAATATATAATAAAATAAAAGCAAAACTATTGGTAAAAATATTAAGAATTTCAATTTGCTCTCAACTTTATAAAAAGTTAATACTAATAAAAGTACAAGTGGTGGTAAAAATGAAATAATAAAAAATGCTATATAGACCAATGTATTAGAATAATTATCAAAGTAACACATGAAAAATTCCATAAATTGATACCCAAAAAGAAGAGTTATAATTCCAATGATTAACTTGTTTTCACTATTTTTTTCAGCAAATATTATTAGATTAATTATCAAAACAACTTCAATACATGCAATTAGTAAGGAAATTATTCCTGGAAAGTTTTCCATTTAACTCCATTTAAATTTTAAAACATAAATTTACAAAAATTAATATGAATAGGTTGGTAAGTTTTAATAAAAGAGATCCAGATAGAATCTCTTTTATTAAATATAATTTAGGCTTTTGGACCAATCATTTCTTCTGGTTTAACTTTTGCATCAAACTCTTCAGCAGTTAAAAGTCCAAGTTCAACAACAGCTTCTTTTAAAGTTGAGTTATCATGAAATGCTTTTTTAGCAACTTTTGCTGCATTGTCATATCCAATGTGTGGATTTAGTGCAGTAACCAACATTAAAGATTGGCGAAGCAGTTCATCAATTTTATTTTTGTTAGGTTTAATTCCAACAACCATATTGTCAGTAAAGCTTTCACAAGAATCAGAAATTAATTTAATTGATTGGAGTAAATTAAATATCATTACTGGCTTGTATACATTTAGCTCAAAGTTTCCACTTGCTCCAGCAAAACCAATAGCAGCATCATTTCCAAAAACTTGAGCACAAACCATTGTTATAGCCTCTGCTTGTGTAGGATTCACTTTACCTGGCATAATTGAGCTTCCTGGTTCATTTTCCGGTAGTGCCAATTCTCCAAGTCCGCTTCTTGGACCAGAGCCCATCCAACGAATATCGTTAGCAATTTTATGAAGTGAAGCACCAATTGTCTTTAAAACACCGCTAAATTCAACAATTGCATCGTGCGCAGCAAGTGCTTCAAATTTATTTGGTGCTGTTGTAAATTGAAGCCCCGTAAGTTCTGATATTTTTTTTGCAGATAAAACGGCAAAATCTTTGTGTGTATTTAAGCCTGTTCCAACAGCAGTTCCACCCAAAGCTAATTCCGAAAGTCTTGGTAAAGCACCATTAATTCTTGCCAAACCATTTGTTAATTGTTGTGTATATCCAGAAAATTCTTGCCCAAGAGTCAGTGGAGTAGCATCCATTAAGTGAGTTCTTCCAATTTTAATTATATTTTTAAATTCTTCCGATTTATCAGCAAGGGCATCACGAAGCTTTGTTACCATAGGAATTAATCTGCGATTTACCTCTTCAACGGCAGCTATATGCATTGCTGTTGGGAAAGTGTCGTTTGACGATTGAGCTTTATTTACATCATCGTTTGGATGAATTGGCTTTTTACTTCCCATTTCACCGCCAGCCATTTCAATAGCTCGGTTCGAAATAACTTCATTAGAATTCATATTTGTTTGAGTTCCACTACCAGTTTGCCAAACAACAAGTGGAAAATGTTCATCAAGTTTTCCTTCAATTACTTCATCGGCAGCTCTAATAATCAGTTCAACTTTTTCTTGCGAAAGCATTTTAAGCTCACCATTTGTTAATGCTGCCGCTTTTTTTAATATTCCCAATGCTCTAATTAATTCACGCGGAAATCTTTCACCACCAATTTTGAAATTCATTAATGAGCGAGCTGTTTGTGCTCCATAATACTTATCTGTTGGCACTTTAATTTCGCCCATTGAATCAGTTTCAATTCTGTATTCCATTTTTACTCCTTTTGATAAATTTAATTTACACTCTAAAAATTAAGTGAAATTCAAACAAATTCCAAAAATATAAAAATATTATAGACTCTTTTTATTAGTATAAATCTTTCACAATTTTTTCTATTATAGATTAATAAATAATTAAATTGAATCATTTATTCAATATTTCATTTCAAAATTTTCTTATTATCTTCAACTATAATACTAAAATGGGTCAAATTTAAGCATTTCTATTTTGTGAATATTAATTTGCGTCTTCAATTGGAATAATATATTTTAGCAACTATTATTTTACAAACTTAAAAAAAAAGGAAACAATCATGGCTAAATGTCCTATGTGTGGAGCTGAAGTTGAAAAAGAACCTGGAATGGTAGTTGGCGAATTATTTGAATGTCCAGATTGCGGTATTGAATTAGAAGTTATTAAAATGAGCCCATTTAAAATCTCAGAAGCTACAATTGAAGAAGAAGATTGGGACGAATAAATAATTTTTTATTTTTTTTGAAATGACTTAAAAAGATATTTTTATCACATTTAAACCGCATGATAATGAGTTTTCAACTTAAAATTTGGATTTTGCCCCAAAATCCATGTTAGTTAGTTAAATTTAATTCCGTTCAATTATAAATCATTTGAAAAAGAAAAACTTCTGTTTACATTTGTGATGGTCGAAAAAATAATCCAATTACAAATGCAATAAATGGTGAAGGAACCATAATCCAATGAAAAATTTTAGAGAATTAATTGACAATTATGAAGTTGCAGTTTATCCAAAGAGAGATTTAGTTATTGTAAAAGGAAAAGATGCAACTGTTTGGGATGAAAATGGTAAGGAATTTATTGATTGTGCTGCTGGTATTGGTGTAGCAACAATCGGTCATTCAAATCCAGAATTAGTTAAAGCTATAACTAAGCAAGCCGAAACACTTATTACAAACGCTTGTGTTTTTTATAATGATACAAGAGCTCTTTTGTTAGAAAAACTAAATGAAATTACACCTTCAAATTTAAAACGTTCGTTCCTTACAAATTCTGGCACGGAAGCAATGGAAGCAGCGATTAAATTTACACGTGTTTCAACTGGCAAAACAGATTTTATTACAACTGTGAATAGTTTTCATGGAAGAACTATGGGCGCTTTAAGTGGGACTTATAAAGAAGAATACCGAACTCCCTTTGAACCACTCGTTCCTGGATTTACTTTTGTTCCATTCAATAATCTCGAAAAAATGGAAGAAGCGATTACACCGAAAACAGCTGGTATTATTTTGGAAGTAATTCAAGGTGAAGGGGGAATTAATATTGCTTCACAAAAATATCTTGAGGGTGTTCGCTCACTTTGTGATAAAAACAATGTACTTTTGATAATTGATGAAATTCAATCTGGTTTTTGTAGAACAGGCAAAATGTTTGCAATAAATCATTTTGGAATTGAAGCTGATATTATTACTGTGGCTAAAGGTATTGCTGGTGGATTTCCTATGGGCGCTGCAATATGTTCGGATAAAGTTAAAATAGGATTTGGTCAGCATGGAACAACTTTTGGTGGAAATCCACTTGCTTCAGCTGCTGGTTTAGCTGCCATTACATTTATGCAAAAAGCCAACCTCGCAAAGCAAGCTAAAGAAAAAGGTGATTACTTTGTTAGCAAATTAAATGTAGATGAACTTTCAAAAGTTAGAGAAGTTAGGCATAAAGGTTTAATGATTGGAATTGAACTAAAGGAAAAAGTTCAACCAATTTTACAACAATTAATGGAAGAAAATATTTTAGCAATGCCAGCAGGAAAAATTGTATTGCGCATGCTTCCTCCCGCTGTTATTACTTATGAACAATTAGATAAAGT
>Ga0066647_10001956_pt1 | contig 9514 bp, 4 predicted proteins | sample CryGeyCG2114_250_FD_59512 | JGI IMG/M metagenome (GOLD analysis project Ga0066647, IMG submission 59512) | Groundwater microbial communities from aquifer - Crystal Geyser CG18_big_fil_WC_8/21/14_2.50 | ecosystem: Environmental > Aquatic > Deep subsurface > Groundwater | place: USA: Utah: Grand... | reverse complement strand
CCTTGAATAACCGTATCACGAGAGATTGATACAACTTGATAGTTTGTGGCAAGCTCGGCTGGAGAAGTGAATTCAATTCCAATTGAAGAAATCTCGGGTGAAATTCTATTTGAAGAGGCTGTCTCATGCAATTGCAGCTTAAGATATGAGTATTTGTTGTTGTCGACAGCACCCAAGTCAATAATTGAATCTTGTAGCTCAACTGAAAATAAAGAGTCTTCCAGTGTCTTGTCATCTAATCCGTAGACATTAGCAATGATTTTAGAGTCTTCGTTATTTAAGTATTTTACTTTTGCATATTTCCATTTCTGTGATGGTCCAACTTTATTTGAGGATAATGAACCCTTGTTTCTTAATGGGAAAAATGATGTGTCAATAATAATATTTCCGTCATAAGGTCCTTTAACAACTTCAACTGCAGAACCTGACGCTCCACCTTTTTCACCAATTATTGCCCATGAGCCTCTGAATTGCAGTTGATCAATGAGACTACTCCCTAATGTTTTTATTGCATTCTTTAAATTAGTAGACAAATTGTTTCGAGCGTCATCCGCAACACCCATTGCAACAATCTTTCCGTTGGGGATCGAGTTAATAAAATCAGCTAATTTTTGTACAGCGGTAGGATTGCCGAACAATTGATACCAATCAACAGTGTCAACTTCTAAAGTAGTTTTATCAAACACTGCGATTCCCATTCCGGCAAAAAATGTATTGGATAATAGATTTGTGCCATTTTTAGAGATCAAGCATGTGGCGCCAGCATACCAACCCGCTGAAAGTACTGAAATACTTATTGAATCATTTGTGAGTTTCACAACTGAATTTTGAAATTGGACACCATCCATGACTTGATTCGCAAAAGATACAGAATCAGAAACTAAAAATTTCTCATATTTTCTGTTGTTAAAAGATTTTGTTAATGAATAATGAGCAGTTTCGTTGTCAACTTTATATCGAAACCAGTAACGATGAGCATCTTGTAAATTTGCTAATTGAACTTTTGTTATAACCGAATCTTCGGGGGAAATAAATTCCTTTGGTGATAAGAAATCCTTTGTTTCAGATATTTGATATTTCACATTAAGATTTTTATAATCCGAAATTACTGGATTCAAAATAAACAAATTTCTGGGTTGAGAATTTTCTACTTCGGAACTAAAGTTGTCTCTTAGAACATTAGAAACTATTGTTAAATTTAATTCTGCTTGGTTATCATCTTCAGAAATCTCGGAGATTTTATTGTCTGAGTCCAAAAAAACACTTAATGAGTGTTCGCCTGCCAAATTTTTAGTTTTAATCCATATCGCAACTGTATCTTCTCTCTCAAGTCTCGAAAGAGAAAGAAACTTCTTCTCGACAAGCTCATTCTTGTAGTTATGTGTGATCGAAACGGTAAAGGAATCTTCTATAGCCAAACCCGAGTTTGAAATGGCAACTTTTATTGCTACCGAATCAACTCCATCGTTAAGTTGCACTGAAGTAAACTGAAAACTTGCGGGAGTGATTCTTAGATTTGGTTTTGTTGGAATTTTGAGGGAAACAATAGGATCGCCTATCAACGAATTTGTAAGCGCGAATACTTTAAAAACATCAGAACTTCCACTTTGATTGAACATCTTTATTTTAGCACCTAAGTGAGCCCTCCCAATATTTGCGGTCGAATCATCTATAAGAGATTGATAAAAATATTTTGGCACCGCATAAGCCGATGAAGTAAAACCTAACGAAGAATTCCCAACATATCCTAAAGCTTGACCGTTTTCTCCAAGAACAAATCGTTCACCAAAACAAACGATGTCAGGTTCAGCAAACTTATTTGTCGAACAACCAAAGTCGGTTACTAATGGATTTCTATTTAAAGTATTTTTTAATTGAGATACTTCGTTTATACTATTATCCCACGTAGCGGTGCCACTATGACCGATATAAGAGATAAATACACCACCATTAGAAATAGCTTGCTGTATTTCACTTGAAGTATAAGGACCAAAGTCAGTTTGCGGTGAGGTAGTTTTATAAAAATGTTTATAGAATCCAGAAATTTTTGGAGGAGCTATCAGAGTGTTTATTAAGTTATCATTAACATTTTTTAATTGCGCGATCTCGTCTGGATAATTGGCTCGACCGCCTGAGAAAAACAAATAACGTTTGTTCCAACTATCGAATGGTGAACTAATATTGTTTTTTACTTTTGAAAGATAATATTGTAATTCTGAACCAAAATTAATGGGAAGTCTTCCGACAAAAAGCTGGGGAATTGGTAATGCATTCTCATCCCAAACCGCATACCAGTTATCACTCACGGGGTCGCCAAAAGATGGGACATAATTTCCTCCGCCAATTACACCGTCATTCTTGAAGCGGTACTGTTTATAATCGTAATTTGCATCACCCAGTAACACTAAATAAGATGGTTTTGGAGATTGCCAATTTACAAATGCAGAATTACAGAATAATCGAATTGAATGTGGATCGGGATAACCAAACCCAAATTCATCATAAATATCTTCTACACTTACAAGTTGCGTAGAGATAGAAAATAGGTTCCCGATTTCATTAACATAATTTTGAGCTTCACTCCAAAATTTTGGATGAGTGATTGCGATGTATTCTCCTTGCATTGAAGAACTTCCTAAATTCTTAAACCGTTTCAACCCATAAAATTTAGGTTTAAGCGGTTTGTCGGGAGTAATTACCACATAAGATTCACCTCCTAAAACAGAATCGGCAAATGTTAATATTCCATTACTAACTTGATAAGTCTCAATTCGCCTTAGGTCGGGTTTTACTTTGTAAATTAAATATTGAGTAGCATTCGCGTTTTCGATTTTGATAATCTTGAGTCCCGGAGAGATCGAATCCTCAAGTTTAAAAAGCAAGCTGTCATTAATTAGTTTTAATTTCCGAGGGTATTCTATTTCGTACCAATCAACTCCAATTTGATTAGGACTTGTCCCATTATCATAATTTTGAACTGAAAACTTATTCGATCCGGGCAATAATAAATTAGATTGAAATTTACCTTGTAATAAAACTTGATCAAATCGATTTATATGTTGAGAATCTAAGACCGTTCCATAAAATGATAATGAAAGAGTATGTGCATCAGAACTAAGATTTGATGCCGTACTTGTCGCCTTGAAGAAAATTTTTGTTGGCTTGTCTAAGTAAATATCGTTGGGGGTAAAAGGAAAATCTCTTTTTTGAACAAACAGCCAATCCCAGTACCATGTTTTATTTTTGTTCCAATTGGGTGTTTGATTAGCCACCTCATCATTATTCATGTTTTGAAACATTGTATTTTTTTCATAGTGCAAAGTTTGCAAATAATATTTCAGAGTATCGGTGATATTTGTTTGGTTGACTAAAAGACTGTCGATTCTGAGTCCTAGAGTTTCCCCCCAAGTTAAAAAATAAAAAGTTGTATCGGTATACCGATCTAAATATTCGTGGTATTCGTCATTTGAACTGTTTATTAATTTATAATTCTTTTTGCCATAATTCTTTCTTCCATAAAATTCAACATAATCTGGATCATCAAAAACACCATCATCTTGTCCAGATACAAATATTTTTTGTTCAACTCCCGATTCAAATAATTGGATCATATTTGGATTAATCACCGAAGTATTGATCCCGATGTTTTCTAAATCAATTTTACTTAATCTAAAAACCCTATCTTCAGATACCCCGATTTTTAAATAAGTATTAATATAATTTATCCAGCCGCCGGTTGTGTCTGGTAGATTAAAAATACGGTTTGATCTAAACTGCTCTGCAATAGATGAATTCCTAATTAATCTAGACAACTCTTGATCAAAAGATGAGACTATTTTTATTGGTGAGTATTCCTTAAGAATAATAGGTGAGTTAAGGGTTATGTGAATTTCTATATCAGAATACTCAATTATCTTGTTTTCAGATTCATTAAACAGCGCAGTATTTACTTCTATAGAAGCGCAATAAAAATCTCTTAACCAGAAATACGATAGAACTTTGACCATATCCTGCGGATTTCTTTTCTCAGAGATTTCAAAATCTTCAAAAACATTATTACTTAACGTGGAATCATTCATTCTATCAATTGCCGGATTTAACTTTGGTATAGTCGAACCAATTTCATTGATAGTCTTTGATCTTACTTCAGCACTGATAGTAAAATTTGGAGGAATTGCAATAATTACATTTTGTTTTGGAAGCTTCCAATCCCCAGGATGAGATTCATCAGTATATTCAAAGTAATCACGAACTCTAAATTTCCCACGAATCGTTTCGAAAAACTTGGGAAATACATTTTCAATTTTTAATACAAAACCATTTTCTTTTTCTATCTTAGTAATTGAGCCAGAGGTTTCCTGTGCAGTCAATATCGAAATTAAAAAGAAAAGGAATAGAATCTTTTTCATAATTAAAAAGTACTTTTATTAATGAGAGAGCTATTATTGCAATATTTTAATTGTTCTGTTTTAATATTAGTTTTTTTTTGATGAAAAAATAAGCTTTTGATGGATTAAATACACCGGAAATGATTAAATAACCAACCCATACCACATAACCACCATTTAAATATTCATGCAAACCTTTTCGGTAAAATTTCCATGAAATTAGTTTAATTTTTAAAGTAAAATTTCTAAGGAAATAAAACAATTTGCTTTTTTTATCGATTAATTTTGAATCCAACCTACTATTGATAAAAATATTTTGTTTCTCTAAAATACCATACATATTTTTTGAAGTAAAACTATTCTCATGAATTCTAAACCCACAATAAATGTCACGAATATTTGCAAGCATCGTGACTTGTCCTACACGAAAATAAAAATCCAAATCGGGAACGGGGTGGGCAGATTCCCTATAACCGCCAACCGAATCCAACATCTTTCTTCTAAACATTACGGTAGAGTTAACCATTACGTGTTTTCCCACCTTCAGAGCATTAGCAATATCTAAATGATCTTGAGGCATTTTTACAAACCATTTTCTTTTAGAATTCTGCCCTAAGTAAAAAATGGAGGTGCCCACTAAACCAATTGAAAGATTTTTCTGCAATAACTCCAGCTGGTATTTGAATCTTTCGGGGTGGCTAATGTCATCTGCGTCCATTATCGCAATATACTCAGCAGAACACATTGAAAAACCATAGTTATATGCAAAAATTAATCCTCGGTCAGCGATCTGATATATTTTTACTCTACTATCTGCAATTGAATTTAAATAAACCAATGTACCATCGGATGAACCATTCTCAACTATTGCAAGCTCAAAACGCTTCTCAGTCTGTGAAAGAATTGATTCAACGCTTATTGGAAGATATGGCATCCCATTTTTTACTGCTAAAACAACTGAAATGAGCATTTATCACTCCAGAAAAAATAATGAAGATTAATTAACATGGTTTATTTTTCTTCTACCTTTATTAAATAGAATAAACATTTTTCTCTGCTTAAAATCCCACCTTTAAATTTTTCTTTTGTTAATACTAAATTATTTATAGGAAATTGAAAAACATTTCCACCAATTCCATCTCTATAAACAGTGTCAATTATTGACTCATCATAAATTAAGTCTTTATAAGCATATGTACTATAAAAAGATATTGGGATTGATTTAAAATATTTATTTAATACTTTTTGCTTATATAGGTTTATATAATAAAAACTATTTACTCTACCGTCTCCATTAACAATTTTTCGTTCAGAGTAAAATGATATCATTCCTGAGTAGTCAAATTGAAAAATATATTCAGACGGGTTGACTTTCTCCTTTAGCAATAACGCGTAATCATATTCATCATCAAATTCATAGTAATAATATCTGAAAGGGAAAAAATAAATCAGTGAAAAAATAAAGGGAAAAATAAACAGTTTATTAAAATGGTTGATTTTTAATAGGGGTAAAAAAGAAAACAATAGCAAACCACCAAAATTTGACAAGGCAAAATACCATTCCTTGGCTCCGTCATGGTTAAATAGTATTTGGAATAATAAGAATACAACTCCAGCGCAATAAAAATATTCATATAATTTTAATAAATACCTTGTCGCTTCAGAGAATAATCTCAGCTGTTTTTTTATATAAATGAAGTAAGCCCCACCTGTGATAATTGTTATACTCAACAATAACATTCTAAATGGATGAATAATAAATGTTTTAAGAGAGTAAGGTAGAGAATCAAGTTTGAAATTTGAAAAAGATAAATAACCACTCGTGGTTCTGATATCTCCATAATTGCTAAAATTAAAAGCAAGATATGTTGTGTAAATAACAATTACGGGTAGAACTATCGACAATAAAAATCTATTTCTATCTATTTTTTTATATTCAAAGAAAAAGTATCCGGGTATTAAGAAGATTATGAAATCTATTCTTGCTAAACTTAAGAGTGCTAATAAAATACCCCTATTTAGAACAAATTTATTTTTTTTATCGGTTATGGAAAACAGGTAATTATATAATACAATTAATAATAAATAGATTTGAATTTCAAGACCAATTAAGTTAAAAAGAACCGATGGAATAACAAGTACTGAAGTCAATAGAAATACTTGATTACTTTTATCAGTATCCATAAATAATTTGAAAGATTTGTAAAGGTAATACAGAGTAAAAAAATTAATTATGGAGGTAAGCAAAAAGGTAAATCGAACAAGCAAAATCGGGCTCGTTAAATTTATCAAATTAAGTATGTAATAATATCCCGATAGAATTATTAACCATAATGGATGATACCCATTAGTGTAATTTAGCCCATCAAAGGTTGATCCTTTTCCTAAGGCGATGTTATTTGCAATCTTAAAATAAAAGTATGCATCATCTAAACAAAAATGCAATAAATATCTAAAAGGAACGACAAATGGTAGTAAAACAATAAACCCAACAAAGTAAAATGACAGGGTCAATTTAATAAACCGATTTTTATCAGTCCCTCTAAAATGATTGAAAATGTCTGCAATCATAGTTATAAGAAAACTTAAATTTTTAAAATAATTTTATTCGTAAATATCCTGTAAAAGAATTTTGGAACCCCAACCAGATATCTCAGATAAACACGTTTATAATCAGTAATTAATTTGTAAAGCCATTCCAAAGATAATTTTCGCAGTACGAAAGGTGCTCTTTTTTTACTATGAGCTAAATATTGGAACCATCCCCCTACAGATAATATTAACTTTGCGTTGAGTTTTTCATGGTTGTTACAAATCCACTTTTCTTGTCGGGAAACGCCTAATCCAATAAATAATATATCGGGATTCTTTTGATTTATAATTTCAATTACAGCATCTGTAGAATAGTTATATCCTGAAAAGGTGCCAACAATTTTAAGATTAGGATACTTTAAATTGAGATTTTTTGCCAACTCAATCAGTATGTTTGATGAATCGCCAAAGAAGAAGACAGAGAACGATCGTGTATCGGCGAATTGCAAAATAGAATTTTGCAAATCAGTGCTAACAATTTTCCCTATTTTTATTCTATAAAAATATTTTAATGTTAAATAAACGGTTGTCGAATCGGGGTATAAACATATCTCTTCCGGTTTATGAAAATTACTTTCGTACAAATAGTTAATTACGTTAAAATCTGAATAAAGAATAACCCTGTTCTTTATGTAACCGTTATCTTCAATAGCATTAAAATCAGCCGTAAGTTCAACTAAATATCTGGTCATTTATTGCCTAAATATGTAATAAAGCAACAATACTCTTCTTAACAGAGTCTATTGAAACCTCCGTCAAACAATATGGTTGTTTATATTTACAAGCCCACTCACAGCCAAAACAATCCAAATAATTATATAACAAAATTTCATTTGTCCCATCTAAATATGGAAAATAATGGCCATGACTTCCACCACCAGCAATAATAATTCTTGGTATACACAATGATTTTGCTATATGAGCTAGACCACTATCATTACCGATGAAAAGACTTGCATTATTCATTAATGGAACTATTTCATTTAAAGCAAACTTGTGAATCATATTAACAAAATTAACATTTTGAAACTTAATTGTTTTAGAAAAGCGATTTTTCCCAACAAGAATAACTTTGTAATTATAATTTTCACACATCCAGTTAACTATTTCTAAATAATTAGCAAGAGACCATTCTCTAAACGGATAACTTGAAAAAGGATTAATGATAACTACTTTTTGGTTTTCATGAATAGAGAAAACTTCTAAGGGGTAATAAAGCTTTGGGCTCTTTTGTGTTAATGGATAACCTAAAATATTAACCAAACTAACAATTTTATGGTATTCTGATTCGCTATCATTAAATAGAATCGAAGTGTATTCCATCTCGATTTTTTTTCTGAAATAGTTTCTAAAATGTTTAGGTTGAAAACTCAATGCTAATTTGTTGTTCTTTCCACTGATTAAAGTCAACTGATCATCTAGAAGACATCTACTTCTATTCATATTAATTGAAGTGGAAATATTTAGGTTTGCAATTTTTCTAAGTATAAGGATTTTATAAATAGGGTTAAATTTATATTTTTTCCTATGAATCGGGATTAGATTTACATCCCCTGAATAGTTAATAAAAATTGATTCATGTTCAGCAGAAAAAAGCAAATATACTTTCTTTGAATTTATGTTATTCAAAATAAGATGAGCTAAAATTAGGTCCCCAAGCCCGCTTAGTGAAACAAACAATACTTTATTATCGTTATCAATAGGGGTACCTTTAAAAAATAATTTCAATATTTTATAGAAGAAGTATTCATTACTGTCATTTAAATAAATAGCTAATGATTTAAGCACGTTAAACCCGTTAAGAATTTGTGAAATGTTTTATTAAATTTATAGGAGTTCTAAAGAAATCGCGGTCAATAAATTTAATAACATTTTTATACTTAGTCTGAATGTTTTTATCAACTGGTACTCTTTTTGCGATTAACTGTGGTAATATTAAAATCAACTTAGATAATGCTCTTATATATCCGTCCCAATAAAAGAAAACGAATGCAATCATAGTTCTATTAACAAATAATTTAAACAACAACCAAAGAAGGGTAATACCAGAAAAATTTTTTATAAATACTAGAGCATAACTTTGGAAAAAATTTTCATATCTAGATTTATTCATTAAAATATTCTTTGCATTACCCTTTCTGGCTTGAGTGCTAAATACATGAATAATAAGTGAATTAGAACAATATAAAATTTTATACCCGTTACTTTGTGCTCTTATTGAAAGATCAAGCTCATTGTGGTATAAAAAAATCAAGGCATCGTATACCCCAACAATCTCCAATATTTCTCTCCTAATAAGCGCTCCACAACCAATAAAAGATAACGGATATTTTTCAAAGTATTCAGTCTCATCCCTATTCAAATAATTGTTAAATACTCTTAAAGCAACTATTGCAATATCTTTATTATAAAAACCTTTCAATCCATTCGATATTGTATGTTCTAATGGATAACTGTCATCATCCAAAACTAGCACATATTCCCCTTTTGCAATCTTAAACCCCTCATTCCATCCAGCAATGCCGATGTTTTTT
>Ga0066647_10001915_pt1 | contig 9629 bp, 6 predicted proteins | sample CryGeyCG2114_250_FD_59512 | JGI IMG/M metagenome (GOLD analysis project Ga0066647, IMG submission 59512) | Groundwater microbial communities from aquifer - Crystal Geyser CG18_big_fil_WC_8/21/14_2.50 | ecosystem: Environmental > Aquatic > Deep subsurface > Groundwater | place: USA: Utah: Grand... | reverse complement strand
CAGCTCGGAAGGGAACGTCAACTCCGGCCCCAATATCACAGTACCAAAAGAACAATGGCAGAGGCTTAACAGAGAGCTTGAGCAGTTGAGGGCAGCAGCCAAGGAAGACCCCGACGATGGCGCTAGCACCACCGCCGAAGAACAATCAGCCTCTGGTCTGGCTAGCAGGTCAGACGAAGGCGACAGAGAGGGGGTGCATGCTCCCAGCAACCAAATGGGGACCATGCATCTGGGCTCCCGCTCGGTCCTGGCATACATGATTGGCAATCGAACGAAATCCACTCAAGACACTGCCAGGTCGCTGCTCGAAGAAAACATCCTGCCTAACCTCGGCCTCGACAACGAGACCACCACATATCCATTCGTCGACCTCTGGAGCACCGACTCGAGCATGCAGGACGTTAGCAGCCTCGTTAAAGCACTGCCCGAGGACAGTCTGTGCCGCGAGTTCTGGTTGACCTATCGCGACATCCCTTGCGTCATATACCCCGTCGTCCCAGACGCCCAAGCCTTCGACCAGACGCTGAACTACCTTCTGCAGCAACGTGCTCATATGACAAGGACCGGCGCCGAAATAGACCCCAACAGACCGTACGGAGTGTCATTACCCTGGTTGGCATTGTTGTTCGCCGTACTCGCTTCAGGTTCACAATCGACCGGGCGACTGGCCAAAGAAAGAGAGCTCACCTCGCAAGTCTACATCTGCTGCTCCTACCAGGCCTTGAGGATGTCGAACTTTCTCACACACCCACAGTTGGAGACCATTGAAGCGCTGCTGATCATAGGCAATGCTCTTTCCTACAACATGAACCCAGGTGTCAGCTACATTCTCCTTGGCATGACTTTGCGAAGTGCATTCAGCATGGGTCTGCATGTCCAGTCCAAAGACTTCTCCGAGCACGAGAATTACTTAAGATCACGCATCTGGTGGGCTCTTGCGTGGCAAGACTCTCACTTCAGTGTCAGCTATGACCGACCCAGTTCAGCCTTCCTATGCACACCAGATCTTCCCTTCACCAAGCATAGCACTCCCGGTACCAGAACTTACGTCGAAAGCATGACTCAGATAATCAGGCTTACCCAGGAAATCTTACGAGATCGTGCTTTGAGTTCGAAAAAGGCCATGAGCTGGAACATGATAATGAAGTACAAGAGCGAAGTGCACAGGATTTGGGAAGATGCCCTGCCTCGCCTCCGTGACCGTCAAAAGTGTGTCTCAATGACCGACCACTTAGAGAGACTGGCACTGGCTATACACTGTTCTTACATGATCAGCGAAATTTGCCGCTCAGCACTGAAGGAAGAGTACCAGCCTGCACCTACGTCGCATCCCGGTAGCAAGCAGTCTCCTATCATTTCACCAGAGTCTGGCAGAAGAAAGTCCTCGTCCGCTGGCTCGCCCACATCGACACCGGGTGATCCTCAGCTGATCAGTCACCTCCGAGCCGAGTGCATCAAGTACCTCGAGAAAGTTGTCGAAACATACGTTGAGATTAGGGACATCAATCGATTTGGAGCACGGTCTTGGATCGGCATCCAAAGGGCGATTTCCGCAGCATTCTTGCTTGGCATCTTGCCAGAGACGAAGCAGGAGCCTCGGGTTATCAATTTGCTCAACGAGCTCGAAAAATGCATCAAGCTGAGTGCTGTCGAGGACTCAGGATTTGCTAAGGAGGCCGAGCTAAGGCGTTCGCAAGAGGCGGGACATCCCTTCTCGGGCGGGCCGTCAAAGGACTCCCCTCTATGGGTTCAAAGCATGACAAAGTCTCTGAGCGCTCTGTCGAACCTCAACGCGGCTCTTGCAAGTAACAAGGCAGGGTTTGTCAACCAACAAATTTTCCCACCTTTCGCAGGGTTCCCATCAGTACCCCCCACTCAAGCGGCCGCTATGTACAACAGTCCTGCCGTCTCGCCAGGGAGCGGCAATAGTGTCACAGGTGTACGATCACATACACCACAACATCCTTTTGGTTTCAATGCCAGCACACGATCTGGCTTGCAGATGAATCCACAGACAATGTCACCTATGGGGCCTTCGGTTGCCCCTGACTCTATGGGAGGCGACGCTTGGAGTTACGGCAACATCACCGAAAGAGCGTTGGAATATGTCCAACCCGGGTTATGGGGTTAGAAGTTCTGCTTTTCTTGTTGCGCAGTTCACGAGCGCAAAATTGTTAGAGTACATTCAGCCAGGCGTTGGTGCGTGATATCAGTACACAAGCAAGTACGGATCAAGTGTATAGCAACAGTAATTTCGAAGTGTCAACGAGTGCTTCTGCAGGCAGGACTTCAGCACAAAATTCATGCTTCTTCTGCCACTTTCGTTCAAAATGACTAATTACTAGTCTCACCGTTCCTTCTTCGGTTGTTTGACGGCCCCGCACCGCAAGTAGACTAGATTCATCCCTGCCATCTTTCGCAACCGGGATCCTCTGGCTTCCCAACATGTCGAGCTTTACCATCCATACGTACTATATGCTACATCATTTCCATTAACGGCTACCGAGTGCGCTGCCGTTACTCAGTGCCTAACACCGTCTTGCGTCAGCCGAGTGGAATCGCTGGAGAACTCCTGTTCAGAGCTAGTAACTAGTTGAAGCGCGGGAGTACACGAAATTCTCAGCTGCAGAACCATGCATGTTCAAGGCTGTTCCCTTCGTCGCAATCTCGGTTTCGGATCGACCGCCAAGAGAGCAGCATGATGCTGTAAGCCCTCCCTCTCCACATGTCGTTGTACTAGTTTGTGCATTAGGCGAAAGGTCTAGATTCAGCCACGCAGGCATCTATACGGGTACCCACTCTGACGAAAGTGGTTGACTACTTATGTATCTTCGGCTGTAGAAAGCCCAGAAAGGCAACCACAAGCAAGAATTGCTAGCACCACCCAAGCATCCTGTCAATTCATCTACGCCCAACCCGTTGGCGATATCGCACCGAAGCCAAGCTCCTTCCTTGTGTCAAGAAATTTCAATGCTAGACCAATCATCAATCGCAGCAACCGTCTGCCGTTCGCCCCCAGACAACCATGTCTTTCCTTCTTGGAATCTTGATTACCTACTCTGCGTGTTGAGGTCGCCGTGGATCGCTCCACCCAGCCATGTGCGGTTATCGAGCCGAGATTCCGAGTCCGTACGACGCGCGCCAACGACGTTACCAAATTCAGAAAGTAGTCGTACTAGTATGCTATCATCGTGCAGGATTGTTCCTGCGTGAGGCATATTACTTAGTGCGTCCGCCTCCAACGTCAGTGTTGCGAAGTCTATATGCAAGACTACCACCAACAGATGGGAACGATCCACCAGATCAAGATCGCCCATGCTATGAGGACTCCCATGGGATTGCGAAAACCACATCCCCTGCACTGAAAGCTCACACTGAAGTGGTCCCCTTGCCTAGCCTGCGAACGTGGCGTCCGCAGAACGAAAGGACAGCGAAGCACGAAAGCACGCGTTTAGCATCCGTGAAGATCTTCCCGAATATCGGATATCTCTTGCATAAGGACAAATTAAAATTCCCAACAGTCCGGAACAACTTTCTTCGGGGAATGGTCAGACTTTTGTGCTTGCAGCTCCTTAGCTGGAGTGATTATGGATACCGACTGCCTAGCCCCGCCGACGAGAAGGTGGTAACTCGATCACTAAGAACAGACCGGTAGGTGCAAACAGTGCCCTAGACACAGCAATTGCGCGAGAAGCAGTGCCTATAGTTATGAGGGTCTTCAGCCAAAAATGCGTCCCTACTGGCGTACAACAACTACCTAGGTATTTTGCCGCTCGCGTATTCTTGAAACCAGCTGCGCCCAATACCCTAGTACTAGCATGTGAGCTCCAGCCTCGCCGTTTCAGGCCAGGCTACCACGTGATCTCGCGCGTCAGAGACCGCTCTCGGTTGGCACCGCGTTGTGTATGACATTAAATCTTATCCTCTTGCCTTCTTACCCGCCTAGTTAGGCGATCGTGAGGCCTGCTGGAATGCTGGTATAGCCACTTATGGTGTAGATGGTAGCTGATGTCGAATCTCTTACCGTTCACGGCGCAAAGCGCGTGCCTGTCGCCAGAGCTCCTCCCTTCCCACTCACCACCAGCCAAGTCAACACGCGTCACAGGAGATGCGTATCGACCGGTTCGAGCATGACCCATGCACGCTATCCATGTCTATCGAGGTCAGCTTCAACGTATGGCAAACGTCCTGCACGCTTGCCTTACCCTCTGCTGCGTTTGTTGTCGTTCTCGAGCCTTCTAGGCTTCAGGACTCTGCGGTGACTCAAGATCTATTTGAGCATAGTAAGCCTTTGTACTGACCTACAGGCGATCCATTATGCACCCTTCCTTATCTTCTCCGTTCTTGTCCTACTCGTCTTTGTTTACATGCTCGATGGCGGGAGTAGTGGTCCTACCTCCGCCAATATCCACAGCAAATGCAGCATGCAGTACGATATAGTGTGTAACAGGAAGGATCTACGCTTCTACAATATATCGCTTAGTGGCGATAGCCACGAGGCCAACAGGTCTAAGCATCAGTAATACCCAAGAGTCGAGAGTCAACACCACCAACTGCATCGACCAGTTGCCAACAAAATCTCATCATTGCCTGACAAAGAAGCTAGCACTACTCCATTATCAGGACCAGTCTTGCACTGGCCGATAATAATCACGATGAAGTTCAATCTGGTATTGATTGCTAGACCGATCTATGGATAACGACTCATCGCTTGAAGGAAAGCAAGGAGTTAGGGCCCTAAATGGCCGTGATAATCCAGCTGTTCCTTCCGGCCGATTCTTAGCATGAGTCAACGTTTGGTGGCTTGGCATTCGTGACGTCCATTAACTGTCCATAGTCAGGATTGATCTTATCGGGCGAATGGGTTACCTCTCACGGAATACGATGATAGCGTTGCTATCAGGACCGATCCGATCCTGTCTCAATAAATGGTGGTTGAATGCTTAGGCGACAGAGCTTACCTCAGACTTCATGAACGCAGGTACTGCTAGTTTTGTCTTGGCACTCCGTGATAGTTTGCTTATGACGGAAAGGCTGAATTGTCGACTTGGACATGGGGAGGACAGTCTCTTTACAACACCCTAAAGGCAGATGTGGTCTGGGATCTGGCCTCTTCAACAGCTATCTGCGTGTTCCTCTGTTAGCCAACCCTAGCCCAGTGAGCTCGTGTCACACGCTGACGTCTGGGATTTGAAGTATCCAAAACCATTCGTCTGCACCTTCGAGATACTGGAGTTACGTTCGCTAAAGACCAAGGACGGCGCATGAGATCATGACACCAAAGGGACATGACGTTAGGCCCTCAGAAGCATAAAGTCCTCTGTCACATCAACACGAAGCTCTTCCACGTATATTCTGGACTCACGAGCGAATCTGCAGCATACGATTGTGATAATGTCCTCTTCCGGCTCTGAGCGGCCTCATGTGCCAATCTATCATGGCCAGACCACACAGAAAAAGGATGGGCCTGTTTTCGTTGGAGTTACTACAGATCCACATTGCTCCAGGCCTTTTGTTTTGTGTGAGGATGACGCAAGCAAGCACTTTGTGAAGTTAGATGCTCATTCAGAGATGAACGAAGTGTTTGTATGTATGACAACAGCTTACGATAGGTAGTGATCCACAACCTAATAGAACAATATGCCTTGTCATATTTCGAACCTATCCGGACGACGCTAACTCCAGTCCGGCAAGTTTTGTCCTATCTAAATGGTTGGAAGGCCAACATCTTTTGCGAAACATCGTCATACGTACCAACACTTTGGCCTTTATTTGAAGTGCAAGGGCCCCATAATAGAAGGACCGACCAAGGTACAAGCCTAGCTAAGCATTTTCAAACGAAGCCAAGAAATGCTTAGCTCAAGGTAAGTATCCTATCGTCGAGCCGATCAACTCTTGGGCTACTGCTCGTGCGCGAACGGGCCGCAACGATCAGAGATCAGGGCAAGGATTGACATAATCAGTGGAACTAGCACTTCGACGGAACGCCATCCATCGAGAATTGGTTCCCATCGTCTACCTGCGACACGAGCAGATACGTACTTGGTGCGTCATCTGAGAGAATTGGCAGATCACCGCGAACTCCGTGGCGGGAGCGGTCGTGGGCATTATCGGTTAGACTGGAAGCTTCCCTAGACCAGACAATTCGAAACCATTACCCGGCTATTCTTTCGTTGCATGCGAGAATGTCAGCCCACCGCTGGGGTTTGCCGGCTGTCCACCCCGCATAGCACCTTTTGGTGCTCGTCGACAACGCCATGTCCCCAGCGAGATGCACTTTGAACAAATTGCTGATATCACAGACTCAGTCACTCGATGTTTGACTTGTAGCTCATGGTCCATGCATAAACTACGCGAACCGTCTGTAGCAGACTCCCGTGCTGGTCCTGGTCAAGCTGTTAGGCTTGAGGAGCAGAGGCTGTTGAAGCGAGGCACAGCATACCTCACTAGTGCGACCGCGTTATGTATAATATCTGCTAGGTCAAGGGGCCACGTTGCGCGAACGGGACATAGCGGAGGGTGTAGTGTTCCGGAGCCAATCGGACGTATATCTATATTTGCCTGTTCGGTAATATAGCTAGAGATAGACATAGCAAAGGAGTATACGACCTGGTCTTAGCGCGTACTGCTAATCTCTTACTCGCACTTTAAAGTTGTTAGAGCTTTGCGCTGTGATAAGAATACCCGCGAGATTAGGGTAGTGCACGTGCGGTTTCCAATCCCGCAGAGCCGCTCACGGGGACGGGTAAGAGCGATGATATCACAATCATTGCGGCCCCTATTCGAAATTAATGATAATTCGACGGGACAATCTAGCGCTACTGTGCGGATGCAAAAGCCATGTGTTCGTCTGATGATCGATATATCGCAATAATACGAAGTGGCCGATAGTGGTTTGACAAGGGCCGGTCGTCTTGTGTATGAATACAAACAGAAGTAGAACGTACGAGTAGATGTGAGGTTAAGTACTAGCCACCAGGCCGCAATTTCCGTTTCAGGCCTCACGCCACCGCGTGCATTAGCAGTGGTCGGAGTACGGCTCCATGATCTTCCGGAGACGTCTTGCGCCAATCGTGCCAAGGGGCGCTAGAAGCCAGTAAGCGGTAAACACGGGCCGTTTTCAAATACAAGTTCGATTGTAACAAAGACAGTGGTTTCGAATTGTGACAAGACCACTATGTTAGTAGGTAGGTTTGCGAGTTCAGACTTCATGCCCCGCGGGTGCACCACTGTGCCGTGTGCCGCGACCTTTCTGTTTTCGAACCCACCCCTGGTCTTTCCGCGTGGCACTGCGAAATGGTTGCACGCTCAGAGCTCGTATTTTGTGATTGCATCGAGGGTGCCGTGGTGTGAGCTTGCATTACAATGTTCTCTATGATCGATTCTTGAATCCGTGGACCCGTGGACTCGTGGACTCGGTATGGGTTAATCTTCGGCGTTGATAGGCCAGAGCGGTCGATACGGGTAAGCCACGTGGGTAATGTTTCTCGATGATGCAAGCCATGATAGTGAAATCTTCTGGTGTGCCAGTGTGTTGCGCTTCATTGAGTACTAGCTAAGTGCGCATTACGGTGTTAGATTCTTCTGCGCTTATTCTGAGCATTTGGCGCCACTCGTTCAGTGGTTCTCAACAAGACTATCCAATGCTGACTAGTGGCATTAAGCTCCTGACCATTACCACAACCCAGCCTGGCGCGATGCTGTTGCACATCACTCTTGGCTGTTTCATCCTTGTTGATTTCAGCAAGCCGAAAATTGTACGAGTAAGTGCACGACTTGCATTGGCGTCTTGTTGCGGCAGCTAGCCCTGTCTTCGAATCCTGGTCCGTCGAACTGGTTCGTCCGTAGTGGAATAACACGCCCCGAAAGTCTGCCGTTCTTGAACATGGAGACATGCCATGCCGAAGCCGAAAGTGTCAAACGCTATCATGTCATTACGCTGCGTCAGAAATTGTCTGCCCAAGCTGCCTTAATAAGCACCAGTGGAAACACAGACCGAACCCACCAGACATTGGACACACTTGTCATGGGCAGTGTTCTGAACCCTTGGGTCATATGATTGCTGCTTGATCCACCAAGGTGTATTAGTGCTTAATCAACGTCACTAACGCAACAGCTTCAGTCTACGTTACTTCATGTGGAAGGAGCGACATGCAGTGGATCAATAACCGATCCTCAGACTTCAGCTCGACCGGCTTACATATGCTGTTGACGTTCGTAACACCTGCCACACCACGCGAACCAGAAAGCTAAATCTATGCACATATATCTACTGCTGTAAACCCACTACACCTTTTTCACGCGGTCGCTTTCGCATCTCAAGAAACGTGCTCAAGCTATTTTGAATTCGACCAAGTCCCCAATCATTATATCCCGACGTGCACCCTTCATCATGGGCAGCAGAACGACCTCTCCGCCAGCGGAACCCTTGTCACCAATGGAAGGTGGCATCAGGAAGCGAGTATGCAAAGCATGCGATCGCTGTCGACTGAAGAAATCCAAATGTGACGGCTCCAGCCCATGCAGTCGATGCAAAGCAGACAATGCCATATGTGTGTTTGGCGAGCGCAAAAAGTCCCATGACAAAGTATATCCCAAAGGGTGAGTCAGATAACCGTCATAGCGACAGCAGGATGCTAACTTCTACTCAAGCTATGTTGAAATGCTTGAGAGTCAGCAGTCGCAACTTGTACAGGGGCTACAAGAGCTTTACCGTCGGATCAAAACCGGAGAGGGCTGGACGGAGGCCCCTCTGAAAGAGATAAATGGTTCGCCTCTTACTCACGACATCCTTGAACGCTTAGGAGCATTGAAACAAGACGGTCAAGCACAGTCGACACATTTCGAAGAAGAGTTTGGAGCCCTTCAAAGTAGACTACTGGCAAATGGTGCTGGCTACATGCAACGAGGTGTGTCTTTTGACACCAATTCGGAAGCAGACCAATCACCTCTGTTTGACCCTGCAGTACATTACACGCCTATGTTCACCAATCCATTCCGGAGCCAATACCCTCCAACACCTCCTATGGACCGTCCACACGGGTCAGTCATGAAGACCGGCTCACCTCTGAAGGTCCAGGCAGATACCTCGGCAACACAGTACACGCAGCAAAGCATGTGGCAAGCGGAGCCGTCAGAGATGGAGAGGACGGCCTACAATATGACTTACAATGCACCATCTTTCGACACAACCATGGAGACTGTGTCCCTCACAGCGAACATGCCCGCACAGATGTTCCAGACAACGGACATAGCCATCAATCCTTGTATGACCATGAAGGACTGGCACGGAATGGTGGATGACAACATGCAGCAATACTATTCAGGAGGTGTTTACACCTAATCTGTCATCACTAAAAGTGTCAATGAGGTCACGATTGAATTTCGCTCCTGTGTGGACTGCTACATGCACCGAGGATAAAGTCGGTCGCAACATCAACTTGACGGTCATTTTGCATGGCTTGTTTGAATTATGGACCTGTGCGATTTAGCGCGGCGTTGGAGGATAACTGAGACTTACTTTGCACGGGGCGATCGATCCCGGCACGGACATGAGGGAAAGGAAATACGACTACTTTGCTGTTTGCATAGTGTTGGACGAAGAGTCATGGAAATGGGCCGTCGACTGG
>Ga0066647_10001889_pt1 | contig 9693 bp, 9 predicted proteins | sample CryGeyCG2114_250_FD_59512 | JGI IMG/M metagenome (GOLD analysis project Ga0066647, IMG submission 59512) | Groundwater microbial communities from aquifer - Crystal Geyser CG18_big_fil_WC_8/21/14_2.50 | ecosystem: Environmental > Aquatic > Deep subsurface > Groundwater | place: USA: Utah: Grand... | reverse complement strand
CAGTTCGTAAAAAGAGATTATAGAACTGGGTGGTAGAATTCACACAACATCAATAAACTTAATTGAACACCCAAGTGCTCGCTTGGGTGTTTTTGTTTTTATACTAACCTATTTATAGTTTTGGAATGTTGGTAATATGTACAGATATTTGTACATAAAAAATTACTTATGCTTACTACGACACTCTCAGATTTCAGAAAAGACATCAAACGATATTTAGATAATGTCACCAAGAACTTCGAAACCTTGATCATCAATAGAGGAAAAGACTCAGGTGTCGTAATTATGTCATTGGAAGAATATAACTCGCTCTCTGCCACCCACTATGAGTTATCTTCAAAAAAGAACGAACAAAGACTTGATTCGGCTATTTCAAAAATTAAAAATGGTGACACTTTTCAAAAGGAACTACTTGACGAATGAAGTATATGTTTGTTGACGAATCTTGGGAAGACTATCTCTATTGGCAAAAAACAGACAAAGCCATTTTAAAAAGAATCAACGAATTGATTAAAGATATATCAAGAAATCCCTTCTCTGGAATAGGCAAGCCTGAACCACTGAAATATAAATACAGTGGCTATTGGTCTAGAAGAATCAATCAAGAACATAGAATCATTTATCAAGTTAGAGATGAAGAAATTATTATCTTGAAATGCAGATATCACTACGATTAAAACAACATGCCACAAATCAAAACGATTGCCTTTGACGCTGATGATACCCTTTGGGTGAATGAGCCAATTTTCACCAAGACAAGGCTTCAGTATGAAGCAATTCTTTCCTCCTATTTCGAAATTGATGAAAGCCTTGAGCTTAAACTCTATGAGGTAGAAAAGCGAAATCTGGCCTTGTTTGGCTATGGTATCAAGGGCTTTATGCTTTCTATGATCGAATCGGCCATTGAGCTTACCGATGCTAAGATCAGTGGAGCTGATATTCAGCGCATTATCGATTTAGGAAAGGAAATGCTTACGCATCCAGTTGAGATTCTCCCAGGTATTAAAGAAACTGTAGAGGAATTGAAATCCGATTATCAATTATTGATTATAACCAAGGGGGATTTATGGGATCAGGAAACCAAAATCGCCCGTTCAGGCCTAGCCGATTTATTTGATCACATCGAGATTGTGAGTGAAAAAACACCCGCAGCCTATCAAGCCATTTTAGATCGCTACCAAATCGAACCTTCCACTTTCCTTATGATTGGCAACTCGTTGAAATCCGATATTCTTCCTGTTTGCGAAATTGGTGGCAATGCCATTCATATTCCTTTTCATGATACTTGGGTGCATGAGAAGATGGATCAACATCAGATAAGCGAGGCGAGCTTCACTGAACTCAGCGATATTAGAGACCTAATGGCCTATTTAGCGACTAATCCAAAATAGAGTTATCACTATTCAGAATTTCCATGGCAATGGTTTTATAATTACGACCAATCGGAATTTCCTTCCCACTCACTTCAATAGAATGACCACAGAAGGCTTCTATCTTCTTAATGGGCACAATGAACGAGCGATGAATGCGCAAAAATTGATCATCAGGGAGCTTCTGCTCTAGGTAGCTAATCTTTTGAAGTGAAATAACCTCTTTAGATGGAGTCTTGATTTTCACATAATCTTTAAGGCTTTCGATATACAAGATGTCTTTCAAATATACCTTTACCATTTTACGATCGGCTTTCAGGAAAATGTATGCATCTTCCTTGACTGAATCTTCTTTTGGTCGTTCAGGCACTTCATGCGAAGCAATAGGTAAGTCCATTGCTTTATTCACCGCCATAAGAAAACGACCAAATGAAATTGGTTTCAATAGATAGTCAATTACATTCAGTTCGTAACTCTCGATTGCATATTCGCGGTAGGCGGTAGTAAAAACGATTTTTGGTGCGGGATTCAAGACTTTTATAAAATCTATGCCTGTGAGTTTGGGCATTTGAATATCAAGAAAAATCAGATTGACAGTTTGCTTTTTAATGAGATCGAAAGCCTGAACAGCATTTTCGCAAGAGCCCACTAATTCAAGCCCATCTACCCTGTCGATATAAGTCTCGATGACCTCGAGTGCCAATGGCTCATCATCTACTATAATACATTTTAAACTCATTGTTGACCTTGTAAATTGAGTTTTAAAACCACCAAAAATGACTCTTCAGAATCCAATATGTTCAAATCAAAAAGATTAGGGTAAATCAATTCTAACCTTCGTTTTACATTTTTAAGACCTATACCCTGCTTGTATTCAAAACGGTCTGACTGATTATCATTTATACTCTTACTGTTTTCTACTTTCAAGGTTATTATTTCATTCTTCATACTCAAATGAATGCTCACCCAAGAGTCGTCCAAAGCCTCACTCACGCCATGCTTAAAACAGTTTTCGACAAAAGGCAAAATTAGCATGGGTGCAATAGCCAAATGCTCTCTGATGTCTACAATATCGAATGTGACTTGGAGCCTTTTACCATATCTAATCTTCTCCAAAGCGATATAATCCTCTACCAGTTTAATCTCCTTTTTGATTGGGACAACATCCGCATTACACTCATAAAGCATGTAATCCAACAAATCAGAAAGCTTTAAAACCACCTCTGGTGCATCCTTGCTTTGTTTCAGCGTAAGCGCATAAAGGTTATTCAAAGTGTTGAAAAGGAAATGTGGATGAACCTGAGCTTTCAAAAACTTCAACTCAGCTTCAAGCTTCTCCTTTTGTAGTAATTGGGTCTTCTTCTGTTCTTTATACCAATACTTGAACCACTTAATTACTATGGCTAAAGCAACTACTGGGTAAATTTTTGTAGTGCTTTTTAAGATTTTACCAAGGTTCATAATGGCCATTGGAGGATCATTAGGCCAAAACAGATCATGTTGGATAAAGATGTAATCTAACCAAGACAGAAAGCTAAAAATTAGAATAAGAGACAATACCGAACTAAAAAATGCACCATACTGCTCTTTAAACAAGAATTTTGGCATCAGCAAATACAAACAGATATAGACTGCCGGTATCTGCACTATGGCATCTGTGAGTAGAAGCTTAAACTGAAGAGCATAATTCTCTTCAAAACTCCCATAAACTATTGAGAAGAATGAGATAAAAATCACCCAAAATAATAGGTGCCAAATAATCCTTGGTGCATCGAAGAGCAGCTTTTCAAAATTGATTTTAGGCATAGGAAGTACTTTCTACGAACAAATCTATCCATTAAGTTTCAAATAATCAGCTCATTAGACGAAAGCGAGGCATTAGCTTACCAACAACATGTTTCTATCGACCAAGGCTTTGGGCAGTCTAATAAGGTGATTTATCAGTAAAACTTCTGTATCCATCTATGGACGCCATTTCCTTGAAACTAAGCAATGGCTAGCAGGTATACAGGGCAAAAACCAAATCAACATGAAATGCTTTTTGACCTTCGTTTTACTCTCGATTACTACTGCAATTTTCGCTCAACAGGAAATCGACACCCGCTTAAAATATCAATACCAAATCAAAAAGATGATAGGAAACATTGTCATTGATGGAATAGACGATGATGAAGGCTGGAACTTTGCTGGTGGTATTCCACACTTCATGAATCATTGGCCATTGGACTCAGGAGTGTCTAGTTCGCCCACTGAAGTAAAACTGACCTATGATGATGATTTCCTTTACCTTTTGGCCATTTGTCATGATGAGGGGGACAGAATTATTCAGACATTAAAGCGTGATAACGATCAAGCCCATTGGAACAGCGACAATTTCACCTTGATACTAGACCCTATCGGAAATAAACAAAGTGGTTTTATGTTTGGCGTTAATGCAGGCGGAGCCCAAATCGAAGCATCGGTTAACGCCAATGGTGTACAAAGTGATTACGATCAAAATTGGGACAATAAATGGTACTCTGAAGTAAAACGATACGGAGATAAGTGGATAGTTGAAATAGCTATACCATTCAAAACATTGCGGTTTTCAAACAATAATACCACTTGGGGTTTCAATGTAATCCGAGGTGATTTGATCAAAAATTCATATTCCACTTGGACACAATTCCCTATAAATTTCGGTCATATTCATTTGAATTACACTGGTTCATTATCGTGGGAATCTGCGCCAAAACAGTCAAAAGGCAAGGTAGTTCTGATTCCTTACATCGCTGGCGGCACAAGTAGAGATTTTGAAAATGAAGAAGGTAACACTCAATACCAGCAAGAAATTGATGCGGGAATAGATGCTAAAATCGCATTAACCAGTGCGCTTAATTTGGACCTTACGGTCAATCCCGATTTCTCAAATATTGATGTAGACCAGCAAGTCACTAACCTTTCAAGGTTCAGTATTTTCTTTCCTGAAAGAAGGAATTTCTTTCTCGAGAATGGAGACATTTTCTCAAACTACGGTGGCGAAAGTATAAAACCGTTTTTCTCTCGAACAATAGGACTCAGTGAAGGACAACAAATCCCTATCGCTTATGGGGCAAGGTTAACAGGAAATATTACACCCCTGACAAGAATTGGCGTTATGAATATCCAGTCACGACCATTCTTAGACATCACTGGAAATAACTATACCGTAGCTTCCGTCAATCAAAGGGTTTTCAAAAGATCATTGATCAAAGCCATTACAATCAACAGGCAATCGACTGGCAATGGTAATAATCAAGACTTCTCAAGAAATTTCGGGATTGAATACCAGTACAATCACCCTGGGGGTAAATGGAATAATACTTTCCTTGTTCACAACTCCATTACTGAAGAGCGCTTAAATAAGAACTATTACTATGGATTTAACGGTACATATAAAGGGCGGAACTTAGGTATGGGATGGACCTTTGATGTTGTTGGTGAGAACTATCTAACAGAGCTAGGTTTCAATCCAAGAATTAATAATTACAATGCGATAACCAAAGAAACAACAAGACAAGGCATTACAAGAATCAATCCATGGATCAGATATCGATGGTTTCCAAAAAACCCTAACAGTAAGATAAATATGCACGGCTTCAGAACTTGGCATACCTTCTGGCTAAATACGGATAGGTCTTTAAACGAAAGAACACAAGGGTTGGCCTACGATTTCAGCTTTAAAAATACCAGTTGGCTAAGCTTCAATCGCTTATTCAGTCAAATCAATTTGCCAGTACCTACCAACCTTATTGGCTCAGATACACCTTTACCTATTGACAATTATAGTTTTGCAGAATATTGGGTGAGTTATGACTCTGACAATCGTAAAATCATCTCAACAAACTGGAGATTAGGCTATGGAGATTTCTATAACGGCAGCCGACTGAATGCCTCTGCTGGTTTCAATCTAAGAGTACAACCTTGGGGTACGTTCGGACTAAATTACAACCTTAACAAGGTTGAACTAGCCGAAGACTATGGAGATGCTACCTTGCATTTATTTAAAGTGAATGCTGAAATCAGTTTCAGCAATAGCATGTTTTGGACGACAGCCATTCAATACAATTCTCAAGCGGAGAACTACAATTTCTTTTCACGCTTTCAATGGCGTTTCAAGCCGATGTCTGACTTCTTCTTGGTATACACTGATAATTATACTACTGATGGGCTTAAAATCAAGAATCGACAGCTCGTATTCAAAGTCACTTACTGGCTGAATATGTAAGCACACTGTCGTCCCAAAAGTCATCTAGAAGTTCATTTGAACGCAACCAAATCAGAATTTTACGTATACTTGGCTTTAGACCATCTAAACCAATAGGCTTTTTAACAATGAATAAGGCAAAAATTCTTCTCATTACTCTGCTCTTCAGCACTGCACTTAGTGCTCAGTCCAATGACCGATCACGGTTCGATAATCTAATTCAAAATGTAAATAAAGAACTAATAGCATTGGATATCCCTGCCGTGAGTCTTGATTATAAGGCCTATTTAACAAGCTTACTCCAAAGCAGTAATTCAGCAGCTCAGAAACAATTCTTTCTAGAGACAAGAAGTAAGCTTCAAAAAATAGATTTAGACCAGTTGAATGAAAGCCAGCAAATGGAATTCAAAATTCTTCAGTTCGAAATTGAAAATAACCTCAGTCGCCTTGAATTAATTGACCTACTGAGAAAAGAAAAAGTAGATGTGGAAAAATATAATGAGCTCAGTAAAATGCCAAACGGCCCAAAATGGTACGGCTATCTTGTAACCAAATGGACAGGAACTGACCTTTCACTAGAAGAAATCATGGATTTCGGCCTTGTTGAAGTCGAGAGAATTAGCAATGAAATCCAAAAACTGAATTTACCAGAAAGCAAGCCCGATCGATACTACACAAAAGACACACAGCTCATTGAAGCCAAACTACAAGCTAAGAAGGCACAACTAGACAGTCAAATCCCGAATTTTTTTCCTGAATTCAAAAGTATCCCAACACTAAATATTGTGCGAGGCACCAACTCAAGAATGGCGCAAGCTCCTGGTTATTACAGTAACAACACGTTCTATTATAATCTATTCGATGAACCCTTTGACCTTTCAGAAACAGATTGGTTATTGATTCATGAAGGTAGTCCAGGACATCATTTCGAAGTCACTTATCATGATCAAATTCCAGTAAGCGCATTTAGAAATCAATTTCAATACATGGGATTTATTGAAGGATGGGCCGCTTATACCGAAAATCTAGGCTGGGAAATGGGGCTATATACCGACCCATATGAGGCTTTGGCTAAATGGAATTGGGATTTGATCAGATCTGCAAGGGTATATTTAGATGTTGCTTTGAACTACAAAGGTTGGTCAGACGAACAAGCTATGGAATTCTGGAGAAAATATATTCACGGTAAAGATGAAATTGGATTGCGTGAAATTGCCCGAATGAAACGCTGGCCCGCACAAGTACTCGCTTACAAACTGGGGGAATATCAAATGTTAGCAGCGCTAAAAAAGGAACAGGCACGATTAGGCGAAAACTTCGAGTATAAGGCCTTTCATACACAGCTGCTGAATAGTGGTACAATGCCTGTCAACCTAATTGCATCGTTGTTCAAACAATAGGACTAACCTAAAGAGGAAAATACCTTCTCCACTCTCAAAAATTATGACAGTCCAGCGGATATAGATTCAAACCTATAGCTAACTTCGGGCTTTCTTAATCGATGAAGGAGTCCAACAATCTTTTTCTTTTTGCCATTCCTGCCCTTATTTGGGGTTCTACTTGGTACGTGATCACTTTCCAATTGGGAAGCGTAGATCCACTAATGTCTGTCATGTACCGCTTTGCTTTAGCAGGCGGACTCTTTCTTCTCTACTGTAAGATTAGGAACAAAAACCTTTCGTTCTCTTGGCAAACTCATTTAAGAATCGCGCTGCAAGGCGTGCTACTCCATGGCTTTAACTATTGGTTGGTTTATCAATCCGAACAGTATTTGACTAGCGGACTAGTGGCAGTTGGCTTCTCCCTAATTATATTTTTCAATATGGTTTTTGGAGCCCTCATTTTAAAGCAACCAATCAATCCTAAGGTACTTATCGGAGCTGTTTTTGGAGTGCTGGGTACCATGGTGATTTTTAAAAGAGAATTATCCGCATTTAGAGTAGAGGACGAATCATTCACCGGCTTATTGCTTTGCGTAGGTTCAGTGATGATTGCCAGCCTTGGCAATGTTACTTCTGGTTACAATTCCAAGTTGAAGATTCCCGTAATGCAGTCGACCGCCTTCGCCATGGTGTATGGTTCAATTGCAATGCTATTTGTAGGTTTAATACTCAATCGCCCTTTTACCATTGATTGGTCGAATGAATATATTTTCTCAATGCTCTATTTGGTGATTTTCGGATCTATCATCGCCTTCAATTTCTATTTGACTTTGATCAGCAAAATTGGAGCAGGAAAAGCTGCATATACAATTGTCGTAGTTCCGGTGGTAGCGGTTATTATTTCTACTATTTTTGAAGGTTTCATCATTTCAGAATATACCTTGATTGGAATGTCGATGCTCATTGTAGGCAATGTCTTCGCTTTGTATAAGAAGAAACCCAAGGTTAATCCGGCATAATGGAAGATGAAATCATTGAAGTCGCGCCTAAAATTCCATTAGAAATAATTTTTCAGGATGAGTTTTTGGTGGTAATCAATAAGCCGAATGGTCTTATGGTACACCGCTCTCCTATTTCTATGAGCAATGCGGATACTTTTGCCATTCAGGAATTGCGGGATCAATTGGGTGTTTTCGTTTATCCCGCCCATCGTTTAGATCGAAAAACTTCAGGACTCTTGATTTTCACGCTTGATCCTGAAAACTTAAAAAGCCTAAATGCCCAATTCGAAGCTAAAACGGTTTCCAAAACGTATCACGCGATTGTGCGAGGTTTTACTGAGTCCGAAGGCATCATTGACTACCCACTCACTAACGACAAAGGAAAAACGCAAGAGGCTGTGACACGCTATAAAACGCTTCAACAAACCGAAGTGCCAGTTCCTTTTGGACAACACGGTACTTCGCGCTACTCATTAGTCGAAGTCTATCCAGAAACTGGTCGAATGCATCAAATCAGAAAGCATTTGGCGCATATTCATCACCCAATAATTGGTGACCGCCCACATGGCTGTAATAAGCAGAATAAGCTGTTTCTAGAAAAATGGGCATTGACAGAAATGCTATTGCATGCCATCGCAGTTGAATTTGATCATCCAGTTTCGAGAGAAAGAATCAGCCTCAAAGCTGATTACCAGTCGGAATTTAGGCGGTTGCTGGATGTGCTAGGTTTCACAGGGATATCAAATACTTAGAAAGAACCCCTATTCTCATTTTAGGTCATTTCGTACATATCCTTTCACGCTCTACAAGCCGTCATACATTTCTGAAAAAGATCCCTGCGGGATGACTGTGCAATGGTCATTATAAGATATTACTTAATTGAATTCTTTGCGTTGCTCTGCGCTCTTTGCTGTTAGCTTAAGTAAGCCATCTTCCTTTCACCTCAAAGTACTCGAAGGTCGCGAAGCTGGCTAGATGCCAAAGTCATATGCTTCACTCGGCAAAACCGAGCGATTGTAAGGGTCGTTTCAGAAAACAGGGCTTCCTTACTTTAAGTCATTTCGTAGAAATTTTTTCATTTTCTGCAAGAAATAAAACTTGTGTTTGCTGAAAAAGATCCCTGCGGGATGACGCTCAGAACAGACGAATCCTGAAACGAGTTTAGGATGATTGCCCTAAAGAGCTTCTTCAAATCCCCCAACATTCTCTTCTACCCAATGTTTACCCCAGTTCTCATGCTCATCTTTTGACCATAGACTTGGGAAGAATACTACTTTCTGAAATCTTGGAGGAAGGTACTTCTGCCAGTTAGTACCGCCAGTCGCTTTGATGTCCTCTGGATTGCGCTGTAAGTAGCGCACTGCCGATTTGTAATGCATTAAAGGCCACTCCACATTCGCTAACAAATCGAATTTCCTTAACTCTTTAATTAGCTCTTCCTTGCCTTCTAAATCACCATAAAAACGAAGGTAAAGTTGATTCAGGTTTGTTGCCTTTACATCTTTAGCCAACTGGATAAACTCCTTTGAATATTTAGCTTCGAAATGATCCAGCGTTAAGGTCTTCTTTCCAGTTTTTAACTCCGTTGCGCCTGTCATCCAATAAATAGAATTGTAAAGTTCTTCAATCGTAGCATAGAGATCGAATTCATCTCGTTTGTTCAAATTGACAAGGTTGATCATGTCTGTCGAGGCAATTTCAATCATGCGATATTG
>Ga0066647_10001880_pt1 | contig 9714 bp, 4 predicted proteins | sample CryGeyCG2114_250_FD_59512 | JGI IMG/M metagenome (GOLD analysis project Ga0066647, IMG submission 59512) | Groundwater microbial communities from aquifer - Crystal Geyser CG18_big_fil_WC_8/21/14_2.50 | ecosystem: Environmental > Aquatic > Deep subsurface > Groundwater | place: USA: Utah: Grand... | reverse complement strand
TTATTTTAATTACTTCAACAATGTTGTACGCAGAAAATTATCAAAAAGTAAAAATTGATATTTCTAATCCTTCCGAAATTGTGGAATTGCAAAAACTTGGAATTGCTCTTGATGATGCTTATCAAAATAGAGATGGATCGATTGATGTTTTCTTAAATGAATCTGAATTTTTAGCAGTTAGAAAATTAAATATTAAGTTTAATGTATTAATTGAAAATTGGGAACAATACTATTATGAGAATAATGTAAAAAATAATAATAATTTATCTCTTTCAAAGGTTGCTACAAAATATAAAGTTAATGGGTTTACTTTTGGTTCAATGGGTGGTAATTATACACTAAATGAAGTTTGGCAAAAAATTGATGAAATGATTTCTAACTATCCAAACTTAATTTCGGTAAAAGACAGCATTGGAGCTTCGGTTGAAAATCGTCCAATTTATGCAGTTAAAATTTCGGATAATCCAAACATAAATGAAAATGAACCAGAAGTTCTTTACACAGCCTTAATTCATGCACGTGAACCCGAAAGCATGATGCAAATGATGTATTTTATGTATTACTTACTCGAAAATTATGGCACAGATGCTGAAGTGACTTATTTAATTGATAATCGTGAATTGTATTTTATTCCTGTTATAAATCCAGATGGATATTTGTATAATGAAACCTTAAAACCTAATGGTGGAGGCATGTGGCGCAAAAATCGTTATCGAAATAACGATGGAAATTATGGAGTTGACTTAAATAGGAATTATGGATTTAAATGGGGATACGACGATTTAGGTTCAAGTGCAAATACAACAAACGAAACTTACCGTGGGCTTGCACCTTTTTCTGAACCGGAGACCGAAACAATTCGCCAATATTGTATAAATCATGATTTTAAATTGGCTCTTAATTATCATACTTACAGCAATTTGCTTATTACTCCATGGGGATATATTCCACAAGCAACTCCAGATTCAAATTTTTATAGCGAAATTGCTTCTGATATGACGAAGTTTAATAATTATCAATGGGGTTATTCAGATGCAATAATTTATTCAGTTAATGGCGATTCTGACGATTGGTTTTATGGTGAGCAATCTGAAAAAAACAAAATATTTGCAATGACTCCAGAAATTGGTAACAGTAACGACGGTTTTTGGCCTAATCAAAATAGAATTATTCCACTTGCTGTTGAAAATGTTTATCCAAATCTATATTTAGCTTGGGTTGCTGGGGGTTTTATAAATACTCTTAATTATAGTTTTGATAAGGAAAATTATTCATCAACTGATACAGGGCATATTGATATTACTATTAAAAACAAAGGACTTGAGGATATTGATAATGTTAATGTTGTTCTTGAAATAAGTGAAAACGCACAACTTTTAGGCGAAACTAATTTTAATGTTGGAAAAATATTAGCTCGGAGTGACTTATTTATTGAAAATTTGGTTGAATTTAGAGTTAAAGATTCTACCCAAATTGGTGATTCGGTTTTTGTACAAGTTAAATATTATTCATCCGATTTATTGCTTTCAAATGAAAATTATTCATTTATTGTCGGAATTCCAAAAGTTTATTTTAGCGATTCATTAAATACACTCGATAATTGGAATTACACAACAAATGGAATAAAAAATTGGGAATTAACATCTAATAGTTTTTATTCAACACCTTTTTCAGTTACAGATAGCAAAATTGGAAATTACCTTGCAAATACTAAAATGTCGTTAGTTTCCAAAAACGTGATTGATTTAACCAAAATTACAAACCCATTTTTGAAATTTAAGACCAAATATAACATAGAATCTGGGTGGGATTATGCCCAAATTTTAGTTAGCACAGATTTAATATCTTGGAATATTATTGGTGGTGATAATTCAAAGCATGGTTCTGGAAATTTTCAACCAAGCGATGAACTGATTTATGATGGCTTCCAAACTAATTGGACATCAGAAGTAATTGATTTGAAGCAATTTAACGACCAACAAATTTATCTAAAATTTGAACTAAACTCTGATGAATATACCGAAGAAGATGGCTGGTATATTGATGATATAGAAATTATGGGTTATTCAAATCAAGTTGTTTCGGTAAACAAATCGGCAGCAGCTCCAACTAAATTCAAATTATCACAAAATTATCCAAATCCATTTAACCCAAGTACGACAATTAAATACTCAATTCCCACAGATAAAACTCAAGTTGGGGGTGTGTTAGTTATGCTCAAAATATACGACATTCTTGGCCGGCAAGTTGCTACACTTGTAAACAAACAGCAATCCGCCGGCAATTACGAAGTTAAATTTGATGCAAAAGAATTGAGTTCTGGAATTTATTTTTATAGAATACAATTGGAGGATTTTACCGATAGCAAAAAGATGATTTTAATTAAATAAAAGTAGTTTATATTTTTTACAGAAAATGGAATTATCCATTATAAAAATTGTAGAAAGCAGCATTTAAATCTTCTTCTAAAGTAAACACTCTATCTAAACCAGAGAGTATAAAAGTGGTAGTAGTCATTTTTGAAAGCTCAACAATTACTTTCATTTCTCTATCATTTCGGCGTAATTGTTTAAGAAATGCAACCATAACACCAAGAAAAGTAGAATCCAAAAACTCAGAATAAGAAACATCGAGTATTATTTTTTTACTGTTACTTTCAAATACTTCATTTAAAAATGTTTTGAAACTTCCTGCTTTATCAGATGTGCACCGAGATAAATTTACAATAACAATGGAAATAAATTCGTACTTAAAATGCTGAAATTGTTTTGTTCTATCTCGCTGTATGTTTAATGAACTTGGAAGTCGCGGTGATTTTTCTTCCTTCAAAACATAAGTTTGTGGAGCATCTTGCTCTATTTTGGATTTTGGAGGTGTTTCAACTTGTTGGTAAGTTGGTCCAGCTGTTACGATAATCTCTTTTTCTTTTTCAGATTCAATTATTCTTTGTTCTTTTGCTCTTGCGTTTGTAAGCTCGGCAATTGATTTCAAAAATTCTTGTCGTTCTTTTTCCAATTCTTTTTCGTGTTGCTCAAGAGCTTCGGTTTCCAGTTGTAATTTTTTTTCGGTAAAAATTCTGTCCTTTTCAATTTCAGCTTCTTTTATTGCAAGTTGCTGTTCTTTCTTCTCTAAAATACTCATTTGCATTCGAAGTGTATCGGCAGAAATACTTTCTTTTTGAGCTAATTCATTTGTTCTTTTAGTAAGAAAACTTTCCATTTCAATAAGATTTTTTTCTCTTTCAAGAGCATCTGCCAAAGCAATTTTTGTTTCATTTAGTTCCTTTACTGTGGAATTTAATTTATTTTCAATGTCAATTCTTTCAATTTTTAATGCATTTTCTTTAATTAGCCACTCTTCTTCATATTTGGCTAATTTTTCATCAACAGAAATTTGGGTATTCAATAAACTTTGCTTTTCATCAAGCTCTTTAAATTTATTTTCAAATTCAATTTTTTCTTTTTCGAACTTTTCAATAGCAATATTAAAGTCTAATTTTTGTTTTTCAAAATCCATTTTGGCATTATTTAAATCAGCTAATTTTTCCTCAACAGATTTATGCTCACTTTCTAATGCTATAGTGTTTTCATCAAATTCTCTTTTCGCTTCTTCTAATTTTTTAGCCCTTTCTTCTAATTCTTTTTCAGATTTAATCAAATTATTCTGTTTATATTCCAAGTCAACTTCTTTTTGGATAAATGATTCTTCAATAGCTTTTTTTTCAATCTTAAACTTTTCTTTTTCGTCTTTAAGATTTTGTGTTCTATTATTCAAATCTTTTTCAAACTCTAATAGTTCTGTTTCTTTTAACGATAGTTTGTTAAATTTTTCATTGCTTTCTTCTATAATTTTTAATTTATTTTCAAAATCGGTTATCATCTGCTGTTTTTCATTCTCAAATGCTTTTTGTTCATTTAATAATTTATGTTCAATACTTTCAAGTTCCGATTCTTTTTCAGAAAGCGATTCTTCTTTTTTTAATGCATTCTCAATTGCAAGTTTTTTTTCTTCAATTTCCTTAAATCTATTGTTTAATTCTTTCTCCTTTTCTTCAAGTTCTGTTTTAAGTTTTTTACTTGCAATAACTATTTCTTCTTTTTCTTCAAATTCATTAAACCGTTCATTAATCAAAGCTTCTTTTGCAACTAAATCTTTTTCTTTGTTCAATATTTCATCAACATATTTTTCTTGTGAGGATAATTGCTTCGATTTTTTCATTAACTCAATTTCTTTTAATGCAAGTTCTTTAGCTTTTTCAATTGAGTCATTTAAGTTAAGTTTGTCTTTTTCAATAATTTCAGATTTTCTCTTTAAGTCTTCTTCTTTCTCTTTAAGCTTTCTAAATTCGTTTTTTAATGTTAATTCTGATGTTGCTTTAACCTCTTCAATTGATTTTTCATTAAGCAAAAGAGCTTGTTCTTTTTTTTCTAATTCAAGTAATTCATCTTGTAAAGTTTGCTCGGCAAATAATTTTTCCTTATGCAAATTTTCTTTAAGCTTATAAAGTTCAGTTTCTTTTTTATAAAGCTCAGCAAATCTATTTTCAATCTCTTTTTCGGCGTTCTGCTTCTCTTTGCTTATCTCTGATTGAATTCTATTAAAATCGTTTTCCGAAATATCATGTTGGTTATCTTTAGTTGAAGATTCAGGGGGAAGTGTTATTTTCTGCTTTTTCTGTGGTTTTCTTAAAGGTAGACGGAAATGTAAATTGTTTTTCAAATTATCAATAATAAGCCAATCTTTTACAATTAAATTATTAAGTTCATCCATGGAAACCATTACAATTTCTGTGTCTCTTAGAGCTATTGCTTTAGAATTTCTTGTAATTGAATAATAATGCTCATCATAACCAAAAAAATCACCATCAACAAGAATTAAGGAATTTTGTTGGGCCTCATTCAAAACTGCACTTGAAATTAAATTTACTTCACCTTCCAAAATTAAAAAAAGATTTTTTGTCGCATCATTTTCACGATAAATTGTTCTTCCTTCACGAAAAGTTGAATAATTTAAATGCAACTCCCTAAGAAAATTCTCAGTAAATTTAGTGCCATTAAATAATTTGTTTTGGTGTAATTGCATAGTATTTTATTAATTTAATTAAATCATTTAAGCTAAAATAAACTCTTGATTATAATTTTTTAAAATAACGTTTTTTATGGAAATAATGAAGATTAAAAAACATAAAAGTCCATATTAATGTTTTAAACCTTATTCAATTGGATTATATGATTTTCTTTGGTGAATTTGCGGCACTCTTGGCTGCTCTTTTATGGTCGGTTAACGCAATAGTACTTTCTGAGGCATTAAATAAAGTTGGTTCATTTAATGTTAATATTGGGCGATTGTTTTTTGCCTCTATATTTTTACTTATTACAATTGTCATATTTTCGTTGCCGTTCAATTTATATTGGCAACAATATTTTTATTTAATTTTGAGTGGAATAATTGGATTAGTAATTGGCGATTTAGGAATGCTTAAATCATATAAGTTAATTGGTCCAAGATTAGGAATGCTCTTGATGTCATTTGTTCCGTCTATATCTGTAATACTTGCTTATATTTTTCTTAATGAAATGCTCACAATAACCCAAATTATAGGAATTGCTATTACTTCTACAGGACTTGGAATAGTTGTTTTACAGAAAAAAAAGGTATCAGAAAAATTTCATTTTACATTAAAGGGAAGTTTTTATGGAATGATTGCAGCATTTGGGCAAGCTGTTGGGTTAATTTTTGCCAAAGAAGCATTTAATTTTGCTGAATTAAATGAATTTGTTGCAGCTTTTGTTCGCATTTTATTTTCACTTATATTACTTGTCCTTTTAGGCAGGTTTTTAGGATTATCTAAAAATCCAATTCGTGTATTTAAAAATGATAAATCAGCATTAAAATTAATTATTTGGGGTGCTATTTTAGGACCTTTTCTTGGAATTACAGCAAGTTTAATTGCTATTTCAAATACAAATGTTGGCATTGCCTCTACACTTATGGCAACTGTTCCAATATTAATGTTGCCAATTTCTAAATTTTATTATAAGGAAGAACTTACTTTGTTTTCTATTTTGGGTACTGTTTTTGCTGTTTTAGGAATTGCAGTTATTTTTCTTTTTTAGAATAATGTACCCCGGAGAGGATTCGAACCTCCGACCTGCGGTTTAGGAAACCGACGCTCTATCCTACTGAGCTACCGGGGCATTAAAATTTGAAAAACAAAGATAATTAAAAAATAATTAATCCCCGATTTTCAAGTTCTATTTAATTTAAAATATTCAGTGCTACAAAATAAATTGGTGTAGATGTTAAAAGTAAAACAAATTTATTTAATAAAGAATTTAATTAACCCATAAAAAATCTTAATTTTAAATTTTAAAAATATTAACAGTTCTTTTAGTTTATTTGGTTTATTTAATTTTATAATATTTTTCAAAACTATCCGAAAGGATAAAAAGTTAAAAAGCTTTATATCTTTGTATTGGACAAACAACAAGGATATTTAATGGAGCTTTTTAACAGAAACGGTTAATAATTTTTCGATAGAGAATCATGATTTATTCCATTGCGCTCCGCTCCATTTCATAAATCATGATTCTCTTTCTACTTTATTACTGGTATACTTTTGATGAATATTAGTGGTACACTTTTAATGAATAGTAACACGTTCCATACAGCTGAATAAGAGTATAACGCTTAGTGATAGATGAAATCAAGGAAAAGAAAATAAAACTCATTTACAGTACAGTTATATCAGTATGTATATAAATGTTTGATTGGGCTAAACGAAAAAACCTTGCAACTTATTTAATTACAAGGTTTTATGAGAGTGGAGCTAAGCGGGTTCGAACCGCTGACCTCTTGACTGCCAGTCAAGCGCTCTCCCAACTGAGCTATAGCCCCAATATTAAAAATCAAAAATATAAATTTCTTAAAATGCTTCACCAATTGCAAAGTGAATTTGAATTAAATCATTCCAAAAAGGTCTTTCCCAAATACTTTTTGATGAATTTGGGTCATAAATTTTTACAGCAAAATCTACTCTGAACGGAATAAAGTCAGTATAATATCTTAATCCAATTCCTGCAGAAACTGCAATTTGGTAAAAACGAAAAGAGGTTATATTACTCCAAGTATTTCCATAATCAACAAATAAAGCAGTTCCAATATTTCCAATTAGTCTATTTCGTGTTTCAATACTGCCTTCAAATTGGAATAAACCACCTGGAGTTGCTTGGTCAAGAAATATAGACTCCAAATCTGAAGGAGATAACGAATTTAAATTCAAATCCCCAAAATTAAAATCTGGAACTAACTCGCGTGATTGCCAACCACGAACAGAGTTACTTCCACCGCTTGTAAATCTTTGATTATATGGCACTGTTGTTTCAGCACCTTCGTATACAAAAATATTACCAACTTTAAATTTAATTCCAAATGCATTTTGCTTTGAATAATATAATTGGGGGAAAAGACTAAAATCTATTTGTATTTTATAATAAAGTGGACTTTCTAAATTATAATTTAACATTTTGCTTGAAATAAATTGTTCAAAATTAGCATTTGCTAATAAAATATTTGAGCGGTAACCTTTTGTTGGAAAAGTGAAATCGTCTGTTTTATTTATTCCAAGTCTAAACGACAGAAGCGTGTTAAAACTTTTTGTGGATTTTGTTATATTTTTTGCAAATGATGAGGCAGCAGAATCAACTTGCGCTGAATCTAAACCAGCAACTTGATTTTGAATTACTTTAATGGAAACTTGTTTTATGTAGTTTTCTTGATAAAGAACGCTTAATTTTTCCAAATTCCAAGAAGTTATAAGTGATGTTAAATATACATAAGGTGGCAATTCAAAATTTAAACTTACTTTAAAACCGCTTGCAACAGTATTATATTCAGCCTTCCTTTTTTGAAGTGTTGAATATAATTCGTAACGAGTATCAATGTTTTTATTGAATAAAAACGGTTGATCTAGTATTAATCTTATATCGGCATAACCAATTACTTGTGTATTTGTAACTGACATATTTTGAATAAAATCAAAAATATTTTGTGCAGCAATTGAAGAATTTAATGTTAAAATCCTTGCACTACCCAAAAAATTTCTTTTTGAAAATCCCAAACCAAGACCAAGATTAAATCGTCCATCTTCATCATTCATAATAAGTTCCGGAGAAGCTTGATACATATTTCCAATTTCTGTAAATATTTTTAATGGAACTTTATTTCCAGTTGTATCTTTAATTTGGCTACTAATTGTGGCAACGTTAAATAATTTTGTTTTATAAAGTCTTCCCTGCCCTAAATCAATATTATATCTGCTATAAATTTCATCCTTTTTTATACCGACAATTTCATAAATCAGTTCTTCATCAACATCATCGATTCCTTCACCGGTTTTTTCAATTTGTATATCGGATATTTTATATTTTTTCCCCAAATTATAAAATATTTCTGTATTTACATAATTTTTAAATGTATCAATAAAAATTAAAGTACTATCAATATTGGCAAACATATAGCCATTATCTTGCAAATAAGTTAAAATATTAAGATTCATATTTGACACATAATCGTAATTATAATTTTCTGTAGTATCAATTGAAATAACTTCATTTACTTTTCTTTTTATGTTCCCTGTTAATGAATCTAATCCAAAAACATCAATACTTTTATATTTGTTTTGTTTACCTTCAATAATGTTAAATGTAATTTCAGCTGTTTTTTCTATTAAATCAATCGAATTACTTATTTCAATTTTTGCATTAAAATATCCATGATTAAAATAAAAAGATTTTAACCTAAGCATTTCGGCATTTAATGAAAGTGAATCAAAATAAGTAGCTTCTTCGCCCAAGCCTAATAAACTATTTAACGATTGTGAAATTGCACTTGGTGATTCTTTTATTGCAATAACATCTTTCAATTTTGCATCGGAAAATAAATTATTTCCAATAAAATTTATTTTTTTAAGTTCAATTAGTTTTATACTTTGTGCAAATGATGATGTGGCAAAAAGTACAATTGTTATTAATAATGTTTTTTTCATTCAATAGAAATTATTTTTGGAATACTAATCTAATCATTAGCTTACTTTTTTTCACTGAGAAAAAAGAATTTTAGATGTTTATTACTTAATTATTATAACCTAATTTTGCAAACGGTAAATTCATCAATTTCTAATGTTTCTCTTTCTAATAATTTTGGTTAAATTTAATTTTACAATGGATAAATAAAATGGATTTATTATTAAATAAACAGTTTTTGCCTAAAATTGTTATTTCAACTTTTCTTCTTACAATAATTTTACTTCTGGGTTGCGATGATACTTTAACTGAAAGTAATATTGATAATGTGATAATTCCAGATAAAAATGTGAGTTATAATAAATATATTCAACCAGTTTTAACAATCAAATGCTCAACTTCCGGATGCCATGATGATGAAAACCGTGCTGGAAATTTTAGTGTTACAAGTTGGTCAAATGTTGTTATACCTAACATTGTTAATCCAGGAAATGTTGAAACAAGTATGTTAATTTGGCGAATTGAAGGCATTGGAGTTGAAATAATGCCTCCAATTGGTTCATTGCTTTCAAGACCACTTACAAATAATCAGATTGAAGGAATTAAAACTTGGATTGCAGAAGGGGCAAACAATAATTAGTCGATCCTGAAAAAGCCATAAACCATTAGAAAAGGGACGAAAAACGAAGAA
>Ga0066647_10001853_pt1 | contig 9803 bp, 8 predicted proteins | sample CryGeyCG2114_250_FD_59512 | JGI IMG/M metagenome (GOLD analysis project Ga0066647, IMG submission 59512) | Groundwater microbial communities from aquifer - Crystal Geyser CG18_big_fil_WC_8/21/14_2.50 | ecosystem: Environmental > Aquatic > Deep subsurface > Groundwater | place: USA: Utah: Grand... | reverse complement strand
GGGATTCGCGTCAAGACGTCGGTGAGCCAGACCTGCGGATTGACGTCATGTTTTTTACACAAGATTCAGGACTTGATCTTACGCGTGCCCCATCGGTGTGTCTATCTCTCGAAACCCCAAGCCCGTTCTCAGCGTGGAAGCCTTTCTCATAAACCCCATGACGACAGTGACCTTCATGACTACGGGGACCGCCACGGATACGCTCCAGGATTCGCTACACCGCTTCACGGTAGATGACTACTACCGGATGGCGGACGTCGGCATCCTGGAGCCAGACGATCGGGTAGAACTTCTCGACGGTCAGGTGGTGCAGATGTCGCCAATAGGAATCGAACACGCGCATGTTGTTGACACGCTGACAGACATGTTGTTTGCGGTGCGCCAGAAGGCGATTATCCGTGTTCAAAACCCGGTCAGACTCGACAGGGAAAATGAGCCCGAACCGGATTTGTCGCTGCTTAAGCGACGGCACGCCGGGTACGCACACGGCCACCCCGGTCCATCCGACGTCCTGCTGATTATCGAGGTAAGCGATTCATCCATCATATTTGATCGTGAAACCAAGTTACCACTCTACGCCCGGTTCAATATCCCGGAGGTCTGGCTTGTCGATCTTCAGGCGGAGCGCGTAGAAATCCACCGCAGCCCGTCCGGCGGTACATACGGCGATATCAGACGCATTTCGCCCCCGGAATCGGCATCGCCCGAAGCCTTCCCGGATATCCATATCGACACAGCCCGGCTTTTTCCGGACCGGAAGACATTACGCTTTCCCTGATTTGAGCCCGCGAGCGGCCCGGTCCGAGAGCAGGTTCACCTCGAAACGGGACACGCGCTCGTGCTCCGTGCTGAAGCGATCGAGCGCCAGACGCACAAGCCGCTCCAGTAGCTCCCGAAACGGTACGCCAGCCGGCTGCCAGAGGTAGAACGAAAACGAACCCGGAATCGTGTTGATCTCATTGAAATAGACGTCGCCCGTTTCGTCGTTCATCAGGAAGTCAATGCGCGCCACGCCGCTGGCATTGAGCGCAGCAAATACGTCAAGGGCCATGGCGCGGACCTCGTCGGCCACTGAATCGGACACAGGAGCCGGGATTTTCCTGTCGAGCGAAGCCATACCGCGCTTCGTGCCGACGCTGCTGGAGTCGCCCCGCATGTACTTGTCCTCAAAACTCAGGAGGCCACTCGCCGAAACGGGCTCCTCGAGCACGGATACTGCGGCGCGCGCCCCCATTCCGAGCACACTTGCATTGATTTCGCGCAGGTTCGGCACGGCGTACTCCACGAGCACCGCGCTGTCAAAGCGAAACGCTTCCTCGATGGCCGCATCGAGCGCTTGCTCGTCCCCGGCCCGGGAAATTCCAATGGACGATCCCATACGCACAGGCTTCACAATGAGCGGCCAGCCGAGTTCTGCTGGGAGCTGCTCGAGTACGCTGTCCTCCGAACCACGCCAGGCTGCTTCCCGTAGGACACGGCCCGGCACGACGCATACGCCCGCGGCCGAGACCAGCTGCTTGGCGAGCGCCTTGTCCATCCCGATGGACGACGCGGCTACGCCGCAGCCGGTCCAGGGCACGCCGAGCATCTCACAGAGGCCCTGAAAAGCCCCGTTTTCGCCCGCCGCGCCGTGAAACGCGGCCAGCGCCACGTCAATAACGACCGGCTCCGTCCTGCGCCAGCGGCCCTGCCGCACGGGCACGAGTTGCATGGTCCTGCCGGGTCCCGATGCCGCGGCGACCTCGACCGCTGTATCTACCAGCGATGACACGTCGGCGTAGTGCTCCACCTGGTCGAGCGACTCACCGACGTACCAGGAGCCCGACTTGGTGACGTAGACCGGCGTTATGGTGAGCGCTGTTTCTCCAAGGTCACCGCCTGTGCCGCCGTCTTCGTTGAGTGCGGCCACGGCCTGGAGCCCTGTAATCACGGATACCTCGTGTTCGGGCGACGTGCCGCCGAAGAACACGCCAATTCGGAGCTGATCGGGAATTGATTTCATACGACGAAAGGTATGACCGTATTTTACTCCGCGCCAGACCCTACGGCGCCAGACCGCGCGCCGCAAGCAACCACCACACGCACCAAACCGTGCACATTGCCCTCATATCCGACATCCACAGCAACCTGACGGCGCTTGAGGCCGTCCTGGGGGTTATCCGTGAGACCGGGCCGGACCGGATCTACTGCCTCGGGGACGTGGTGGGTTACGGCGCCGAACCCGAGGCCTGCGTCCAGCTCGTCCGGGAGCACTGCCACGCCACGGTCATGGGCAACCACGATCTGGCGGTCGCCACCGGCGAGGGCATGGCCTACCTTCCGACCGACGGGCAGCATGCCGCCGACCACAACCGGGAGGCGCTCACGACGGAATCATTGGCGTGGCTTCGCACGCGTCCCCTCCTTCACACCGATGAGATGGGCACGTATGCGCACGCATCTCCCCAGAATCCCGATCACTGGATGCGGCTCGATGCCTTCACGCGCGTCAAGGAGCAGTTCAACCACTTCACGACAGATATCTGTTTCGTCGGGCACACACACGTTCCGGCTACCATGAGCCATACGCTCGGCGTATTCCGGGTGCGCCCCGGCCACCGCTTCCTGGTCAACGTGGGCAGTGTCGGGCAGCCGCGGGATGGGGACCCACGCGCCTGTATTACGTGGTTCGATACGGAGGCCGTCACGACCCGCTTGGAGCGCGTCCCCTACAACGTGGACCAGGCGGCACGGCGCATCCGGGATGCCGGTCTGCCCCTCCGGCTGGCCGATCGGCTGCATGAGGGGCGGTAGGCGCCGTTACTCCTCCTCGACCAGTCGCCCTTTGTTGTAGATGGCCCAGGCTCGCCCCACCATGGGCGCTCCCACGAACGGGGTGTTGCGCGATTTGGAGCGGATGTGTCGGGCTTCGAACGTCCACTCGGTGGTTTCATCGAAAACCGTTAGGTTGGCCTTCTCGCCGACGGCCACGCGGGGCACGGGAATACGCATGATCCGGCGCGGGGCGATCGTAATGGCCTCAACGGCCCTCGCAAGCGTCAGAACGCCCGGCCGGATGAGTTCGCGGCCAATCAGTCCCCACGCGGTTTCAAGTCCCAGGATGCCAAAGGGGGCGGCCTCGAATTCGACATCCTTCTCGTTCGGCGCGTGCGGCGCATGGTCCGTGCAAATGGCATCGATCGTGCCGTCGGCAAGGCCCGCTTTCATGGCCTCGACGTCCGCCGCCGTGCGCAGCGGCGGATGCATCTTGGTGTGCGTGTGGTAGTCAGAGTCCTCCACGGCCTGGTCCGTGAGCGTGAAGTGGTGCGCACAGACTTCCGCCGTGATGGGCACGCCGCGCTGCTTCGCATCGCGCACGATCCCGACAGCCCGGGCGGTCGAGATGTGGGCCACGTGCACGGGGCCACGGGTATACTCGGCAATCAGGGCATCGCGCGCTATCATGACCTCCTCGGCGAGTCCCGGAATGCCCTTCACGCCGAGCCGCGTGCTGATCTCGCCCTCATTCATGTGGCCGTGCGGGTTCAGGTCGAGATCCTCCATGTGATTGATGATGGGTACATCCAGCATGGATGCGTACTCGAGTGCGTGACGCATGAGGCCGGCGTCGCCCACGGGCGATCCGTCGTCCGAGAACGCCACCGCACCGCCCGCCTTCATGTCGGCCATTTCGGCAAGCTCTTCGCCTGCGCGCTTCTTGGACACGCACCCTATGGGGTACACGTCAACGGCCTCCTTTTTCGCCCGCTCCACAATGAATTCGACCACGTCCCGCGTGTGGATGGGCGGCTCGGTGTTCGGCATACAGGCAACGGCCGTGAAGCCGCCGAAGGCAGCCGCCCGGCAGCCCGTATGGACTGTTTCCTTGTGCTCCTGACCGGGCTCGCGCAGGTGCACGTGCATGTCCATCCAGCCCGGTGACACCCGCTTGCCGCGTGCGTCATACTCCGGCACGCCCTCCGCATCCACCCGCTCCCCGATTTCGGTGATGACGCCGTTTTGGATAAGGATGTCGGCACGCCGCTCGGTGCCGGCTTCCACGTCGAGGATCATGGCTTCACGGATGCAGAGGTCAGGGTGCGTCATGCTGCAGGGCGGGTTCGGTGTGGGAATGGGTACGTAACGGACGCGTACTTGGGACGGGTTCAAAATAGGGCATGCCACCCGTATCTTCTGTCAAAATCATGCAACCATACCATGCCCCACCCTGAGACGGCGACCGCGCCGGACGGCACGACAACCTGTGCCCGCATCCACCTGGACAACCTGGCACACAATGTGGACGTGCTCCGGCGGCGGGCGGGTTCCGTCGAGCTGATGGCCGTCGTGAAGGCCAACGCGTACGGGCACGGAGCGGACATCGTGACCCGTGCGCTCGAAGAGGCCGGCGTCACGTTTCTGGCCGTGGCCTACCTGCCCGAGGCCATCAAGCTCAGGGAAGCCGGTATCAGGGGACGAATCCTGGTATTCGCACCGCCCCTGCCCGATACGCACGCTCTCTACACCACGTACGACCTGGAAGCGGTCGTTGACGGGGAGCGGGCTGTCGATGCACTCCGTCCGGCCTCGCGCCCGCTGCCTGTACACATCAAAGTCGACACCGGAATGCGGCGCTATGGAATCAGGCCCGCCGATGCCCCGGATTTTGTGACGATGGTAGAGCGCAGCCCGCATCTCGATCTGGCTGGTCTCTGGACGCACTTTGCCGATGCCGAAAACCCGGACTCACCGGTTACGCGCGCACAGCTCACCGAATTCAGGGGGCTCATGCGCGACCTGTCGCCGCTCCCCTGTCCCGTGCACGCCTCGAACTCCGGTACCATATATACGTGTCCCGATACACTCGATCCGGCTCTCGTGACGTGGGCCCGCGTCGGGGGATCGCTTTTTGGACTGCTTGACCTGCCGGCCGCGCGGGCGGAATTGAAGCACGTCATGGAAGTGCGCTCACCCGTGCGCACCGTGCGGGCTGTCCGCGCGGGAGAGCGGGTCTCCTACGGCGGAATATGGAGTGCACCGCAGGATACCGTGACTGCCACCATCGGAGCCGGCTATGCCGACGGCCTTCCGCGACTCCTGTCCTCCCGCGGGCATGTCCAGATCGGTGAGCGGTCCTACCCGATCGTTGGAACGGTGTGCATGGATTCCTTCCTGGTTGATCTTGGACCGGACAATGAGCATGGCATTGAAGCGGGTCAAGACGCCATTCTGCTCGGTGAAAACCCGTCGGCCTTTGATATCGCAACAGCATGTCATACCATTTCCTATGAGGTCACCTGCAGAATTTCACAGCGGGTTCCCCGTTTGCCTTATATTGGTTCATTCCCACAACCCAACTGAATACCCGGTATGGCCAGCACCTTCGATCCTTCCCAGCTGCACATCCTGCTGGTCGACGACGAAGAGGATGTCGTCGAAGTCGTTTCCCACTTCCTCTCGCAGGAGGGCTTCAATGTCCATAAAGCCTACACGGGACGCGAGGCGCTCGAGAAAGCCACGCCGGATGTGGACCTGATTGTCCTGGACATCATGCTCCCGGAAATGGATGGATACGAGATCTGCAAGCGACTTCGCAGCCGCGTAGAAACGGAAACCATTCCGATCATTTTCCTGTCGGCGAAAGACGAAGAAGATGACCAGATCCAGGGCCTCATGCTCGGCGCCGATGCCTATCTGACCAAGCCCGTATCTCCCCAGGTCATTGTGGCACACGTCAAAGCGGTCTTGCGCCGCTCCGGTATCGAGGAGAGCCGGACGCTCCAGGTCAACAATCTGACCATTTACGAGGATGAGTACCGGGCATCGCTCGACGGCAAGGATCTGGGCCTGACCCTGACGGAATTCGAACTCGTCCGATACCTGGTACGGCATCCTCGAAAGGCGTTCACGCGCCAGCAACTGCTCGAAACCATATGGAAAGATGCCATGATGGTGACCGAACGCACGGTCGATGCACACGTCAAGAATCTGCGTGAGAAGCTGGGGTCGTTTGCCCAGCATATCCAGACCGTTCGCGGTGTTGGATACCGTTTTGTGCAGGAGAAAACCGCAGACTCCGAAGAGTAATCACGTAGAGATCCATCTCGTTGGTTTCCAAACTGCTTCACCGACTGGTACCAGCCCGGGCCACCACCCAGACCTGGATGCTGGCGACATTCGTTTTCTTCGTCGGGATTGCAGTCGTGGCAGTGAGCCTCTACGTCACATTCGTCCTGCGGAGTGAAGTACAGATTGCCGGACGGGAAGCCCTCGCCGATCAGACACGTCGTGTAGCTGCACTCGTTGAGCTGGCTCCATCTCCTGAACGCCGGGCGGAGCTGATTCGGGACCTTTCGGAATTCGGTGACCTCCGCATCCATATTGAGGCACCGGACGGACACATCGTTGGTGACCGCAGTCGCCTGGCAGGCATTACCGGGCCGGACATCCAGTTCCTGCCGCACCTCGACGAGGACGGGGCGCTGTACTATGCCGGGCTTGAAAGCGCGGACTCGGGCCTTAAAGTGGTTGTGGGACAACCGCGTCCGGCGCTTTTCAAACTCATCCAGCGGATTCAGGTCACGCTTGTCGTGGCCATGGTCATGGCACTTCTTCTGGCGGTCTTCGGGTCGTGGATTGCCGCGCAACAGGTAACCGCTCCCCTGATTGCCATCAGAAACAGCGCCCGGAGCATCATCGAAGGAAACCAGGAAGAGGAAATCCACGTCGACTCGAGGGCAGCGGAGTTCCAGGATCTGGCCAAGAGTCTGAATCAGATGTCTGACTCCTTCCTGGAGAAGATTGAAGAATTGCAGCGCCTGGCAGCTCTGCAGAACGAGTTCATTGGAAATGTTTCCCATGAAGTCCGGAATCCCATCTTTGCCGTTGGGGGCTATCTGGAAGCCCTGGGGAGCGATGCCCTGACAGCCGAACAGCGTCAGTTCTACGCCACGAAGGGACTCACCAACCTGCAACGGCTCAACAACCTGTTCGCCGACCTGATCGAGATTGCCCGGCTCGAGTACCGGGAAGACCTCATCAAGCCGTCCATTTTCAATCTGCAGGAACTGCTCTCCGATGTATACGAGGTGGTTCAACAGAAGGCTGAAAAAAAGGGCCTCGAACTGCACATGGACAATCCGGAGTGGATGGTCCGTGCCGACAGGGCGCGCCTCCGCCAGGTACTCATCAACCTGATTGACAACGCCATCGCCTACTCGGACGAAGGCACCGTGCGCTGCCGGTGTCGGCGTCACCTGGACAAGGTGCGTATCGAGGTAGTCGATACCGGACGGGGCATTCCGGAGGAGCATCTTGAAAAGGTGTTTGAGCGATTCCATCGGGTCGACCCGGATCGGTCCCGCCGCTCGGGGGGCACGGGACTCGGTCTCTCGATCGTGAAACAGATCCTGGCCGCACACGGAGAAACGGTCCATGTCGAGAGTACGCTCGGCCGGGGCACGCGCTTCTGGTTCGAACTCCCGTTCGTGCCGGAGACCTGACATCCGGCGGCCTGGGATGCCGAAGCAGACGCGGCACACGGAAAACTTTTGCCGGGGTTTGGCCGTAGGAATTCCGATATCGGAGATGTGAACTGAACCGCCAGGAAATCATGCCAAAGACGAAAAAAAACCCGCCCTCCACGACGAACGGATCGCAGGCCGCCGAGGCAGAAGAAGCATCGTTTTTTGGTCAGAGCGACTTCGATATTGTGCCTGTAGGTCCGTCGGATTTCGACTCCGATCAACTGCTGCATATCTACCGGACCATGCTGCTCTCACGGCGGCTGGACGAGAAAATGTTGACGCTGCTCAAACAGGGTAAGGGATTTTTCCACATCGGATGCGCGGGACATGAAGCAGCACAGGCAGCGGTCGGAATGCTGTCCCGGCCGGGTCACGACTGGTTCAGTTTCTACTACCGTGACCTGATGATGTATCTGATGCTCGGCGGAACGGCCGAGGAAGTCCTGCTGCATCACCTGGCGAAGGCTGACGACCCCAACTCGGGAGGGCGTCAGATGTCCGAGCATTTTTCCAACAGGGAGCGCAACATCCTGCCCATTTCCTCCTCGGTTGGTGCCCAGTTTCTTCCGGCGGTCGGTGTCGGGTTGGCTCTCCAGCATGATGAAATTGGAGATGCGTACGTGTACAGCTCGTGCGGCGATGGAGCCACAAGTCAGGGTGACTTCCATGAAGCCCTCAACTGGGCAGCCCGGGCCAAGGCCCCCGTCCTTTTCATGGTACAGGACAACGGATACGCGATTTCAGTCCCCGTCCGCGACCAGACGGCCGGTGGAACGGCATTCAAACTGGCGCGCGGCTACGAGGGTCTCAAGCGCATTCACGTGGATGGGACGGATTTCTTTGCAACATGGTCGGCTGCAAAAGCGGCCATAGACCATATTCGCTCCGGTGAGGGCCCTGTCTGCCTCGTAGCCGACATGGTCCGGCTTCTGCCCCACTCCTCATCCGACAACCACACCAAATACAAAACACCCGAGGAGCTTGAGGCTGACAAACGGGAGGATCCCATTACGCAGATGGAAACGCGCCTCAAGGAAAGTGGTCTGCTCACGGATGATCTGATTAAGGAACTGCGAAAGAACGTCAGCACAGAAGTCGACCGGGCGTCGGCCTGGGCCATCGAGCAGGCCGACCCGGATCCGTCCACCGCGCTTCACCACGTCTGCTTCGATGGGGACGATGGTCTTGACTATGAGTCGTCAGAGCCCTCGGGAGATCCGATTGTGATGGTGGACGCCATCAACCACGCGTTGCACGAGGAAATGGAGCGCAATGACCGCGTCATCGTCTACGGGGAGGATGTTGCCGGCAACAAAGGTGGTGTATTCACGGCGACCCGGGGACTGACAGACGCATTCGGAGAAAATCGATGCTTCAATTCGCCTCTCGCTGAAGCATCGATTATCGGAACGGCTGTAGGATTTGCGTCAGCAGGGTTCAAACCTGTCGTGGAAATCCAGTTCGGAGATTACATCTGGCCCGCACTTCAGATGCTGCGCAACCAGGTGACTTCCTACCGCTATCGGTCGAATGGTACGTGGGCATGTCCGATGGTCATCCGCGTACCGGTAGGCGGCTATATCCATGGCGGACTCTGCCATTCACAGAACATTGAGGCATTTTTCGGCCACATGCCCGGCTTCAAGATTGCACTCCCGTCGAATGCCGCCGATGCCAAGGGCCTGCTCAAGGCAGCCATCCGCATGCAGGACCCCATCCTCTTCATGGAGCATAAGGCGCTTTACCGCTCGGCCGCTGCACGCAGCCCCGAGCCGGACGCCGACTACCTGCTACCCTTCGGCAAAGCCCGCATAGTACGCGAGGGCACGGACCTCACGATTGTCACCTACGGCATGATGGTCCACAAATCGGTGAACGTAGCTCGCCAACTTGAAAAAGAAGGGGTTTCAGTCGAGATCATTGATCTCCGGACCATCCTACCCTTCGACTCGGAGACGGTTCTGGATTCCGTTCGTCGGACAAACCGTGCACTCGTGGTCTACGAAGATCACGAGTTCGCTGGATTCGGTGCTGAAGTCGTGGCTCAGATTGCCGACAAGGCATTCCACGTGCTCGATGCACCGGTCCGACGGGTTGCCGGTGCGTTCAGCCCCATCCCGTTCGCCGATCCGCTGGAACGTGCCGTCCTTCCGAACGACGACACCATACTGGAGGGAGCGCGGGAAGTCTTGAAGTTCTGAGGTGCTCTGGCGCGGTTGCTCTGGCGCGGTCTTCGGGCCACGGTCTGACGACCGAATGCCCTGCAGACCGCGCCAGAGCAACCGCCAAAGTCACGTG
>Ga0066647_10001833_pt1 | contig 9868 bp, 6 predicted proteins | sample CryGeyCG2114_250_FD_59512 | JGI IMG/M metagenome (GOLD analysis project Ga0066647, IMG submission 59512) | Groundwater microbial communities from aquifer - Crystal Geyser CG18_big_fil_WC_8/21/14_2.50 | ecosystem: Environmental > Aquatic > Deep subsurface > Groundwater | place: USA: Utah: Grand... | reverse complement strand
CGGATGAACGCCGTGCGATCTGTGGTGACCCAGAAGGATCCGCGGGCCGTGAATGTCATCCAGGCCTGTTATCAGGATGAAGAGGATCCCCGGATCAAAGGGTCCATGCTCATTGCTCTGGGAATTTTGGGCAAGAAGGAGATGGCCGATTTCATCTCCAACATCCTGAAGAACGAAAAAGATCCCCTGATCAAAAAGTCTGCGATTGACGGCCTCAGCTATACCAAAGACCCAACGGTGTATCCGCTCATCATCCGCGAGTTTGCTTACGACGATGACAAGCTCGTTCAGCGGGCGTGCATGAAGGCCCTTACCGCGATCGGGAAATCGAACCTGTTCGACCTCTTCGCGAGGATGCTCAAATCCGGAAAATTTTGGCGCCGCCAGGCCGTGGCTCGTGCCATGGGAAAATTCAATACGTCGAAAGTTGTTCCACTCCTGCTCAGCGCCATGAAGGACGAGTCCAAGTCGGTCCGCAGCCAGGCAAAGCGGAGTCTGGCCCGACTCGCCCGGAAAAACAATCCCGGGGCCATGGCTGCCGTCGAGAAGCTCAACATCGATATCACCCGAGTGGGTGTGGAGAAGCCCGGGGAAAAATCTGTTCTTATCGAGTCCATGGACCTCGCTCAGGCCACAGCCGAGGGGCTCAACGATGCGGATCCCCTCGTTCGTATCGCGATACTCCAGAGGATTGCCCAGGAAGAAGACCCGACAACTCTGCCATCATTGAAGAAGCGACTTGAGGAGGACGAGGATGATCGGGTGCGCTCGGTACTCGTGGATACCATCGCTCGCGTCGCGGGCAAGTCGGCAGCGCCGATTCTCAAGTCCTGCCTCAAGGATCCTGTTGCCAGGGTGCGCGCAAATGCCATCGAGGCGCTCTCGAAATTCAGAGACCCCGCCCACTACCCGGTCTTGATGGATTGCCTCGAAGACTCGGACGCCCGCGCTCGGGCCAACGCCATCGTCGCACTCAAGGATTGCGGGTCCGTGAATCTCGACCAGCACATTGAATCCATGATCAAATCCGGCGACGGTCGGATGATCCGATCCTGCATCCACGCCATCGAGGAGATTCAAAGCGAGAGATCCATCGCCCTCCTGGCGGACCTGGCCAAGGGATCCAGTCAGGCCCTCAAGGAAAAAGCGATCGAGAGTCTCGAAATTCTAAAGGAACGAGGATCGGATGCGGCTCGAAAACAGCTGAATCGGCTCCATGGAAAAGCAAGTCCATCCAAGGGGGAGGATATCTTCGGAGAGGTCCCTCCACCCCCCCCGAATTTACACAATCCGGAGCCAGAGCCTGCTCCTGAGATCGCTCACTCTCCCCGCGAGGCGGAACGCTCGATTCCCCTCCCGGCTCTGAAATCCCAACCTGAGCCTGAACTTGAGCCAGAATTCGAGTCAGAACCAGAGCACGAATCGGAGATGCGTGCTCCGCCTCCCCGTATCCAGCCGCCGCCTGGGCCCAAGCCGGATGCGCCTCGTTCAAAGCCCAAGGCCAAGGGTGATCCGGCGATGGCCATGCCGGACTTTTCAAACGGTTTCTCCGCTGTTGCCGTCAAGGCCTGGTTCGACAGCCTTCCCCCCAAGTGGCGCGTCGCCACCCTGGCGACTCTGATGGTCTGGGGAATGGTTCTTCTCATGTTCTTTGCGGAGAGCATGGGACGCGGCGACGATTTCTGAGAATTCCTCCGAGCTCCGGATTGTCAAAATCTTTTGTATCCACTGGTGATGCGACGAGGTGCCTTCGGAGCTCTCGCGGGAGTCTCAGATGCCCTTGTCCAGACTCTGGACCTGTTGGATGATCTGACGCTGGCGTTGGTTGGCCTGGGATTCGTCTTCATTCATGTTCTTTCGGTACCTGGCCCGTGTCGAGTCAGCGCAGGGAATCCGAATCCACGCTCGCCAGATGTCGATCAGCAGCCTTTCGGCCCGGGACACCAGTTCAGGATGTGTTGTCGGGCGGTCCAGGCAATCCCAGGCATGGCTCCAGGCAACAATCGTTGCGGCCATCCAGAAGTCCTCGGTGGTGGATTCTCGGAACACCTTCAGGCTCGAATCGGGAATCCCAAACTCGAACCGGCGGGAGGCGCCAAGAGAGAGAAATCCCACTTTGTTGACCAGGGTCTCCGACAAATCCAAAAAACGGGATCGAGTCCGAAACTCCATCGAATTATTGAGACCTTCCGCGTTTCCGACCCGATTAAGCCACAGTTGGAGTGAAGCATTGATTCGCGCCATCGCCCGTTCGAGCCAGAACATCCTGTAGTAGAATCCCGGGGCGGACTGAACCCAGGTCGCTGGTTGTTTCTCCAGAGCGTCGACAGCCTGGAGGATTGTATTGACTCGATGCTCGATCAGGTTGCTTCCCGTCGGAACGGTCACGATCAGGCGTGCCTTCACGAGGCCAGCGACAATGCCCCTGAATCCGTCTCCGTCCAGAGCACTCAGGCTATCGACGAGAACATCTTCAGCTCGTGCCAGGACGGAACTCCCACTGCTGCCGTGTAGGTAGCGCAAATTATTGGCCAATCGGTTTCCGACAAATTCGAACAGCAGCCAGTCTGGACCCGAGTCCCCGTTCTTGCTGAAGTCCTCCACAAGCCCTCGGTACCGGTTGATTGTCGTGAAGGTCGGTCCTTCCAGTTCACGGTAGTTCTTCACGGTCTTGAGCTCTGCGATTCCAACCTCTGTGGTGGAAAAATCCATCCGGGAACGAAGGGAGACAATGGTCTCGTCCAGGGTTTCGAGTCTGAAAAGCACTTCAGTTCTGGAAGGTACTGACTCGGAAGGTATCGAGGATCGAGAGCTTGTCGCGGGCGGCGGAGATGCAGGTGTTTGGGTCAAATTACCGGATCGCCATGGGGTTGTCACTGTCATCGCCAGGGTCGTGATGAATATCATGGTCAAGATGACAACGCCCAGCATCCCGATGCGGCCAGTCCTGACCCCGGATATGGACGAATTCGATTCGAGGACCTGCTGACCAAGCTCCCCGGAAATGAAATTCTCCACTTCGTCGCGTTCCAGATGGCGCCGGGCGCGCTCGAGTGTCCACCGTTGGTCGGGTTTCCGTTCCATCAAGCCCTCGATCACCTCGACGATCGGTGCCGGCAAATCGGGACGAAGATGCCGGATGGGCTCAAGAGGACGGGTCACGATCTGCTTGAACAGGTCTGCCAGGCTGGCGGCTCCCGGGTAGGGCTGTAGGGCCGTCGCGGCCTCATACAGGCTCAGACCCAGCGCGTAGACGTCCGTCTTCCGGCTGAACTCCCGACCGGTGATCAGTTCCGGGGCCAGGTACCGTGGGGTTCCGAGGACTTCTCCGGGTCGCGTGAGGACGGTGTTGTCGCCGCCGCCGACGAGGCCGAGGTCCATCAGGATGGCCTGGCCTTCGACATCGATCATGACGTTCGCGGGTTTGATATCCCGATGAAGGAACTTCTTGTTGTGAAGATATCCCAGCACGGACAGTAGTTGTCGCGTGATTTGAGTCAGTATATTGACTTCCAGGGCTCCTTCTTCGTGAGCCATATCACTCAGGCTTATGCCCTCAACGAGGTTCATGGCGTAGTAGACGATTTCCTCGGTCTCCCCGCAATCCATGATCTCGACGAGGTGAGGGTGGCTCAATTTCATTGTGCTTCGAATCTCGCGAAGGAATCGTTGACGTCGTATCAAGTCTGATCCCGATGGGATCATCTTCACGGCCAGCACGCGGTCCAGTTCGGTCTGGCGGGCACGAAACACGGCGCCCATGCCACCGCGCCCCAGGAGACCCAGGGACTCGTAGCCGGGGATGTCACGGAATTCTGACATGATGTCACCAGCCTATCCCAGGGTTCGGAAGGGTACCACGCAATCCCTCATCCTGCCTCCGACGGGGTTCGTTCCCGTGCAATCGATCATGGAATCCTGTCTGAACAGGATCAAATCACTGAGCGGGAATGACCCGCCGGGCAGTCGAGGAGGGCCGGAGATCCGGCCCTCTTTTTCGCGTGGTCGGACCGTGATGTTATGCTGATGTGGTGCATATCTGTCTCTTGACCCGAAGCGTGAATGAGCACGGCGGCCACGGCGGAATGGAAATCCATACCGACCTCCTCGCTCGTGGGCTTGTCGCGAGAGGCCATGTGGTGAGTCTGATCACTTCAGGTGGTGCCTCCCCCGACACGAAGGATCCTCCTCCGTTCACACTTTATTCCCTGGAGGGTACGCCTTGCGGGGTTTACTCTCCCGACTTCTGGACCAGATCCCGGGCGAAGGTGGTTGAGCTTCATTCCAAGAATCCCATCGATGCCGTTCTCGGACAGAGCATCGGAGCGCGAGCCGTGGTCGCTCCGGGCCCGCCTCCCGGGCTGAACATTCCTGCCGCCATCATTCTGCATGGCATCCCGATCTGGGAGCTCAGGAGTCTCTGGGCGACCGCGAACTCCCCGAAGCGCTGGCTTTCCGTGATATCGGGGGCGTTCCGATTTCTCCCCGCTTCCCTGGGGCTCGGCCGCATGCTCGCTTTCTACAATGAGATCGTCGCCGTGAGCGAGCCTCTTGGAGTCGAGATTCGGGATCGTTTCCCGGGGTTATCAGCCCGGATAACGACCATTCCTAATGGAATCGAGATGGAGGGCTTCAAGCCAGACGAGGCCGAGCGCCAGGGCGTGAGAGCGCGATTCCAAATTAGCGAGAACGATCTGGTGTTGCTCCTTGCAGGTCGATTGGTGTTCGAGAAGGGATTTCACCACGTACTGAAGGCGGTTTCCCAGGTCCGGCCCAAAGCCAATCCACTGAAAGTCTGGTTGGTCGGCGACGGTCCCGAATCTGGTCCACTTCGACGAATTGCGGAAGAACTGGGGATACAGGACCGATGCCGGTTCATCGGAGGCGTGGCCCGTGGGGACATGCCTCACTTCTACCAGGGAGCCGATCTGGTCTGCCTCCCGTCTCTCCGGTGGGAAGCTCATCCCCTGACTCTGATCGAGGCCATGGCGACAGGCCGGCCGGTGATCGCGTCGAATCGCGGCGGAATCCCCGCGGCTGTAGAGGATGGATCAACGGGTTTCCTCGTTGATCCAGGGGATACATCCCGAATCACGACGTGTCTGGAACAGATGATCAGCGATCCCCAACAGCGGGCATGCATGGGAAAAAGAGCCCGCGAGGTGGCCGTCAAGCGCCTGAGCCTGGACGCCATGCTGGAAAGTTATGAGTTGCTACTGGTGCGGATGACCTCGCGGGAGAATCCCACGTGCTGAGTGCTCGATCATGAGGTCTCCCGCTCAGGAGGGCTTTTTGACGAGAATGCGTGATCCAATACGCAGGGTGTTTCTCAGGTGAATGAAGGGCATCACGACTCGGTACAGTCTGGGGTATCCGTCGAGGAATCGATCATGGGTGATGTCGATGAGGCCAGATTCCCGGATCTGCTTCCTCAGTCCCGGATAGGTCGTGTAGTGGATTTGTTCCATCAGAAACCCGGGATTTCGTCCGATCGCTTGCAGATAGATAGACCCCAGGTATTTGGGCAACAGCGGAAACCATAGCACGTCATAATGTGGTTCCCAGAACGTAAGATAATTCTCACAAGAGAGAAAGGCCTCACCGCCCGGCTTGAGGACTCGATGAATTTCTCTGAGCAAAAGCGGAATGTTTCGAACGTGTTCGAGAACCTGGCAAGTGATCACGTAGTCGAACTGATTCGATAGAAAGGGAAGGTTGTCTCCGGAAGCCCGTACGACGGTTGATTTGTGTGACGCCTCGAGTTGCCGCAGGCGGATGATCTGAGCGAACTCGTGAGCGGGTTCCACCGCAACCGGGTCTGCCCCGCGCGCCTTTGCCTCCAGAACGATCCCACCGAACCCGGCTCCCACATCCAGTATCCGTTTGCCGTCCAGACACCAGCCTTTCACTTCCAGTCCGTCCAGGAGAAGTCGAGGAATTCGCAGCACAAGTTCGTCCTGGACTCGCTTCTGACAGACCTCCGGCCCACGGCCCAGTCGATCCTCCAGGTAGCTTTCGAGGGACATCTTGAGGGCTTCCTCGACGGACCCGGCGAGGGAGATGTCGTGGCGATGTTTGAACTCGAATCCCGTCGTCACGATTCATTCCTTTTGTCCAGACGGAGAGAGGATTCGGGCCCGCCTGGCTCGACCGATGTCGACTGAGCCTCTGGCCAGGCGGTGCGAATGGCACCAGTAGTCGGGGGCAGCATCACGGAGTTTCCGATCCCCCAGGGGAATGCAACAACGACCGAGGGGCCGTTCCGGGCTTCAGATCCGCTTCGGGCTTCAGATCGGCTCGATGGTCGCGATTTCATCGCAGGGTGCGCAGCGGCCGAACTCCGCGCAAATCATTTCGGCAATTTTATCTGTTCCCGTAGTGACCAGACCGTCAGAGACGTTACGGATCATCTTGGACACACAGATCCATCTCTTCCCATCAGGTCCGATCAGAAAACGATCGAGGCGACACCTCACGGTGGACAGGCCCGAATTGCTGCACGATTTTGGACCGTTGGAGTTGGTGACGTATTGGTCTGAATCCACCTTGAGCTCGAAACCCACCTCGGCGAAGACGCGTTTGTGATCCTGGACGTTGCCGTTGCTGGGATGATCGATCGTGTGGATACCCATCAGCTCCCGACACATGGGGTGCGCGACGAGGATTTTCAAGTTTTCGATCATCCGATCCGTGGTGACTCCCTTGTTGTTCGGATGAAACGAGGCGAACACGGCCACCGGCTTCTCAAGACGATCGAAGAACTTCGAGACGTTGTAGGAAAGGTTAGTATAGATCCGAATATCGACCTGGTGGATCTTATTGATCACGTCTGGAAGGCCTGGATGGAGCGTTGGTTCGCCTCCTGTGAAGATGACGGCTTCACCGTCGAGGGCATCGAGTATGCGAATCCACTGCTCGGTCGGCAGGACTTCGTACCCCATGTGGGATTGGTCATAGTCCTGCCCATCCGAGCAGAAGGGACACTTCAGATTGCACTGCAGAACCGGGTAGACCCTGGGAATTTTTTCCCAGGGAGTCTTCGATGGCAGGAGCTTCTTGATCGGACCGAGCAGTGACTTCACCCTGTTCGGAGTGGATACCCAGAGACGACGAAATACTCGCGAATTCGCGAGCTTGTGGAACTGGTTCTTGAAAAATTCCGACATCAGATCAGAGCGTCATTCTACCAGGTTGACCTTTCCTCCCAAAGCTCGTTTTCCCCGGGACACCGCGGTACAGATCGACTTTTCCTCAGGCCTCGATAGGCTTCCTCTCGATCTTCGCGGCCTGATCAGACGGGAGGCTCGCGGGGTGTGGCGTGTTAGGGTCATTTTCCCTGGGTCAAGAAGATCGGACTGGAGATGCAGAGTCGAACCTGGGCCCCGCTTCCTGACTCGTCCTGGCTTGTGAACCCCTGCGCCTCAATCCTGGAAATCTGGGCGAAAAACGCACCGACCTCAAGCTTCTGCAGCACGGAAAACACTTCCGAGTACGGGCCCTCAAGAGTAAAAGTTTCATCCAGACGCTGAACTTCGATCCTGGACTCTCGAACCTCTGGATCGACCCAGGAGGTCTCATTCAGGCTGCGTGCCCGCTGTGAAGCTTCGAGGACCTCCGCTCGAATGTCATCAGCGAAGGCGTACCTGAATTTTCGCGGTGCAGCGACCTCACCTGCCGGAATCAAATCCACATTCTTGTGATTTTTCAAGGCACCGTCCCGTCGGACGATCAGCTCGAGGCGATCCGACTCGGAAGCAGGGAACAAACCTTTCAAGCCGTCGAGGATTTCCTGCTTCTTCGCGACAGCCTCCTCGATCCCCCGGACCCTGGTCTCGAACTGGGTGACCCAGTTGTGTCCTTTCCGCAGGATGTCGAGGTCCCGTACCCATCTATCATTCTGGGCAACCTGGGGAGACATCCATATACCTTCGAACAGACTCAAGACGGCGCAGGGCAAACTGATCAGAAATAGCGCCTGGGCCCAGACGGAGAGGGGCATGGATCGAAGAGCGTTCATACGCCCCTTCCGTGCCGGGCCAGAAACCCTGCAATGGTGAATTCGAACAATCTCAGGCGCTCGTTCGCGGGCCCGGAGACGTCGATCCTTTCCGATCTCTGGATCTGAAGATCTTCGAAGAGATTCGTCGTGTTGAGTCTTCGGATGAACTCGGTAACGCCGTTGAGCTTGGTGGCCTCGCCATTGACCTGGATCTTGTGGCGCATCGGTACTCGGGTCGCTCGTGCACCTGAGCCGATAGCACTCGGCCATTCGGCGTCAACCACGACATGTGTCACGCTGATGTCCGATCCCGGCAATTGGTGGGCCAGAGCATTCAATATGGAGACCCAGTCCGGGTGGTCTGACGTGAGCTGATCAAGGTACTCAAGCTGTGCGTCCTGTCGGCCTTCCGTCCATCGAGCGTCCTGAAATCTCAGCAGAATATCTCTGACCTGGGCGCCGCCCATCATCTCCGACCTCAGGATCTGCAACTCGTCCGACTTCCGATCAACGACTCCCTGAAGGGTCAGGCCTCGCCAGCCACCCAATAGCAGTGTGACGATGAGCAGGATCGGAGCCAGAATACGGGTCAGAGGCAGCAGTCCGCAGGCGCTCTGAAGGTCATCGATACCCTTCCGTTGAGCCAGTTCCTGGATAATGTTCAGAGAAGGAGCGCTGGTCCGTGCCAGGAGCAGGAAGCCTCCCATAAGGCGGGCGAATCGGGCCGGAAGCGGGTCGGGCTTCGGGGAACCGCCGGAAATCTTAGGCGCCGCGCCCAGGCTCAGAGGCATCTCAATGGCTGGAATGTGACGGCAGGCACGATTGAACAGATCGATCGAGTAGCCCTCGACATCCGGGAGGCCAGGCACATCGCCTAAGATAACCACCACATCGGCTTCCGGGATCCGTTGCCCTTGAGCTTCCCGAGTCAGGTCGCCCGCGACCGAATCGAGGATCTGCGATTCCGGGGTTGCGACCTGGCCACGGGGTAGAAGTCGATTTCGACCTGGGGTCCAGGCATCGAATCGGACGATGGCTGTCGTGCTTCTCTGTATCTGGATCATGTCAACGCGCCCACCCGGAGGCAGCTCGCCGCGTCGGGCCAGAAGGTCGAGAACCGCACCGAGTGCCCGCGCACCTGAGATCACTGCACCCGGAATCAAGCGAGCTTCGAGGATCGCGTCCAGGAGGAGCGTGGCTTTCTTCTCGAAAACGTGGCCATGCAAGACTCGAACGTCCAGCCCGGCGACGACCTCCCTGCGGGAGATGACCGTGGACGTTCCGAACCCACCGGGCCGACCACCGAGCGAGCTGACGAAGCGAGCGTAGGACCGTTCCACGATCGCTGTCACACTCTCTGCCGTGATTCCAGCTAGGTCATGGGAATCTTCTCGCAGCCACTCAGGGTCAAGGATCAGGTGGACTGGTTTGCGAGGATCGAGGGGATTCTTGCGCAGAGAGCGGATGTGCCGCGTGAGCTCCTTGAGATCACTCGTGGCAATTTCGGCTGATTCGGTCTGGGCCAGGACGCTCACGACTCGATCGTCGTCCAGTTTGGCGACCAGGACACGGATGGTGTCACCATCGATCTCAAGTACTTGTATCGGAGTCATGGGTCGAGGACAGGATAACCCGGTGGAGAGAGGAATTCACCGTTCTGACGCGGCCCAGGCAGGCCCCGAAGGGACACGAGGTTCAGACCTCAGAAAATAGACAAAACTTTGTTTCAGGTGCTAATTTATGTCCGGTCTATTCCTTGACCCCGGTCGGAGGCTAGCTGTTATAATCTCCGTCTCCTCGACGGGCCCTGTCTCTGTTGAGCACGTCTCTGTTGAGCACGTCTCTGTTGAGCACGTCTCTGTTGAGCAC
>Ga0066647_10001817_pt1 | contig 9909 bp, 12 predicted proteins | sample CryGeyCG2114_250_FD_59512 | JGI IMG/M metagenome (GOLD analysis project Ga0066647, IMG submission 59512) | Groundwater microbial communities from aquifer - Crystal Geyser CG18_big_fil_WC_8/21/14_2.50 | ecosystem: Environmental > Aquatic > Deep subsurface > Groundwater | place: USA: Utah: Grand... | reverse complement strand
GGTTATTAAAGTTGATTGATAAAATACTTTTTCAGGGATATCGAGAAGAGTTATGTCAAGAGATAGTAGATCTATTCAAAATACCTTTTGTTGAGCATAAATATAAATCAATAGTGCAAGATTGCGAATCTCCTGCAACACAAGAAGAATTAACAAAGGCTCTCGTTGATGCTCGACTGAAATTCTAGGGGTATTATGAATAAGGTTACAGTAAAAAAAAAGAAGATTAGTAAAACTAACAAGTCAAATTATAAAGATAGTCCTTATTATCAAGAAGAGATGAGGGAGTTTGTTGCGCAGGCATCAGCTAATAAAATGCGTATAGTTAATGAATTTTTAGAAGCATGTGCAAACTATCTTGAGAAGAAAGAAGAGCATACTGGTCCATTGCGTATTTTGAAGTGGTTTAAAGATAGAGGAGTGCCTAAGGGAACGCTCTGCATGTGGTTAAACCAAGATGAAGAGTTTTCACGTATATATAAAGAGGCAAAGTCTCATCTTTCAGAAGCTAGTATGGTTGGTATGCAAATGGGTTGGGTAGATAGACAAAGCGCTCTACATGTACTTCCTTACTATGATCCAGATTGGAATATTAACCATGGTCCTAATAAAATTGCTGAATTTCATGCTCAACTGAAAAAGAATGAAGATAAGAATGAGTCTGGCAATATAACTGTAATTGTAGAAGGTTATGGCGATAAATTAGAAGAATAATTTATTGCTCTTTTAGAGTGAGCGTTTACGCTTTACAGGTTCAAATGGGTGAATATGAAGTATATTATTAAAGGAAAACCATCTGGTACGTTTTTTAATAGTGAAGTGAAGACTAATAAATCAATCTTTAATACATGTCAGCATGATACTGTTAAGGCAAAGATAAGTATAGAAGGGCAACATGATGAAAGACCATATTATAGAGGCCCTTTACATTTAGATGCAGTATTCTATTTTGCTGAAAGCCATCATCCAAACCATAAATCATATCGATATCACCTTGAAAATCCACGCCTAACACAGCTTTTATTGTTTATTGAAGAATGTGCTGCCAAAATACTTTACGACTCTCCTGCTGCAATTATATCTATGTCAGCAAAAAAGCTTTATTCAGATGAACCACGTACAGAGTTTACCTTGAAAGAATTAGATAATGGATAAAGTCATACGTCTCAATGAATACTTTACGCCACGAGACTATCAAATTCCAATTATCAATGCGCTTGAGCGAGACAACATAAAGAAGCTGCTAATTATCATTGCACGTCGAGCAGGCAAAGACGTTGTTGCATGGAACCTTCTCATTCGCCAAGCAATTAAAGAACCAGGATTATATTTGTATTGTCTCCCAAAAACTTGTCAAAGCCGTAATGTGATTTGGGATGGAATTACAAAAGAGGGTCGCCGATTCCTAGATTACATTCCACAAGAGCTTATAGTTTCTAAAAACAATGTAGAAATGAAAATAATGCTCAAAAATAATTCTATTATAAAGTTAACTGGGTCAGATAACTATGATAGATCAATTGTAGGATCTGCAGCGAAAATGATAGTGTTCAGCGAGTGGGCCTTGTGTGACCCCAGGGCCTACCAGTACGCCCGTCCTATATTTGCAGAAAATCAGGGAAAAGTTCTTTTCCTTACTACGCCACGCGGCCATAATCATCTACATACTATGTATAATAAGGTTAAAGATTTACCAGATTGGTATACAACTTTAATGACAGTAGATGACACTAAGCATATTTCTAAAGAAGAAATTCAACAGCTTATTGATAATGGTGAGATGTCATGGGATCTAGTACAGCAAGAATTCTACTGTAGTTTTTCGCTCGGCCAGGAGGGCGCATACTTTGCTAAATATATTGACAAGATGTATTTAAATGATCAGATCACAGAAGTAAAGCATAGGCCAGATTATCCAGTTTTTACAGTATGGGATTTAGGTCTTGATGATCGCTGTACTATTGTCTTTTATCAGATTATTAATGACAGAATTAATGTAATTGATTGTTATAATAATCTAAAAGGTGGTCTTATTGATTACATTCGTTATGTCAAAAAGTTAGAGGATGAAAGAGAGTGGTATTATGATAAGCATTTTGCCCCACATGATATGTCTTCAAGGGAAATAGCAACGGGTCTTGAGCGTTATAAAGTTGCAAAGCAGCATGGTATAAACTTTCATATATTACCAAAATTACCAGTACTTGATGGTATTGAACAAGTGCGTTGTATTCTTCCACGTACTTACATTGATGAAACACGCTGCGCTGATTTATTAAAGTCTCTTAATAATTACCATAAAGAGTATGATGAGATACGAGGAATTTACCAAGACAAGCCATTTAAAGATTGGTCTAACCACTTTGCTGATTCTATGAGATATCTTGCAATGTCATTGAAGTTTATGCGTAAAAAGACAACAGTAGAAGATATACATAGAATACGTGATGAAGGTATGAGATTGCGTCATGCACCTCAATTTGGTTTTCATGATAAATTGAATGATAGGATACCTCAAAAGAAAACTATTATTTATACTTAGGTCCCATTGAATTTATAATTAAAATTGTTGTATCTTATCTGTGGTTATAAGATTATATAGGAAAAAAAAATGCCAGGAATGAATACGGGACTTGTCGAATCAATCTATGGTAATCAGCAATCAAGATTTAACGTATTTTATGAAAGATTTGCGTCACAAAATCAAGCTTTATGGAATGAGGGTGTTTTAGATGCCCGTTGTTATATTGGTTCACCTTCTTATTGGAATCAAATATATAATAACTATCCTTCTATAACCAATCGTCTTAACTTTAATTTGCTACGTTCTCTTGTTCATTCAATAGAAGGTGTACAGCGATTGAATAGGAAGTCTATGCTCGCAATACCAGGTGAAAATGGTATTGGTGATACTTCTGACCAAATTAGCAAAGTCTTTTTTTATCTAAATAATAAAGAGGATATAGATAACACTCTTTCTGATGCATTTAAATCTGCTTTAATACATGGAATATCATTCATACATGTATGGGTTGACTATCGTAGAGATCCAGTAAATGGAGATATAAAACTTGAAAAGTGGGCACTCAATGAAGTAATGTTTGATGGCTCATTTAGAAATAGAGATATGAGTGATTGTGAAGGAGTTAGTAGAGCTTCATTTGTTACGCGTGAAAATGCAAAAATTCTTTATCCTGATGTTGCTGATTTTATAGATACTATACCTTTAGGTGGATCGGAAGAAGATCAAAAGTTTACTTACTTGCCAGATATAGATGACTGGCAAAGAAAACATATGTTATCACTTGTTGAGTATTTATATTTATCTACCAGAGAAAAAACTATTTTGCGTGATATAACTGATGGTAAAGAGATTGAATGGGTTGGTGATGAGGATGACCTAGCTGAGTATCTCCTTGATAAAGAAGAAATATATGTTGAAAAGATTACTGTGCCGACTGTTAAACTTGAAATACGTGTTGGAGGTTTTACTATATATGACGGACCAAACACACTTGGAGTTGACTGTTATCCACTAATACCAGTTTATTGTTATTGGAATCCAGAATTGCTTCTTATGGAAGAACGATTCCAATCAGTAATACGTGATGTACGCGATACTCAATTCATGTTTAACTATCGAAAGGGTGCTGAAATAGACATTCTTGATAGTCAAATGAATAGCGGTGTCATAGTAAAAGAAGGTGCAGTTATTAATCAACTTGATCTTACTAAAAGAGGTCAAGGCAATATTGTTGTTATGGATGCTGATGCGAACATGGAAGATATTCAGTTTATAAAGCCAGCAGATATACCAGCAGGACAATTTCAAGAAAGTAAATCATTAGAAGAGCTTGCTATGAGAATTATGGGTATTAATGAAGCACAAATTGGTTCATCATTAGATCAACAAACTGCTGGAATTACTGAAAAGATGCGGTTAAATTCTGGTTTGACACTATTGCAGCCTTTATTTGATGGCCTTGATGCATCATTAAAATCTCTAGGTAAACTTTTAGTAAAAGTAATACAAAATAACTTCACCCCAGGCAAGATAGCGCGTATTGTAGGTGAAGATCCAACCGCTGAATTCTACTCGAAGGTCTGGGGTGAATATGACATTGTAATTGAAGATGGATTTAATACTACAACTCAAAGACAACAAGAATTTGCTCAATTATTCCAGCTTAAGCAGCTTGGTGTAAATATTCCAGATGCACGACTTATTGCATCAGCAACTATTCAAAATAAAAAACAGCTCATTGAGCTTCTTGAAGAACAGCAAAAGAAACAACAAGAATTCGAACAACAGCAAAATCAATTACAACTCTCTGAAATTGAAGCACGCACTAAACTTGTTAATGCACAAGCAGCTGCAGATATGGGATTATACCAAGAACGTTCAAGCCGTGTTGTTGATAATAAAATGCAAGCTAAAGAACGTTATGCAAAAGCCATTTCTGATATTGAATCAGCAGCATTGGATAGAGCAAAGACTATTAAGGAACTTGAGTCTATTGATGTAGATAATTTAAGATCAGCTTTAGAAATAATTCAACAAATAAAAGCAGAACAGAAAAAGGAACTTGAGTTAGCATATGAAATGGCTGAAAATGATGTTGCTCAACCAGTAATGAATAATAACCAAGAGTCTAATTTATTTAATCAAATAGTAGGAGCACCATGAAGAAAAAAGATATGTCATATGGATATCCATATGATTCTTTTGGTAAAGGTATTGGCAAATCATCAAACAATACTTCACCATTTGCTCAAGTTTCTTCTGTTATGGAAGTAAGCAAAGCAAATTACAGTTCAGGTGGATGGTATGATTGTGGTGTTGCTTCAATCGATAAAACAATCAATGCAAATCGAATGAAGCGCGACAAACAACGCAGTGATTTGAAGTTCTAACATGCCTTCAATGCCACGCTCTAAGAAGAGTAAAGGCACACTCATAGCATATTCGCTATTGAGTGTGCCAAAACCATTTGAATTGGATAATTCTATGAAGAAAAAACTATCTGAGTTAAAAAAGAATATTGAGATCTTAAAGCAGTTAAAAGCTCAACGAGAAGCTCAGGAAGTTTTACAACAACAATAAAAAAAAAGAATAAGGTGATTAAATTGATTAGTTTTGGTTTAGATAAAATTATAAAGTCTATTAAAAATTATTTATATGGAGATGATGATTGTGGAGTACAAAAAGAAGAAAAAAGTCCGTTCAGATATAAATTCGAACTCGAAAAAGAAACAAAATACATACCCTACAGAAGATATGAAAGATTCCAAGAAGAAAAGCCGAAAAAAAGAAGGCGCGGGCGTCCAAAAAAAGAAAAAAAAGAAGTTTGAGCGTTTTGCTGCTGATAGGATGGAGGACTATAAAGAAGGCAAAATGCATGCTAGAAAGAAAAAGACTGGTCCTGTTGTAAAGAAAAGAGATCAAGCAATTGCTATTATGTTGAATGAGGCAAGTGATAAAGGTCTCTATAAAAAGAAAAAGAAAAAATGAATATAAAGAGAACCATGGAGCGCTGGGAAGAGTTTCTACAAAAATACCAAAGAGATTATCTTGAAAATCTTGAAATAGCTGTTCAGAGAGGTAAGAAAAAGTTTGCTGGAAGAGACTTCTTTATAATGGTTATTAAAAGAAAAGACAATCTTGGTGTCGGTGAAATTCTTACCTATTTTACTGATGTTGACCAATGGTTTGTAACACAGTCATGTCCTGATCCTGATTTTTCACAATCTGTGTATAAGTATGATGCAGCTGCTGATAAACATGAAATTTTATGGTCATTACCAGAAGAAGAGATTGCTAAAGAATTACGTCATGCGTTAACTCCTCCAGAAGGATATGAGGCAGCGTTTGATGTTGTTAAGAAGTATTATGAAGGTGTCCTCTGGAAACTTTGTAAGTTCTATAATAAAGAACAAAAAGATACAAATCTTCTTGAGGGAAAAGATCCAATTAAATATAAAGAATATATTGGTGCTCTTGATGAATTAGATAAAAACATCGATGAGCTTCCTGATCTTAAAAAGATATTAAAAGTATAAAAATAGATAAAGGATAAGTATGAATACACAAGATAGTTATGTAATTACTTCTTCTCCTGATGCAGATGAAGAAATGAAGCAAGAAGAGCAAATTGAAGAAACTTCACTTGATAATGAAGAAGAAAATGAAATTGAAATCGGAGAATCAAATGAAGATGATACTAATGAAGATGCTTTGGAAGATGAGGAGAATGAGAAGACTCCTGAGTACAACTTTAAAAACATGCGTGCGAAACTTGAAGAAGCAACACGCAGACGCGAAGAAATAGAACGTGAACGCGAAGAAGAACGCAAACGTGTTGATGAGTTATATCAATATACGTTGAGCCTTCAAGAAGAGAATAAGCAATTTCGTAGTCAGTATGAAGATTTTACAAAGAAAAAATCAAAGCGCTATGATGAAGATGATGAAGATGATGAAGTTTACTTTAAGAGTTTAAAAGATGATGATCTTGCTGAAATAGCTCATGTAAAAAAATATATGTCACGGCTCGAAAAAAAGATTGAATTAAGTGAAAAAAGACGTGAGCAAGAACGTAAAGAGAATGAAGAAAGAGAAAGATTACGTAAAGAGGCTGAAATACGACGTAGTTTTGTTGAGCAATATCCTGATTATTATTCTGTAATAAATAAGGAAAATCTTGATAAGCTTGAAAAATTAAAACCTCAATTAGTAGCTACTCTTGTAGAATCAACTAATCTTAGAGCTAAAGGTTTAGCAACTTATGATGCTATTGTGGAATTTGTTTTAAAAAATAAACATAATGATGAAATAAGTAGAAATAAAATTCTTGCTAAAAAGAATCTATCTAAACCAAAATCACTTTCACAAATAAATAAATCTAAAAATTCAAACTCTTCTTTAGATAAAGCTTTTGAAGCTATGACATGGTCTGAAAGAAAACGTGAGAGAAAACGTATTCAAGAAGAAATGAAACGAGCTCAACAAGTATATTAATAAAATCAGGCAGTAGTTATATAACTATTGCCTTTCTTATATTCAAATGATACTGTACAAGTGTATTAGCAAACAACGTACTAGGGATCGTGACCTCAGCTAATAGTCGCGTAAGGGATTCGCACCCCAATTCAATATACTGTTTATATTAAAAAATCTTTTTTTAGAGGATAGCATTGTATGAATAATCGTGCTAATATCCCGCCGGCTATGATTAATTCCTTATATAAAAGGTTTTTAGCTGTTGAGGAACCAAACTTAATTCACGGTGTTACAGCTACATATCAGACATTGCCAAAAGGTGGTGGTCTTTATATGACTTGGAGAAGATACGAAAAATTTGGTCTTGCTTTAGATGATCTAGGTATTACTGGACAAGATCCAGCACCACGCGATCTTGAGATCAATGATTATAGCGCACAAGTTAAATATTATGGACTTTATGCAAATATCCAAGAACAGCTTGAGATTCAAAACCAAGAATCAGTTCTAAATATATTCGCAGAAAGACTTGGTATTTCTATGCGTGAGTCAGAAGATGTTCTCATACGTGATCGTATGGCTACAACTATGAACGTTATGAATTGTACAAAAGGTGGTAATGCGCAAGTTCCTACAGAAATTACTAGAGATGATATTGTCAGAATGACACAAGTCCTTATAAGAAACTCTGCCAAATTCATTTCACGTGGTGTTGATGGGGCCGATCGCTATGGATCAGGGCCAGTCAGGGATGCTTTTTTTGCCCTCGCAAATACTGATATAATTCCTGATCTTGAAAACTGTGATGGTTTCCAAGCACGTTGGAATTATTCATATCCTGATAAAGCTCTTGAATCTGAATGGGGTGCAGTTAGAAACATTCGAGTCTTGGTATCGCCATTTGGTTACAAAAGAGAAAATGCATCATCAACAGGTCAAACTGTTTATAGTGTTTTCTTCCCTACTATTGAAAGTTATGGAATTGTCGATCAAAGTGGTACGAGTTCTCAACTTATTTATACTGCTCCAAATGTTAATTCACGTTTGAATCTGTATGCAAGTTTAGGATACAAATTTACACATGCTACACAGATATTTAAAGATGTGTGGTTAGGTAGACTTGATTGTACTATTTATGCAGGAGTTTAATTATGGCAACTTTTTCTAATAAATTTATATCAACTGGAGCCAGAACATTCTTGCCATTTCAGCAAGTAGATGAAGCTGATTTTTGGAACGCTTCAACAGGTGTTAGTTTTAAATGGTATCGTGGCATGGAAAATGGAAAAGCTATTCTTATCGCACAAAATGGTGATAAGACTTTTCCAGCAACTAAAGTTATAACACCAATTAAGACATCAATACCTACAATTGAAGCAGAAAAAGATGTTGCTTCAATTACTAATGCAGTTCAACCTGTATTTATATATGATATGGCTCCTGGTTATGTAACAAATGACATTATTCGAGTATATAGTTCTACTAATCAACGTACTATTATGGGTATTGATTTTGCTGTAACCATGAACGGTCCTGGAACTCAAGCTACAACAGTATGCACATTGCCCAATGAACCTAGTGAATTAGGTGGTGGAGAAGGTAAATCTGTACGAATTCCTTATGGTTCTCCTTTTTATCCAGCATATAGAAATATTGCTGATATGATTGCAGTTGGTCAAACATTAAAAGTATTTACGACTGTTCCGCATGGTTATGCGGCTGGTGGTAGAGTTACATTCCAAGTTGATAGAGCTTTTGGTATGTATCAAGTAAATGAATTAACTGGAACAATTACAGATGCAAATCCAGATTCAACAGCTCCAGCTAAAAATAGTATTTCTTTTATTGTAGACATTGATGCTACTGCATTCTCTGCTTTTGAATGGCCAATATCACAAACTTTAACATATACATATCCTACTGTTGCACCAGAGGGTACAGATATTGCTTATGCATTAAAAAATAATGAATCAATATATGCTTCTGCTTATTCTGATAGATCATTTATTGGATTGCAGCTTGAAGCAGGAGTATCAGCTCCTGTTGGTGTAGCTGGTAATGAAATTTGGTGGTCTGCATCAGCTAACTTTAGTCATGATGAAATAGAACCAGTAGATGTTTAATAGAGGGGTTTTATCCCCTCTTTCTTTTAAAGGAATAATATGGATATAAATAATATACCTCTTGGTTATACCTCTTTTAATATAAATGCATTAGAAGCTGGTAAATCAAAAAAAATGTCAAAAGAAGAATACAGAGCGTTAGTTGAAGAAGATCGTCAAGAAGTTGTTGGAAGATTTAAATATGACGAACAACCAGGTGGTTTATTAGTATTCCAACCATATATTCATGAAGGTGATCCACTTGATCGTGTATTTAGAATGAGGGATGGCGAAGTTTATCGTATACCTTATGGTGTTGCTAAAAAATTAAATGAATGTGGTGAATATGCTATTCGTAGATCAGCTATGAGAACTTACAAAGATATGCCGCAAGTTAACACTGGTGATCCTGAAAGAATGAAAATAGTAGAGACACGACAACGTTATTCATTCCATCCTATTGGGTTTAACGAGAAACTTTTAAAAGCAGCCCCAAAAAGCATAGCAACAGTTACAGAAATGAATGAGTATGCTGATTGGCAAACTTTTGACGTACATAAAGAAAAAGAAAGAAGAACAATAGAAAATTCTGATGCAGCTTATGTTAAAGGCAGAGTTGCGCGTAAAAAAGTAGAAGATAAGCAAAGTGAGTCTGGTGAAAAAGAAATAACAGAAATTATATCCTAGTCATCTTATTCTTTTTTTTTAATTCTTTTAGGCCCATAGAAATATGGGTCTATTTTCATAGCAATTTACTATCTATATTTGGTATGTTAATAAAAATATATAAGGGAAATTATGGCTGGA
>Ga0066647_10001813_pt1 | contig 9917 bp, 7 predicted proteins | sample CryGeyCG2114_250_FD_59512 | JGI IMG/M metagenome (GOLD analysis project Ga0066647, IMG submission 59512) | Groundwater microbial communities from aquifer - Crystal Geyser CG18_big_fil_WC_8/21/14_2.50 | ecosystem: Environmental > Aquatic > Deep subsurface > Groundwater | place: USA: Utah: Grand... | reverse complement strand
GATAGATATAAAGTTGAAGTTGATTTAATTGAACCAAAAATTCCCTATCGTGAAACAATAAAAGCTGTTGTTGAAAATGCAGAATATAAACATAAAAAACAATCCGGTGGTCGCGGACAGTATGGGCATGTTGTTCTAAAATTAGAACCGTTGCCACGCGGAACAGGCATTGAGTTTGTTGATGCAATTGTTGGTGGTGTTGTTCCAAGAAATTTTATTCCGGCTGTTGAAAAGGGTTTACATGAAATTACTTCTAAAGGCATTTTAACTGGAAGTAAAGTTGTTGATATAAGAACAACACTACATTTTGGATCTTATCACAACGTTGATTCGGATGAAGTTTCTTTTAAGCTTGCAACAACAAATGCATTTAAAAAAGGATTTTTGGAAGCAAAGCCACTGTTATTAGAGCCAATTTATGATGTTTCTATAAAGGTTCCTGAACTATATATGGGTGATGTTATGGGAGATCTTTCCAGCAGAAGAGGGAAAATATTGGGGATGGAAGCTGAAGGTCCTTTCCAAGTAATTAAGGCAAAAGTTCCATTATCAGAACTTTATAAATATTCTACTCATTTACGAAGTATAACTTCTGGACGCGGTGTTCACTTACGTGCATTTTCACATTATGAAGAAATGCCAAAAGAGACTCAAGAAAAAGTTATTGAAGAATTTAAAAAAGCCAAAGAAGAAGAATAATTTGTTTGAAAATATTGTTTTCTTTAGAAACCCAATTTATTTAAATTGGGTTTCTTATATAGTTAAAACAAAGGAGATTTATGGAAAGAATGTGGTCACCTTGGCGATCTCAATATATTGATGCTTTTAAAGAAAAAAAAGATGAAAATATATGTGTATTTTGTAATTCGATATATGAAAATATTGATGATGATAAATGTCTTGTGATTTATAGAGAAAAAGATGTTTTTACAATTATGAATTTATATCCTTATAATAATGGTCATTTAATGGTTGTTCCAAGGCGTCATATTTTTAAAATTAATCAGATAACTACAGTTGAATTTGCAGAAATTACCAGACAAATAACTCTTGCAACAGATGCTTTAACTAAACTTTATGAACCACATGGTTTTAATATTGGCGCAAATGTTGGAAAAGCTGCTGGAGCCGGGATTGATACTCATCTTCATTTTCATATTGTTCCGCGTTGGAATGGAGACACTAACTTTATGCCAGTAATTGGTGAGGTTAAAATAATATCGCACGAATTATTATTAACGAAAAAAAGATTAATAGAAATATATACTGAAATAGTTTAAAGGATTTATATGCAAAATGAAAATAAATTTGAAAAATTAGAACCAATTAGGGTTAAAGCATTAGATGATATATTAGGAATTCCATTTAAAGTACTTGATGATGGATTTGTTCGTGTAGTAGATTATCTTGGCTCAGATCAATCAATAGTTCAAGCTGCACGGGTTTCTTACGGTAAAGGTACTAAACAAGTAAGCCAAGATAAAGGATTAATTAGATATTTATTGCGTCATCGTCATACAACACCTTTTGAAATGTGCGAAATTAAACTGCATATAAGAATTCCAATGGATGCTTGGCGCCAATGGATTAGACACAGAACTGCAAATGTGAATGAATATTCAACTCGCTATTCATTAGCAATAGAATCAACTCAAAGTACAAATCCAGATCAATGGAGAATGCAATCCACTGATAATAAACAAGGAAGCTCGGGGTTTTTTGAAACTAAAATTGGCAATGAAATGAGCTTGGATGAAAAATTTCTACATGAAAAAAGTAGAGAAATTTATAATAAACGTATTGCAAAAGGTGTAGCAAGAGAACAAGCCCGCAAGGATTTGCCACTTTCAACGTATACCGAAGCATATTGGAAAATGGATTTACATAATCTGCTGCATTTTTTGGAATTAAGAATGGAAACCAACGCACAACTCGAAATTAGAGAATATGCAAATACAATTGGGAATGAAATAGTAAAAAGATGGGTGCCCGTTGCGTGGGAAGCATTTGAAGATTATGCCTTGAATTCAAAGGAGTTTTCTCGATTTGAATTAGAACTTTTATCCTTAATTGCCAATACTAAATTGGAAGAAGCAAAGCAATGTGCAATTGAATATGGTTGGTTAAAATATAAAAACAACGAATTAACATTTAATATGGAAAGATGGGAATTTGAAAATAAAATGAAAGACTTAAAAATTACTATCCCTTGGTAATTATCATTTAACTTTTGTTCAACATTGTGAAACATAGTAAAATATTACAAGTTATTTATTATGAAAAAAATAATAGTGGCAGCAGTTTCTTTGAATAATGTTATTGGGGCAAACAATAAAATACCTTGGTATAAAAAAGAAGAATTAGATTATTTTAAGAACTTAACAATACATAATGCTGTTCTTATGGGTAGGAAAACTTTTAAAACTATTGGAAAACCACTTGTGAACAGAACTAATTTAATTATATCTCAAAAAATTACTGATAAATCTAAAATTGATAATACATTTTATTTTAGTTCAATTAGCAAAGCAATAAATTATGCTTCAAGTTTATATTTTGAGAAGTTATTTATAATTGGTGGCAGTGCAATTTACAAGCAAATGATTAACCAAGTTGATGAATTAATTATAAGCAAAATACCAATAGAAGTTGAAGGGGATAAATTCTTTCCAATTATATCTGATAAAATTTGGAAACTTGATATTATTGAAGAATTTCCAACATTTAAAGTGGAAAAATATATTAAAATAAATGAATAAAATACAAAGCGAATAAAAATTTGGATTCTGAAAATAAAATAAAAATACTACCCAATAACATTGCAAATAAAATTGCTGCCGGTGAAGTTGTGCAGCGTTCTGCGTCCGTTTTAAAAGAGTTGTTAGAAAACTCAATTGATGCAGGTGCAAATAATATTGAGGTGTTTGTTAAAGCTGCTGGTAAAACATTAATTCAAGTTGTTGATAATGGTTGTGGTATGTCGGAATTTGATGCTTTAGAATGCGTTAAACGCCATGCAACTTCAAAAATATTTTCGGTTGAAGACTTGGATGAAATTAGAACTTTTGGATTTAGAGGTGAAGCGTTAAGCTCAATTTCTTCTGTTGCAAAAGTTGAAATTAAAACTTCTCAAAGTAATATCAATCTTGGAACTCTTCTTATAATTGAAGAATCTGATAATGTAATAATTGAAAAGGGAAATTATCCAATTGGTACTTCAATTAGTGTTAAAAATTTATTTTATAATACTCCGGGAAGACGTAAATTTTTGAAAACTAATTCAACTGAATTAAAACATATTACTGATGCATTCAAAAGAATTGCGCTTAGTTATCCAGATATTTCTTTTAAATTATGGAATAACGATGAGTTAGTTTTTAATTTTATTGCATCAGATTTGGAAGAGCGAGTTAAACAAATAATTGATGAAAATATTTTTAACGGACTAATTGAAGTTGAAGAAAATACAGAATACTTGAATCTTAAAGGCTTTATTGCAAAACCAACTTATTTGCGTAAAAACAAAGGGGAGCAATTTCTGTTTATAAACAAGCGTTTTGTAATTAGTAAATTGATAAATCACGCTGTTTTTACTGCTTACGACCATTTGCTTGAAAAAGGTGAGTATCCATTCTTTATTTTATTTATGGATATTGATACTAAAAGAGTAGATATAAATGTTCATCCAGCAAAAATGGAAATTAAATTTGATGATGAAAGAAACATATACAATTTTGTAAAAGCAATTATTCGTAAATCAATTGGACAGTATGATTTAGTTCCAAACGTCAGTTTTAATTATAGTCCAGAAAGTGATGCCCATCTAAAATTGGAAAATAGTGAATATATTTCAAAAGGTGATTTTAGCAACCGTCCAAATTTTGCTTCAAATATTAATCAAAAAAGAGAAAGTAAAGGTATATTTAAAGAGGAAGAAATTGATCTTTTATTTAGCAATATAAATCCAAATCTTAAACGAGAAATTACAAATAATAGTTCAAATCATCCATTTGAGGAAACTGTTTATCAACATTCAAGTATTGCTATAAACAATACAGAACAAAATACAACTTCTTTTATAATTTCACTTCATAATAAATACATTCTTTCACCAATTAGAAGTGGCTTAATGGTAATTGACCAACACGTTGCTCACGAAAGGATTCTTTACGACAAAGCAATTAATTCTTTTGATGTTGATTTACCTTTTTCTCAGCAATTACTATTTACAGAAGAAATAAAATTAGACCCAGCTGATTATGAATTATTACAAAATATTAACTCATATTTAATAAAACTTGGATTTGAAATTAAGTTCAAAAATAAAAATATAATTATTATAAATGGTGTTCCTTCAGATGTTAAAAGTGGTTTTGAAACCGAAACACTTAAAGGAATTATTAGTGAATATAGAATAAATGAGGAGGAAAAACACCTTGAAGAACGCGATAATATTGCAAAATCCTATTCATGTAAAACTGCAATAAAAGCTGGTGATAAACTTACAGAACAAGAAATGCGTGCCCTTGTTGACCAGTTATTTGCTACTTCAATGCCTTATGTTTGTCCACATGGAAGACCAATTATTATCAAAATTCCACTTACCGAGTTTGATAAAAAATTTGGCAGAACTTGAAAATATAAATTTTTCAAAACTCTTTTGTATATTGAAACATTAAAAATAAATTAGAAAGTTTATAATGAATATTGAAGAATATAGAAGAGCAAAGGAAAAGTATTGCGAACGCTTACAAAATACAAAATCGAATGGATTAAAATTTACTTCTGTTTCTGGACAGGAAGTTAAACCCCTTTACACACCAGATGATTTAGATGATAATAATTTTTTAGATGAAATTAATTTCCCTGGTGATTATCCTTATACTCGTGGAATTCATACAAACGGATATCGTGGCAAAATTTGGACAATGCGTCAGTTTGCTGGTTTTGGAACTCCTGAAGATACAAATGAAAGATTTAAATATTTACTTGCAAATGGGCAAGGCGGTTTATCAGTTGCTTTTGACTTGCCAACTTTAATGGGCTACGATGCCGATGACTCTTTAAGTGATGGTGAAGTTGGACTTTGTGGAGTTGCAATTTCTTCGCTTGAAGATATGGAAATTTTATTTGATAAAATTCCTCTTGATAAAGTTTCAACATCAATGACAATCAATTCTCCTGCTGCAATTATTTTTGCTTTCTATTTAGCTGTTGCAAAAAAACAAGGAGTTTCATTTGATAAATTACGTGGAACTTTGCAAAATGATATTTTAAAAGAATATATTGCCCAGAAAGAATATATTTATCCACCAAAACCTTCTATGCGAATAATTACAGATATGATTGAATTTTGCACTAATGAAGTCCCTCAGTGGAATCCAGTTTCTGTTAGTGGTTATCATATTCGTGAAGCTGGCTCAACCGCTGTTCAAGAGCTTGCTTATACACTTGCTGATGGGTTTGCATATATTGAAGATGCAATTAATCGTGGACTTAATGTTGATGAGTTTGCTCCGCGTATTTCACATTTTTTTAATTCTCATTTGGATTTTTTTGAAGAGATTGCAAAATTTAGAGCAGCTAGAAGAATTTATGCTAAACGAATGAAAGAAAAATATGGTGCAAAAAATCCTCGTTCTTGGTGGTTGCGTTTTCACACTCAAACTGCTGGAGCAACTTTGACTGCACAACAGCCAGAAAATAATATTGTAAGAACTGCCATTCAAGCATTAGCTGGCGTTTTGGGTGGAACACAATCATTACATACAAATTCAATGGATGAAACTTTAGCTTTACCGAGTGAAAAAGCTGTAAAAATTGCTTTAAGAACTCAACAATTAATTGCGTATGAAACTGGAGTTATTAATACTGTAGATCCACTTGGTGGAAGTTATTATGTTGAATCTTTAACTAATAAAATGGAAGAAGACGCAGAAAAAATATTTAAAGAAATTGATTCATTCGGTGGTGTAATTCCTGCAATTGAAGCGGGTTATTTTCAAAGGGAAATTGCAAATTCGGCTTATCAATATCAACTTGAATTAGAAAGGAAAGAGAAATTTATTGTTGGTGTTAATGATTTTGTTGAAAATGACGAAATAATTGATATTCCAATTTTACAAATTTCTGCCGATGTTGAAAAGAAACAAAAAGAAAGACTTGCCAAACTTAAACTGCGAAGAGATATTTCCAAAGTTGAGGAATCGCTAAAAGAAATTAGTGAAGCCGCTATTAATGGAAATAATCTTATGCCAATATTTATTAAAGCAGCCCAAAATTTTGTTACTCTTGGTGAAATGGTTAATGAATTGAAAAAACATTTTGGAACTTATGAGGAAGTTGCAGCTTTTTAAATAATGTATTTTATGCTGAAAGTTAATAATGCAAAATATTTAATAGTTTTATTTTATCTATTATTTTTGAATGGATGTTCATCTTCACTTTCAAATATTAAAACTATTGCTTTAAATGAAGAATCTATTTATGATAATGATTTAAGGATTAATATTAAGCAAATTTATTGCTGGATTAACAGAATGCCAGGGGCAAAACCACGTTTTAATATTACTGGTGAATTAAATATTTTTGAAAGCTCAAAATTCAATTTTAAAAATGTAACTATAAAGAAAATTTATATAATCCAAGAGGGGAAAGAAGTTTACCAGTTTACACCAAAAATTGAAACAGATTTTATTGAAAATAAAAAATCTATTATTTTTTCAACTATTAAAGGAATGCTTTTATCCTTGCAATTAAATACAAGTAAAAACATTGATATTAAAATATTACTAACCGATAGCAATAGTAAAATAGATTATTTTATTAATAATATTGCAATTGAAGAGGTTTATTAAATAATGGAATTTGAAATAATAGGTTTAATTTTATTGTTGGTTTTAAGTGGATTTTTTTCAGCCTCCGAAATTGCTTTTGTTGTTGCAAATAAATTAAAAATAGAGCTAAGAGCCAGAAAAAATAACTTTTCGGCAAAAATAATATCATATTTTATGGAAAGTCAACAAACCTTTTTTTCCACAATATTAATTTCAAATAATATTGTTAATATCACTTTTTCTTCAATGATTACTTTGTTTTTGGCTTCTGTTTGGGGATATGGCGAGTTCTCAATTTTAATAATATCCACAATGCTTTTATTATTATTTGGTGAATTAATTCCAAAATATTTTGCACGAGAGTTCCCCGATAAATTTGTGCTCTTTTCTGCTGTTCCTGTTAGGTTATTTTCAATAATACTTTCTCCATTAGTTTGGATCACATCGGCAATTTCAAATTTTATTGTTTCATCAGCAAGCATTAAAGAGGAAAAAATAAGGCATCTTTTTGATAAAGAAGATATTCATTATTTATTAAGTGAAAGCGTATCTAGTAAAACATTAAATACAATAAACGAAGATGAATTTGATTTAATTAATAAAGTTATTTCACTTGGTGAGCAAAAAATTTATGAAGTAATGACTCCTAGAACTGATATTGTAGGAATTGAAATAAATTCTGATATTTCAGAGGCAGTCAAATTATTCAACGAATCGGGTTATTCTAAAATACTTGTATATTCAGAAAATATGGACAATATTAAAGGATTTATTCACGTATTAGATATGTTCAAATTTCCAAAATCAATTACTGACATTAAACGAGATATTTTATTTGTACCAGAGACAAAAAAAAGTTTGGAATTATTAAATGAATTACTTGACAAAAGAATTTCAATTGCACTTGTTGTTGACGAGTTTGGAGGTACAGAAGGGATTGTTACTACAGAAGATATTATTGAAGAAATGCTAGGTGAAATTAGAGATGAATATGATGAAGATGAGGAAATTTGTAAAAGAATTGAAAATAATTTATTCATAATAAGTGGCAAATTTGAAATTGATAGACTTCGTGAGGAGTATGGAATTGATATTCCTGAAGGGGAATATGAAACTATTGCTGGTTATATTATTACTGAGTTAGGACTGATTCCAAATAAGAAAAAATCATATCAAATTGGAAATTTTAATATAGAAATTATTCATTCTTCTAAACAAAGAATTGAGTTAATAAAATTGCGAATAGAAGAAAAATAATTTCATATATTCGCGTTAATTACAACTTCTTATAAAGTAAATCTAAACCTAAAGTGCCCACTAAATCGTTCATATAATTGTTTGATTTTAAATAAGATAACTCAATTTTAGCATTTTCTAACTTATTTTTAATTCCCAATTTATCAACTACATCGGAGTAATTCTTTTTTGTTATAAATGAGCTCAAATATTGAACGTGCTTATTAAATAATTCAATATCTTTTTCTTTTTTAGCCTTTAATCTTAAAATATACCAATCACATTTAACAACAATATCACGATTAAATAAATTCCTAATTTCAGAATTATTTATATTTTTCCCTTCATATTCTCCATAAACCATAATACTCAAAATTGCCTTTAATGGTGGGATGGCTGCTTCAAAACTTCCATCCTTAAAATATGATTTAGCAACATTTTTATGAGCTTCTACAATATTATTAATTCCATCAACAAATGTTTCTATATCTTGAGTTTCGGGTTTGAGTATCTCAGAAGTAAAAACCGCATCTGGATTTTCAAATACTCGTCCAAAAAATGTTTTTACAAACTTATTTGTAATTCTATATCCTAACCTACTTGCTAAAATTGTTTCACCGTTATAATCAAAGTCATTTATTTTTTCAATAAATTCATCTTTAATTAATGTCATCGGATTTCTTTCCTCTACTGATAAACGACTCCAAATTTCCGGAATTAATAAACTTATATCATGGTCAATACGAATATTTCCAATATATCCTGCAGCTGTAGAAAAAGCATTGTAGCCGGTTAAAATAAAGGAAAGAAGAGCATTATTTAAATCAGTAACGGGCAATAATGCATTAAAAGGTGCTTTAGTTAATGCTCCTTCAGAACCGACTCCAGTTGTTGAGGGTGATTTACCAGTTAAGCTACTAATAAAATCCATAAATAATTCTGGTAATTCTTGATAATGAATAGGATTAAAAACTGATAATGGGCGGATACCCAACTCTTTTGGATTATTTCTTCTTCCTGGTAAAACTGCATTTACTGGATTTAAGACTGGTATATTAAGTGGAATTTTTCTAAAAAAACGAGTTGCAGTTTCTGCTACATATTTGTTAAAAGGATTTTTGATATCTGGTCGGTTTTGTAAATATCTAACATTTTTACTTGGTTCACCATCAACAATTCTTGGATGAGCCGATGAAATGAAATATTCAGAATTATTTCCTTTTGCAACTTCTTTTATTAAATCCTGCATTGGTTTAGAATATTTATCAAATCCGATTGCATCTTCTAATAATTCTTTTGCATCGTTAACCGTTAATGGTGCGTAATTTGAGATAAAGGAATTTGATGATGATAAATCACTTTCGGCTTGCTTATCATATCCGCGATGAATTGCTTCATCAGGGCGTTGGAAAAATCTATATTCACAATTATCAACAAATTTCAAACTCGGATTATTATAATTGTTATTTAAATATTCTAATTTATTTGTAGGAACAATTGTAGAAACAGTTATATCATCTTCAACTTGAATCTTCTCTGAAGCTACAAAATCTTGTCTCAATTTAAAAATTCTCCAAGCTCCTTTTTGTTCAAATCCAACTCGTAAATAACTTGCAACTAAAGGTCTATTATGATATTGCAATTCGTGTCCTAATTTTCCATCAACAGTATCAACGCTAAAATGCTCTTTCCAATTATCTCCCCATTCTAATTTATAAAAACGTTTTATTACTAAAACAAATCCTTTAATATAATGAGGGATTGATTTTAACCAAGTGTTAAATTCTGGCGTATATTCACTAACGGAAGGAGTTAACAATTTAATTACTGAGCCTAAAGATCTAC
>Ga0066647_10001782_pt1 | contig 9997 bp, 6 predicted proteins | sample CryGeyCG2114_250_FD_59512 | JGI IMG/M metagenome (GOLD analysis project Ga0066647, IMG submission 59512) | Groundwater microbial communities from aquifer - Crystal Geyser CG18_big_fil_WC_8/21/14_2.50 | ecosystem: Environmental > Aquatic > Deep subsurface > Groundwater | place: USA: Utah: Grand... | reverse complement strand
ACCCGGAGATGCTCTCACGTTACCCGGAGATGCTCTCAACGGCGGAGCAGTCCCAGTCCCAGTCCAAGTCCCAGTCCCAGTCCCAGTCCAATCAGAGGACCATCAAAAGGCCGCCGAGGCTCAAGGTGAGTCAGTCTGGTCCTGATTTCTTGGAGATTACGCTGACGTCAATTTTGCCGGGTTGGATCATTATCCCCCAGAACTTTCATCGAGGTTGGCGACTGGAACTGGACGGTCGCGATCGTCCTATCGGCCGGGCGGCGGGATGGGCCCAGTCTTTCCCTGTGAATGCCTCCAACAGACGAGCGGTTCTGAGATTTTATCCACGGGGATTCACTCTTTCCATCGCACTTTTTGCGCTTGGATCAATGCTAGTCGTGATTGGAATCACAAGAAAATCCAAGGAGAAGGTTCATTGATAGTCGCACCTTATGGGGCATGGAAATCACCAATTTCGGCCGAACTTGTCGTCTCCAGGACTGTCGGGATTGCCGGAGCCCAGATTGATTCCGGAAAGCTGTTTTGGATGGAGGGGCGTGCTGAAGAGAAAGGACGCTGCGTGGTCGTTACCGTCGACGATGATGGCAAGTCTGTCGATATCACTCCTCCTCCGTACTATGTCCGGACCCAGGTTCACGAGTACGGGGGTCGAGCCTGGACCGTCCACGCCGGGATCGTCTATTTCTCCAATTTTCCGGACGGTCGACTTTACAGACAATCATCAGGAGAGGCTCCCATTCCGCTTACGAAAGATGAGCCGATTCGCTATGGCGACATGGTTGTCGACCAACATCGAAACCGTCTGATCGCCATTCGGGAGGACCATTCGAATCCCGAGCGCGAAGCTACCAATGAGGTCGTGGCTGTTGATCTTGAGAGCGGAGTGGTCACGGTTCTGGTCTCGGGGAATGATTTCTACGTGAGTCCCAGGCTCTCCACCGACGGATTCCGGTTGACCTGGTTGACCTGGAATCATCCGGACATGCCCTGGCACGGAACGGAATTGTGGTTGGCTGATCTCGATTCATCAGGAGTTCCCGCTCAAGCCCGAAGAATCGCAGGAAGCCGGAAAGAGTCCATTGCCTCACCGCAGTTTTCGCCGGACGGAGTTCTCTATTTCGTATCAGACATTAATAACTGGTGGAATATTCATCGGCTTACGGATTCCGGTTCGGTGGAGTGTGTTTGCTCACGGGAGATGGAATTCGCCCGTCCACATTGGGCGCTTGGTTACACGAGCTTTGCCTTCTCATCCGCGTCTGAAGCCCTTGTGATTTATTTCTCACGCGGCCGTGCTCATCTTGGGCGCCTTGATCTGAGAATCGGTGATCTCGTTGAGGTCGAGACCGGGTTTGAGGATTTTGATTCGGTGGTTTCAGATCCATCGGGTGAACATGCGTTTGCTGTCGTCGGGTCCTCGATTCTGGCCCCCCGATTGGCACGAATTCATCTGTCGTCGGGCAACTGCGAAACGGTGAAATTATCCAGTTCCGTCGAGGTCGACGAACGGTATCTGTCTCGACCGGAGGCCATCGAGTTCCCGACGACACATGATCGGACGGCCCACGCCTTCTATTATCCTCCACGGAATGCGGATCATCAGGCGCCCGAAGGCGATCTTCCTCCTCTTCTGGTGAAGAGCCACGGAGGGCCCACAAGCTCCACCACGGCGGTCTTCCGGCTCGGCATCCAGTACTGGACGAGCCGGGGTTTCGGGGTCCTTGACGTGAATTACTCAGGCAGCGCCGGTTTTGGAAGAGCCTACAGGGATCGCCTCGCAGGAACCTGGGGCCTTGTCGACGTGGAAGATTGTGAGGCTGGAGCGCACTATCTCGTGGATCGAGGCCTGGCGGACCCGGAACGCTTGGCGATCACCGGCGGCAGCGCGGGTGGATTCACAACTCTTTGCGCGTTGACTTTCGGAAACACCTTTCATGCCGGAGCCAGCCATTTCGGGGTCTCGGACCTTGAAGGCCTGGCGCTGGAAACACACAAGTTTGAGTCTCACTATCTCGACTATCTGATTGGTCCTTACCCGGAAGCAAAATCTACCTACAAGGAGCGGTCCCCTATCAATTTCGTCGAGAAGCTGTCTTGCCCCTCGATTTTCTTCCAGGGTCTCGAGGATCGAGTCGTGCCGTCAAATCAGGCGGAGTTGATGGTTGATGCCCTCCGCGCGAAGGGCGTTCCCGTCGCTTATGTTCCCTTTCCTGAGGAACACCATGGTTTCCGGGTCGAAGCAAATATCAAGCGGGCGCTGGAAGGTGAATTCTATTTCTACTCCCGTGTCTTCGGGTATATGCCTGCGGATCCCATCGAGCCGGTTCACATCCATAATTTGGATGTTCCTTCCGACGAGTCTCGAGAGACTGCCGTTTGAAGGCCTCCTGATCAGATGGCAACCTACGCAATCGGTGACATCCAGGGATGCATGGAGAGCCTCGAGAGGCTGCTCAAGGAAATCGCCTACGACAGCGATCAGGATCGCTTGTGGTTCACCGGCGATCTCGTCAATCGTGGGCCACGGTCGAAAGACGTCCTGGAGTGGGTCAAGGAACACGATGACAGGGTTGTCACCGTTCTTGGAAATCACGAGATCCATCTCATGGCCCGATTCTATGGAATCCGTGAAAAGAGGGGGCGGGATACTCTCGATGGTCTGCTTGGTAATTCCCGATCTGACATGCTCCTCGATTGGCTTCGGACCCGGCCTCTCCTTTACCAGCGGGGGCGATTCCTCCTCGTCCACGCGGGGTTGCTCCCCTCCTGGAGTCTTGCCGAAGCAACGGAGCGGGCTCGGGAAGCCGAGGCTTTGTTGCAATCGGATCGAGCTCCGGAACTCATCGAGTTGATTTTCCAGAAGGATTCCGGCGGCGACGGTTCGGACTCCTCTTCCGGGATGTCCTCTCTCCTTCGCGCTGCTCAGACCATCAATGTGATGACCCGCATTCGGGTGTGTTCCGCAGATGGATCGCCCGACTACGCATACTCGGCATCGCCAAGACAGATCCCGAACGGTAGCTTGCCCTGGTACTCAATAAAGCACCCTCCGTGGCCCGTCATCATCTTCGGCCACTGGGCCCTGCACGGTCTTCATACCGGATCCGAGGTCATGGCGATCGATACCGGGGCCGTCTGGGGCGGGCTACTCACCGCGTTGCGCCTGGAGGATCTGCGTGTCTTTCAGGTTGAGGGACACTCCAACTGAAGTCTGCCGGAACCGCTTCAAGACTCCAGACGGGTGCTCGAGAGCTTGCGTAGAATCTTTACCATTTCCTCAGCCAGTTTGAGATCTTCCGGGGTCAGGGGCTCTCCACCGTAGCGGATCGATTCGAACCAGCTGACGAAACTCTGGATGGTCTGGCAGGCTTCAGGCCAACCCACACGAGCCCGCTCGACGGCCTGCCTGGGTGTGCTGCTCTCGGGGTGTTCGAGTCCTTTTCGCTTCAGGAGCGAGATCATCTCCAGGTAAAGGGCGCTTGCCCGATCCCTTGGTCGATCGGGGGCATCAGTCATGGCTCGTTGCAGCAAAGCCCAGCCCGCGAACAAGACGGCGAGAATCAGTACCAGGAACAGAAAGATACGCGGGAAACTCCTGGGCGATGGAATGGAGCGGACGCCGCTGATGTCCCTGGGGCCGCTTTCCTCTGAGCGAAACCATGCAGACAGGGCGCGGATGTAGGCGACCTGATCGAGGATGTGATAGTCGATGACGTAGACGCTCCACGCCATTTTGACGCCGTCGATCACATTTCTCAGTTGGTGGCTCAGAGTTTTAACCCAGCTCGGGGACACCGGTTCGGCGGCTGGAGTTGGGTCGAAAGTTATCCATCCTAGTACTGGAAAGTGCACCTCGACCCAGCTATGAGCTTCTGCTGATGCGACCGGATAGTAGCTCCCTATGGGGTTGAAGTTTGTTGCGAGAAACCCGTTGACGATTCGGGCCGGGATTCCGGCTGTCCGGCACAGAATGGCCATGCTCGCAGAGAAGTATTCGCAATGCCCCCTCCGCCTGGAAAACAAGAACTCGACCAGGGGATCCTCCGGATTCTCCGGCGTCACGGGTTCGAGAGCACAGGTAAACTCATTTCTGAGGTAGGTCTCGATGGCGCGGGTCCGATCGAATCGAGAGGTCTTTCCGGCGGTGAGACGTCCTGCGAGATCCGAAATTCGAGCATCCAGCCTGGTTGGCAGCTGCAGGTACCGGTTCTTGTCGAAGGAAGTCCCTCCCTGACTCGCCTTCTCTCGACTCTCGTATCGGTCGGCGTCTCGCATTTCCTCCGGAGTCGGTCCCCCGACGTGGGATGTCACCACGTAGGATCGGGTTGAAAACGCCGGAAACTTCACCAGGAGAGATTGGTTCAGGGTCGCCTCCAGTTTCGTGAATTTTCCCCACAGATCGACAATCCTGGGGGCTCCGAACAGGACGCCATCAAGGTCAGATGTGAGAAAAATCCGCTGTTTGAGCGTCCGATATTCTTTCCAGGGAGCATGTCCTACGTAGAGTCTGGATTCCCTGAGGCCCCGCGCCGTGTCCTTGAAGACCTGGTTTTCTCCCTTCGATTCGGTCCAGGTTTTCCCGTCAAACTGATCAAGAGCAACCCCTCGCAATCTGAGGCCGTCGGGCAGCGGCTGATCTTGACCTATGAGCTGGACCCTCATGGCGATCGCGGCGGATGACTGGAGTTCCCCGATAGCCCCAAAACTCACCCGATCCGAGAACCCGACCTGCCGCATGGGGTTTCGATCCACGGCGAAGAACCAGCCTGCCCCGTATCGCGGGATGATGAAGAAGAGAAAAATTCCACACAAGGTCACGCCGAAAGAGACGAGTCCGATGAGTCCCCGCAATCGGAGATGGCGGGGCGCGGGGCTTGCGGATGGCGGCAAGGGGCCCGGGTTTGTCTCTATGGTCAGGAAGGGGAGACCTACCCGTCGGGTCATCGATCCTCTTGGTTGGATCAAGGCCTGGAAGGTCAGGAGCCCGGCAGTGGAGACTATGAATCCCAGAGCACCGATTGCGAAGGCAACGCTCGTCGTCAGCGTGCCCGAGCAAACCAGGAGTCCCAGGTTGCCGACGGCGGCGAATCCGAGCGGGCTCCGCGAGCCTGGACGATTGAGCGCGAGCAGGATCGCCCAGGACAGCAGGCTGGCGAATTGACGATGCCCAGGTTGACCCACGTGAAGGGCGGCGTCCCCCATGGCGAAGAGGAGTAGACAGATCATCGTGATTCGATCTGAAACGGGGCTCGATTTCCGTGGGGATCGGCGCCAGTAGGCGAACAGCCCGATGCCCCAGAAGGCGGCATATCCGAGCCCGAACGCTTCCGTGAGCAGAAGGGAGAGGTACCCGGAAGCGAAGAACAGAACCTCCATGCCCTTCGAATCTTCCCGGGGTGGGTCCGACTGTGACTCGCTCATGAGGCCAGGGTCCATTCGTCCAGGGTTCGTTCGTCCAGGGTTCGTTCGTCGCGTGGCCGGGGATGGCCGGACTCGGGTCGGAGGCTGGTGTCGATCGGGAGATGATTTTCTCCCGTATTCGAATCGACCGGAATCGGCACGGCGGCGCATTCGCCTATCCAGGGAGGGGGCAGCCCAGCTTCGTGGATGATAACGGTGGCGATACCTGGTCGCGGATGATCGGCCATCGGGGGGCGCCAGTCAAATGAAGCGGCGTTCTCGTAGGTGGCCAGGTGGCGCAGAGCTCGGTGCAGGTCGATCCTCCCCTGACCCGGCTCAAGACTCATCGAGTGGGTCATCAAAGAGAAACATACCGAGGCGGCCTCGGCCTCGAGGAGAAGTCCGGTTGCCAGAGAAAGCCCAGCTTCGAGGTGTTCGGGCATCATCGGAGAGAGGATCAAGTCGAGACCGCGATGGGCCTGACGCTCGAGCTCCTTGACCTTGAGCGAACCGGACCGGGCACTGGATCGCCAATGAATCAGTCGGGAGGGATCTCCCGCAACATAGTCACGGATCGAGACGAGGCCATCTCCATGACCTCGGACGCTCAGTTCGGTCCGGCCCCGGTCCATGATCGCGCGTCTCAGATCGATGCGAGGCTGGGTCGGGCAGGGGAACACCAGGACCTCTCCGGGGCAGTCGAGGAAAACGGCTTTTTCCCACAAACCGAATGGAAAGACTGTGCTGACCCAAAGTCCACCGAAGTGCTGGATCCCCCGCCGGGGAAACCGGAGGACGTAGCGAAAAAGGGTTGACCCCTGTGCGGGCATGTGGGCACCGTAGGCCCGATCCACTCCGAAAGGACCGTCGGAGCCTTCCCGGACGAACAGGCCCAGAGTTGGGGCCCGGATCTTCCCATTGCGGACTTCCACCTCGATGAGGGTTGGAGTCGTTGCGAAGACCTCTTGAGGAAGGTGGCGAGAGGCGCCCAGACGCGTCAGAGTCATCTCCGCCAGGAGCCCGGAAATGGCCACGAAGCCGAGAAGAATGGCCGTTATGAGGTAAAAGAGGTTATTGGTGAAGACGATGGCCATCATGCCGATGGTCATGACGAGGGCCAGGACTCCGATCCCCAGCCTCGTGGGTATTGTGGGCTTGATCCAGCGGACTGGTGCGGATGGAGACATTTCAGCTTTGTGCACGGGAGGATGCGCTGCAAAACTATACCACCCAACTTCGGAAGACTCCGGTGACGCATGGTGTCGTCAATCGTGCGCGCCACTCGAAACTGGCGACTGGATTCGTGCAGCCTTTGCGAAGACACTGAGTTCCCTATGCTCGATCTGCTCCTCGAGGGTGTTACAGCCAGCCCGGAGTCCATTCGCGTGGAGTCCGGCGATACCTGGGTTGGTTCCTCCCGCGAATGCGGACTGACTCTTCGCCTGCCTGGGATCGAGAGTAAGCACTTTCTTTTCAAGCGTGCCGAGGACTGTTATCGGGTCGTGGTCGCCTCCGGTTGTGCACCGGTACGGATCAATGGTGAACCCGAGACGGCCAAGCGCGTGAATCGCGGTGATGTCATCGAAGTCGGACCCGCGAAGATCACGATCGAAAACTCCTGGTTCGATATCGAGGAGCCTCCGGATTCTGCAGGGCGAAATGTCCCCCGTATCATCGTCCAGGTCCCGGGACGGGAACGGGCGGAGTTCTCCATTGTCAAGCCGCGCACTGTTGTCGGTAGAGACCAGGAATGTGATATTTGTATTCCGGATCACAGCCTCATGCGGGAACAGTTCGTGCTCCTCACCGCCGAAAACGGAATCCTGCTCAAGAAACTGCCGGGTCCGTCCCCCGTACGCATCAACGGGAATCTGACGTCCAGTCGAACCTTGAATCATGGCGACGAGATCGACGCGGGGAAAACGAACATGTCTTTCGTTTCCAATCGGGTGGCCTTCAAAACCCTGGCCGACCTTGTCTACGAGTCCCGGTACGGGGGTGAGGTCAAGGATACCTGGGCCGACAAGGAGGAGGTCCGTGACTATTCCACGCTTACTCCCGTCGATGCCGAACAATTCCTGAAAGAGACGGATCTTGATTCCGAAGGGGATTTTCAAAGCCGTCTCACGTTTTCAGATGCTCCCGGAGTTCTCGCGGAGGACAACCCACTTCGGCATCTGCTCAGTCCCGAGTCAGTTTCCGACGCGGATGATGGACTCACTGATCCGCACCCTGCCCAGGAAATCGATCCGTTCGAGAAGGCGCACGAGGAAGCGCACAAGTACTTTTTGACGATCGCACCCGATGCTTCCTCCACTTGGATCGGTGGATTCAGCAACTTCAAGGCATGGGTGTCCGCCGGACAGAAGTCCATGATGGCCTCCAAGGGGACGGCCCAGGGGTTTTCCAAGGGATTCGTCATTCTGGGTCCCACGGGATCCGGAAAGCGTTTGGCCGTCAGGGCGGCGAGCTATCTCTGGCGGATCCCGTTGATCGAGATCAACCTCAAGACCGTCTTCAAGGAACCCCCGGACGAGTGGCTGGATGTCATTGGTGGGGTCATGAGCCGACTTCTGAAGAGTGCGCCCAGGATGGTTTTGATCGCAGATCTCGACGAATCCATCCAAGATGCTAACGATTTAGTCAGCCAAAGACCGTTCGTCGTACCCTTCTACAGTGCCTTGATGCGCTGCTTCATCGATTCGTCCGGGAAGCTTCTTCCAGTGATCACCGCGACAACCGTCAAATGGATCCATCGGGATTTATGGCGGCGCGGTCGAATCGTGGACGAACTGTTCTTCGTCGACATTCCCGATGCCAGAACACGTGGTGAGATCTGGCAGATCCTTTTGAGCCAGGAAGGAATTCGCTCGCAAGATGTGAATATCCAACATTTGATTTTGAGCACAGATGGATTGACGGGAGGGGAGATCTCCCAGATCGTCTCCGTAGCTCGCTCGATCTCCCAGGATAAGAAGGTCACCCCGGCTTCCCTCGAGATCGTGGCGTTGCGGCGGACGCCGGAGTCAATTTCCGCGCGAGATCTTCATGACCTCAGATCTGCGGCGCAGAAACTCTGTGTTCCGGTGTGAATTCTGCGCTGATAGGTTCCGCCCAGGTCAGTTGCTTTGGGGGCTTGCGCCCAGTAAAATGCCTCATCTGTGGCTGAAATTCTGGAGGGCAAGTAGATGCGTGCGTTGATACTCGGTGGCGGTGGAGCAATCGCTTCGGCCTGTGCGCAGGATCTGCTCCAAACTTCCGCCGATCTGAGCGAGATGTCCCTTGCTGACGTCAACCTCGAGCGGGCACGCAACGTGACCGTTGACCTTCACGACGATCGCGTCCGGGCGATCAAGCTCGATGTTTCTGACCTGGCCAAGCTCAGCCATTCGATGGAGAGCTACGATATCATCATCAACCTCACGCCAGGCCCCTTCAGCCTCATTGCCGTGAGGGCTGCGATTCAGGCGAAGCGCAATTATGTCGATCTGGGCAGTCACCAGCATCTGTCCAAGCAGGCCGCGCTCGATAGCATCGCGAAGGAAGCCGGGATCACGGTGTGTCTTGGCTGTGGCGCCAGTCCTGGCATCACGAACGTGCTCGTTCGGTATGCGGCAAAACAGATGGAGTCCATCCAGGATGTGAGGATCGCCATGGCCAAGTTCAATGCCCTGGCTCCTTCCAGCGGTGAACTTGATCGGCTGCTTGAGGAATTTGACCCTGATGCGCTGCGGTACTATCACGAGAACGGAAATCTTGTTCAGGTGGACCCGTTCATGTCACCGCTTGTCGTTGATTTTTCTCCCCCCATCGGTCGCCAGGAAGTCCACGTCCTGGCGCATTCCGAGGTCCACTCCATTCCACAAAACATCCCGGGAGTCCAGACGGTGACCGTTCGCGCCGCCTGGAGGAAAGACGTGTTTTTTCTCATGAGAACTCTTCATGAGGTTGGGCTTTTGTCCAAGGAGGCTTTGGAGATCAAGGGGTCCCGCATCATTCCGCGCGACCTTGTGAGGTACAAGCTTGCCAAGTTGCCGGCTCAGGAAGAGCAGGGTGTCTGGGCCCATTATCTCTGGGTCGAGTGCGACGGGATGGAGCGTGGCCAGCGCACCGTGCGACGTTACCTGACCAGTCACCCCGGCATGGATCGGTGGGGACGGAAGGCGAACGCGCTCATGGCCGGAGTTCCGGCCTCGATAGGCGCCCAGCTGATTCGCCGTGGCGAAGGGATTCCCAAGGGTGTGGTCACTCCTGAGGCCTGCTTCGAGCCCGACGCCTTCCTCAAGGAGCTGTCGCGGAGAGAAATTCACGTGGACGAGCAGGTTCTGGCCGAGACCCGACTGGCTTGAGCACCAGCGATGACGGGCAAGAAACTTTCGAGCTGAGGGACCCATGGTTCTGAGCGGCTCTCGAGGGGATTTCGTAACGTGATTAAAGTCTTTGTTGTCCAGAGTGAGAGCCAGAGGGTCCTTTCCGGTAGTCGTTTTGGCCTGTTCGTAAGTCTTGAGCACGGCCTCTTCATTTTCGGTATCTGTGTCTTCACTCCGACAAGGGCGTCCGATGCCGGGTCGATGATGGCTTCCAGGTTGAAGACAAA
>Ga0066647_10001759_pt1 | contig 10069 bp, 6 predicted proteins | sample CryGeyCG2114_250_FD_59512 | JGI IMG/M metagenome (GOLD analysis project Ga0066647, IMG submission 59512) | Groundwater microbial communities from aquifer - Crystal Geyser CG18_big_fil_WC_8/21/14_2.50 | ecosystem: Environmental > Aquatic > Deep subsurface > Groundwater | place: USA: Utah: Grand... | reverse complement strand
ACACCACCACAACTTCCTCCGCTGTTGTATCAACTACCTCGGCTACTACATCTAAAGCTGCAACGACCACCAAATCAACCAGCAGCTCAGCTGTTCCCACCACTACCACCACTACCAAGGCTATGATGACCACAACCCTTGTAACAACGACCAAGGCCGCGACCACATCCAAGAGCACAACTACCGCTCAAACTACGACGTCGTCAGCATACAACCAGTGGAACCAATGGTGGGGCAACAACAACAACGCATGGAACCAGTGGAACCAATGGGATGCTACCACCACAACCACTGCTCAGCCCACGACAACCCAGGCGGCCTCCAACCAATGGAACCAGTGGAACCAATGGGGCGCAACCACCACCACCACCAAGAGCACAACCACCACGAAAGCCACAACCACTACCAAAGCCACCACAACCACTACCAAAGCCACCACTACCACCACCAAAGCCACCACCACCACCACCACCAAAGCCACCACTACTACCCAGGCCGCCAACAACCAGTGGAATCAATGGGGAGCAACAACCACGACACAGGCCGCAGCCGCAACCACATCAGCCTCCAGTAGCAACCAGCAATCCAGCAAGACCTGCTTCTGGTTCATCTGCTGGTAGAAGTCATCACCTGACTTCTCGGCCTGATCACAAACACGACGCAACTCTACCCGTGCCCACCAACAGTCCAGTCGAGCCTCAAAGAACAGCCACACCAGGAACCACAGCACCATAATCCCCGGCAAATCTTCGAGGTCCAACACGGAGGGAGAAACCACAGCAATGTGAGAGTTGTGACGGGATGCAAGCAGCCAGGGCCTGAAATAATGTGTGATGTACGCAACTAACCAGTTGTAATTTATGTAACCTTTTGCTTCTCTCCGATAGTATATACCAATTGCCGCAATGGCATTAGTTCGATTACGGTCATGCATGAAAACTTCTGTCCCTGCACGTATATATACCGGTCTCTCGACTGCTTTGACGCCCGTATAGACTACGATCTCGGAATCAGGACGCAAGCATGCTGGATGGATGCTGGGAACCAAGCGCTGGGTCCCTCTTCAAGATCTGTTCATCGAAACACTTCGTGGCACAAATGCAATCCTCCATGAGTCAAGCAGACTCAAGCTGGCAGGGTAGCCAACGAAGCCTTACATGGGCCGCTCATGCAACTCAGCGCATTTGCATTACAGCGTTACGAACACGGCGAGTCGGAAGCTAGAAGGAGATTAGCATTGGCTCGGCATACCTGCTTGCTGCGTGCACTTGCGACAGGGTCCGCGGGGCCAGGGCAGGGATGTGATCATAGACATGGGTGTAAGGTTGCCGGCCAAGCCGACGTTCTTCGTCCAGCCGCCTAAACAACAACTTGGTGATTGCAAGTCATCTCTAGCACTGGCGAATGACAACGGGATGGATGCCACTTTAACATATGCGGCATCGTTGTACTACTATGAGCTCAGATTCTACATATGTTGACGGCAAGAGGGTGAAGGGTGAAAGTTTAATCGATTGCTTTGCTACTCCTTCGTCTATGAAAGCATAGCGTGCTGCTCGAATCCAATGCCGTGTCCCGCTTGCTTGTTTGCGCTTCAATTTTATGCCACAATGTGAAATATCTCCATTTAATCCTCTTATCACCTACGAAATAATGGCCCGAGACCGAACCTGAAGTTGCCTCTCTGTAGTTGTCGCCTCATCTGAAAATGCATAATAACCAGGGGTATCATAATCTGAATAACCGTCCAGAAAATCCAACTCAAAAAAATGAACGCCTTGGGCGCAATGATGCGACTCCAGGCGCGACCAGCTTGGTGGGCGCTAGGATCTGTCGTGTTCTGATCACTCTCGCTTGCTGGGGAAACGAAAAAAATAAAGTCTATCAATCTCTGGCGAAGGTCTGGCGAAAACAATGCCGCGCTCAACGCGACTGCCGTGACGGAGCCGAGGGTGGCTAGTCATAAAACTATACATGAATATTGATGCCTGTGTTCATGGTGCTTTCGTTAGTTTGAGGATCTTTCATTTTCCGGATTTTGCTGTGAAGGTGCTTGAGACTGAGGATTGCCTTCGTCATCTGTCGAAGGAGGGTCATCCACGTGTGCTTGATACAAGTCGGCTGTCTCGGTTGCTGCCGCATCTGGTTCCTGAGTAGCTGTGGAAGCCGCTTCTGGTTGAGATTGAGGCTGAGCTTCTTCGTGGTCAAGCTCTGGTTCAAGTGGCCTAGCAAGGCGCATAAAGCGTTCACTCGCACTTCAAAACACCAGTCAGGCGCGATGACCCTCGAACAAATGGACATCCGTGCACGATCTTGCGACATAGCACGAAAGGGGAAAGACTTACCATCTTGCTTCTTCTAGAACTTTTATCCACCGTGCCGTCAACTTGAGCCTCTCCCGAACGCTGGTGGTGGGAAGGAGTTTATACTTTTCGTCGTCGTTGATCGGTAACACGCTTGCAAACCAGAAAGGAAAATTGGCAGCATCTGTTGGTGGCTGGCCATATGCTGCTAAGACGCGCTCGTGAAGCCAATCCGCCGAGCGTGATCGAGCTTGTTGTATGAAATCGAGGCTGTACTGCAGGAGGGCTTGTGTCGACATGTGGTTTATCTTCGCTTCGAAGTTGTTTTCGTCCGGCTCTGGGCCGCTCGTCTCGAGAGCTTCAGCGGCTTCTTCCTCGGCCAGGGGCATGTCATCAATGCGCTGGATGCGAGCAACATGGTAACCATCCACCAGAGATCCTTCTAGAACCCGAAATCTGTACAAGCCTTGAGTTTCGAGGAGGCTGCGGCCATCTGGGAACACCTCGATACGTGATATATGCAAGGCAGTGCCGTACTGCATGTACTGTGACCTTCCGAGGTTGCCTTGAGGTAGTCGATGCGTGTTGTACATCATCATACCAAATGTGCGCGATCCATTCTCCACGCATCTCCGGATCATCAAACGATACCTTGGCTCGAAGACGTGGAGAAATGTAGGCATTCCCGGGTAAGCCAGGGTACAAGGGAACAGTGGCATCAAGCCTTCTTCATCGGTGGCTTCCTCCTCTTGAATCGCAACAATGCGCGCTGTTAGCTCGTCCGCCAGCAGCCCGTTGGTTATATGCGAAAGACGCTTATTCGAAGGCTCGGTAGACACTCCCGGACGCATAGACAGTAGTGGTCGCCGACATGCTGGACAAAGCGTAGAGTGGTCAAGAACCCTTGCAACACATTTCCGACAATATGTGTGGCCGCATGTAGTGGTAAGGGGATCAACCATCAAGCTGTAGCAGACCTGGCATTCCAGTTCAGCTCGCACAACATCCCTCAGAGTCTCGACGACCGCGGCATCCAAAGGTCCGATGTTTTCAGCAGCTGCGGTGGTGAGAGGAGTAAAGGCGAGCTCAGAGTGGTAATACAAGTCCCCCAGATCAGCCATGACGAAGGCTGAGACTATACGCCCTCCGGTTAAAACACGTGACCTGGGCCTGATGTCCATGTTGCTATCCACGACGCTGCGCCAGTGCAGGCGTTCGTCGAGTTGTAGAGAACTGTCTGTTGACGTAGAAGCATTGACTGCCACCTGACCTTTGACGACTTCCATCATCTTGTTGAGGGTCACGTCCATGCTGCAATCCGCCATGGAGTGCTCCAAGCCGCAGTCCTTGAACGGACAAGCAAAACCCTGAGTCCGACCTGCATTTTGAGGGTAGGTGATGTTCGCACGGACATGTGGCGAGGGCATGCATGGCCTGCATATCGAGTTGCCGCATGGTAAAGTCAAGGGTTCTCGGATGAGATAGGAACATTGTGCGCATTGGAAGAGTCGAACTATTGCTCTGGCGTCGTCGTGTGGTCTGAGGCCAACGTGGGCCGGGCTCGCCTGTACCTGCGCCCCATCTTCGCTCATGTAGGCGGTACTCGCTCCAGCGATGGCGTGGCAATGTCTTGTTTTCCTCCTCTTGCTGGTACCGCTCGATGTTCGTTCGCCTAGAGGTCTGGCGGTTTCATCGAAGTCGACTGGAATCCTGAGCGGATCAATCTCGAGTGACTGGCTGGCAAGTGTAGAGGAAGAGTCTACGCTCACGGCGATAGCCGATGGTTGTTCAGCGGTTGATGAGAGCGGTCGTGGGCAGACGAGGGTGTTGTCAATAGTAGAACAATGCCATCGTTCTGCGTGTTACTACTTACGCCTGCTTCGCTGACATACAAGTGTGGAGGCGAACGATTCCAGACCGTTGAGTGTATTTGCGAATTTCGCTGGTGTCAATGTCAGTATAGTATGTAAGTCGGATCAGGTTTGGTGCATACTGATGAGCATATGAAAGTCGGACCATCAACACGATCGACGACGTTATCATTCGTACCCTGGCAAACTAAGGTTTAGACTCGTCTTGAGTGCTTGTAAAAGGCAAAGCCGGCAGGCACGAATGAGAGGCCCATCTGACCCGCGTAAAGGGTGAGTCTCAACTGCCACTGGACGAGCACGGTTCCATGAGAACCAAAAAGCTGCCACATAGCACACGCACCACTAGCCGATGAAACATCGGACTGCAGGCGAATTGCGGATAGGTTGGTAACATCTCGATACATGTGAGCCTTCTAAGACTTGGAGATCTCGAACATACATGGGGATCGAGAGGCGATGTGCAGGCGAAGGGTAAGGAAGCGAGAACCGTTTCCTCACTATTCCCGATGAGTTTAGCGCTTTCTGGGATGCGCTTACCTTGCCCATGGCTTGGCGTTTTCCCGCATATTCCATCGATTCGTCATAGATCCATACACGGGTAGCGGCAGCGACGTGTCCTACGAGTAATAGACCATGCGAGCAAAATCGCGGACATGATCGGCGATGAGCGGAACGGCTGTGAAGTGATCGTGTATTGAGTCAAGTACCTACCCAGTAACTATAGCAAGATGCGACCTGAAACTGAGCTTTTGGTAGTTTGGTTCCAGGACTCTCGAGTCCCAGGATTAAGGTACGAGCACTGGTACGACCGGCCTCTTCCAGAAGCCCGGGTGTCCAGACCCTGCAAACTTAAAACTCAATATGATCTCAGCCTTGACCCAGTATACAACTAACTACAGTCGTGCATCAGATAAAATCTGCCCAGGCCGGCGATCCATGACAAAATGTTCTGTTCGAGCTACACTAGTGGTTTGAAGGTGGGCAGTAACGTCCGTAAGCAGATTGTGCTTCAAAATTCTGCAAGTCTAGACCGCGAATGTATGCACCCCGTGCCACGCATTGAGCCTCATCTTGGATGCACTTAGCTACCTAAAGCTCCTACGTGGGTGCTAGACCGAACAAACACAAGCCTAAACTGTTGATGTCTTTGCGCCCGGGCGCATCCTGGACTATATTTCCCTTCCAGTCATATCATCGAATCATCCATTCCATATTACGCCTGTTCGCCCCCCATACTGTTTCTGGTTTGCCACGCAATCACCGGCTGTAATCCGTAGTGTCTTCGGTCCGACCTTCATTCCCCGGACATCACCTCCGACATGTGTATTTGTTCATGGTGTCTCAAGCTAGCCAGTATCCGATTCACTGGTACTGTCGTCCGTCTCTTCTTCGAGTACGATCGACCTCATCACACTCTTGTCAAATAAGTCAAGGATGAATTGCCGCGCCTGCAGCCGGTAGCGGTGGCTTTCCAGAATGAACAGAGACTTCTGAAAGACCTTCACGCTAGTGAAGGCATTAGCATGCTTGGCCTTGAGTACTTGCAGATCACCCGCGACCTTCTTGTACATAACGCTATTGCCCATATCCACAATCAGCTTGAGTATTCTCGCATGAACTGGGTCTGGGTCAGTAGTCGCAGACTTGTACTTCTGCGCCCGTTGCTGCTGAGGTTGTCGCTCACCGTACACTCTTTCTGTGACCTTTACTTTTAGACAGAGCCGACTAGGATCGAGGGGAATGCACAGACCAAGCGACTTCCCGCCCGAGTCAGTTGTGATGGCCCAACCGCACTCGGTAAGCATAGCATGTCCATGCGTCGTTCGGGAAATCAGCCCGAGCGCGAAAACTGCTGTGCCTCGGACAGACATTACTTCTGCACCTTCAGCAATGCGGACGATCCCCTTGACAATGTCGCTCTCTTCGAGGAAGGGAGCGCCCATCTCCATCGAGCCAATATTGCCAACCGCCCACATGCAACCTTTGACTTTAGTCAATGACTCATGCTCCTCATCGTCAAGTCGGAACTCCCGGATTGTGCTTGCAAACTCATAAAAGTGGCCAGACTGTAATAACAGTTTACAGCCTTCTTCGGTCCGTGCTAGCTCGCGATAGAAGTGAGGAGGCAAGAGTCCGCTATCGTTGTACTCGTCCATGTCCTCGCCGTAGGCGTGTCTGTGAGTCGTGCCGGGGTCTAGATAAGCCCGTGCTAAAGACGCTTCGACTTGTGAAACGTATGAATCATTTCGACCAAGGAACCAGTCGTCCATTTCTTGGTGGATATAATCAAGCCCGGACAGGTACCGGTAACCTGTTGAGATGGACAAAAACCGCAGCAGGAGGGGAGCTCCGATCTCGCCAAGGTGATCAAGTGCCGGCCGACATTTGACCACGAATTCAAGATGGCTCGGCTGGTCACAAGCTTCTTCTAGGATGCGTACCGCAACCTCGCAAACCTCAACATCAGGATCATAGAGTTGAGTCAGCACAAGTCTGATGGCCCATTGAGAACTATGGGCGTCTTGCAAGCCAGCAGAATATCTCATCCTGCCAACGGCATATTTTCGCAGCAGTTTGGTGGCGAAAAGTCGAGTGTCCTTCTGTGAAGCAGTCAATGCCTGCGAAAGCATGACTCGCAAATGCGTGTCAAGTGAATAATCCAGGTTTCCGAGTAAAGCCTTCAGCAGATCAACCCTCTTCGGCAGCTGCAATATATGGTAGAACATGTTCATCATGTGCCACCGTTCCATTATTTGTATACCTTCGAGAGACTCGCTGAGTGCTCCCAGCATAGCAAAGTATCCCCCTGTTAAGTAGTCGATCATGTTATGTTTGTCGAACAAGGGCGAAGTAGATGTCAATCCGCTATGTCTATCGAGCTGCGCAAGGCATTCAGCGATTTGTCGCATCAGTTTGTTCTCTGACAGGTATTGTGCCCCTATTTGAGTCTGGCATAATGCTCGCATCAGTGCACACCCCGTCCGAACGTATCGTTGGTTCGGTCTCGTGTTTCTGATCACAGAGAATCTCCATTTGAATGGCCGGTAGAAGCCGACCAGTCTCTTGACGAATTTGGAAGTCCTCAGCGTCTCTTCCAGAAGCTTTTGGTTGGTCAATGGTCCATCAATAAGGCTGTTGATGAGGTTCCAGTTCCATTTCGTGTAGTTTGTATGATTCGGAACGCCCGTGTCGAGAATAGCCTGTGCGAACAATCTTGCATCCATGTTTGCGGTGAACCTTGCCCGCTCAATTGCTTGTTGTCCTACCGGCATTTCCTCGCCGTCAATTGCCCTGTGTGAGATAGCACCCGTCCTGTTTGCAGTTCTGTTGATACTCTCCATCTGATATACCATGCTAGTATTCGAAGCAACATAATCCATGCCAGTTGTGTCAAATGGAGACAACAAATCGCCCAGAACCTGGATGCTTGCACTCATGCTCCGTGGCAGAGAATGATGAGCAAGCTTCAGAACTTCTGTTACAAGAAGGGTGCTTTTTCTTTTCGTTGCCGAGTCTTGCTCGAATTTGATCAAATCCATCAGAGCGGGTACTAGCCCCGCTCGTAGTAGCGTCGCGAGAATGACTGCAGTGAAATGTGTTGTCAGATCGAAACGTCCGTCGGTAGTTTCAGGCACAACGCTTCTTTTCATGTTAGGGTCGACCATGTTGTTGACCCGGCCGTATGTGGTTAGCCTTCGTCCAGCCAAGAAGGAGGAAGACCATGATGGTGGCTTTATACGTAGAATGTCGAACATGAGCTCTAGAATGAGGTCTCGCGTGGAAGTGTTCGGATAGACTAACGAATCTATCAACGACTTCAGAGGAGCAGCGCCGTTCTGCGCGAGTGTGAGGTAGCCTGGCCAACTCTTCATCATGGCCGATATGCCCTTTGCGCAGGTTTTCAGTTTTTCTTCGTCGCCTGCAAGCATGAGAGGATCCGTGAACGGGGCGAACATGGCTTCGAATTCACGGCCAGAGCCAAGATATTTTCTTAGCCGGGGATGATCCAGAAGATACATGAAGCTAGCGACAAGACCCTCTGGAGCCGGGAAGGACCCTTCGGCCAGAGCATCTGATAGAGGGCTCATTCCGTCAGCAGCAATCAGTAGGTTGGGCTTCTTGGTCAACAGTTCTGCCAATGTCAAAAGAGACATGTTCCTCAAGCGATCCTCTTGATGCTCTGCTATAGCTACAAGGCTTCGAACCACGGCGACCGAGAGCTCGTGCACTCCGTCCTTGACGTCGAGAAATGCCCTGACGAATTTCACAGCCTGTTCCCGTTCTAGTATCGCCTTGCCCTTTTTAACCAGTGATAGCGTAACAAGTTCGTCAGTGTGTAACTCTCTGATGGTCTTCAGCGACGAGCGATCGGCAATCGCGTGCCGGGTCAGGCGATACCCTGCTGCGACGACATCTGTGCTTTCACTCAATAACATGAGCTGCACTCTTCCGCTGAACACGGACCATGCTATATCATATTTCAGTGTTGGGTTCTTCTTGAAAAGGTCGACTAGACGATTGCCTCTTTCGATGTAGTAATCCGGCTGCATGCCTTCGACTTCGAGCTGCTGCAGGACTTCCGTGAAAATGACAGTGGGTGACGTCTCCTCGACCTCCTCCTCTTCTTCTTTGACCTCCTCAGGCAAGCTATTGTCTTCGTTGTCTGGCATTTTCCTTGGACTCGTCCTGAAATAACTGGACATGCGCTTAGTGGGTGGCGTTAGAGGGGTGAGTGCTCGTTGTATCTCCTCGTCCAACTCCTGCTGCAATTGTGCTAACTTGCGATTCGAGGAGCCAAGCTCCTGTTCGACCTTCAGCCTCTGGTCGCGCGTCTGCTTCGCATTCTTGGTCATGAGCGCCTCCAGCATATTTTCTGTGCCCATTTTGATCTTCATCTCCTTCGCGATCTTGTCTCGAACAGCTGCTTGTCTCTCCTCCGTCGTGCCGGGTCTTTCTTCGTCGGCCGAAGCGCGCACAGGCCGATGTGGCGCACTCGAGGACAGTTCATGCTGAGGGGTCTGGCTTCGACTCGGCGCTATCGAGCGCATTTCTGGATTAAAGCTGCCGGGCATGGGCATACCGAAGGAGCCCGGCTGAAGTCCTGGGTGGGTGCCATTGGTGCTGCCACCGGAAAGAGATCTGTGATCCCGAGTAGCCGTTGGTCGTACAAACGAACCCTTCAGGTCGTCACTTCTCCTGTACATATGCTTGAAGCCGACTCGTTGCGTGGGCGTTCCCGCATGACCTTGTTCGAACGATGCCATCTAGCCATGGGGCCCAGGTGACAGTTCGTGGTGAGATGTCAAACGACTGGGCACAGCCCTGCCCTGCCAGGCGGGCACTGCTATTATCTTGCTATCCCTGCCGCCTGTGTATGTTGTCTCGGTGTCGCAGGTTCGTCGAGCATTATTGACCAGGGTGTTCTGGATTCAGGCCGTGTCGTGCGGTTGACTTGCAGTTTCAGATCGACTTCAGGACGCTGCGGACAGATGCACGTATCTGCGTTTTCCCGGACGATTGTGGTGCTACCATAGTTGTGAATTGACGTTCCCGAAAAGTAACCCTTGTGCCATTGGCGCGAAGTCGAGATCACAGTGCATAAAGCCATCGCAACGGGCCTCGGGGTGGAGGAACAAGCTTAATCAACCCCACCTAAAGACGCCTAAACCTGAACGTCCATTGGAAGCCAAGCCTTATAGGCAGGCTCGCATTCGCAAGGCATGAGCCGGTTCCTACCGTCGCACTGAAGTAGGAGCTAATTGATATAACAGACACGTCTCATTCCTTCTCATTTATTGAGTAGTAGTTGAGGTACATAATCTTGAAGCCAAATCACTTTGCTCCTATCAAGTATCCGTAGCCCCCGGTCAGAACGTCCCTCTCAAAGTTCTAGTG
>Ga0066647_10001758_pt1 | contig 10074 bp, 5 predicted proteins | sample CryGeyCG2114_250_FD_59512 | JGI IMG/M metagenome (GOLD analysis project Ga0066647, IMG submission 59512) | Groundwater microbial communities from aquifer - Crystal Geyser CG18_big_fil_WC_8/21/14_2.50 | ecosystem: Environmental > Aquatic > Deep subsurface > Groundwater | place: USA: Utah: Grand... | reverse complement strand
GAATTTGTCATTTTCGCGATCTTCTGGTCGAGCACTCTCTTGCCCATCTCTAGCCGGCGGAGATATACCGGGTCCTGACCTTCTACCTCGCGCTCACGTGCAAGCTGACTAGCGATCTGGGTTCTGAAGCGGCGCGCGTCGGCGAGAGTGTTGGTCTTGCGAATGACTCGAACGAATTTTTCGAAAGCTCTTTCGGTATCGTGGGCGTGGAGACGTGGTATATCAGCCGGTAATTGCTTCCTTGCAGCAGGCGACGTATGTTCGTCGAGCGCGGCACGCATTCTCTTGACGGTTTTACGGTCTTGTAAAGTCGTTTTGCCATATGCTTCAACGACTTGATTCCAGGTATCAGGATCGGCAAGCATCTGGAAGACTGGGTAGAGGACAGCACACGCAACAATCTCCTTCAACAGCACAGCAACCACGCGACTTTGGATCATGCTTTCGTCTAGCAACATCGGTAACATGCGGACTAGCACTTTTCGGAGGTGCTCTTGTTCTAAGGGCTTGGTATCGGAGTAGGCGAGTGAGGCCGCCGGATGGAGATGGCCATCCTTGTACTTTGCAGCAATCGCTAGGTCCAGCTCTTCCGACTCTGGCAGATTACGGTTCAGAGCACGTCCTCGTACCACCCGCTCCGCGTTGTCAAATTCTCGCAAGTGACTCGTTATGATGGGTACTATACGCGCAACCACCATGTTTGTGACATCTTCCTGTAATATCCTGTCTCGAAGCTCTACCGCCGCCAGGCGTATATTCTTGTCAACCTCGTTCACGAACGTAGGACTGGGCGAGATGGTTTTGTACCACGACGAGATGAAGGCTCGAAGTGCAAGATGTATCAATTGTCCAACGCCCTCGGAGACCAGCATAGAAGTGGGATGAAGTTGGAGAGGGTTGTACAGGAGGCTGGCCTGGTAATGCGCTTGCTCAGCTGGCCATGTTGACGGTTTCGAGAAGGCAGGAATGGGCCTGCGCAAGGGTTTCGGAACAGTCCGAATACTCCTCGAGGTCGTCAAAACAAGCATAAGCACAAGACAGGTAGCTGCAAGACAACCGAAGAAGAATGCGTTTGCGAGGTGCCATAGGAACGGTGCCAGCCGTACAGCAATTCCCCATGCTACAAGAGCAATGAAGCTAGAGAGGAGGACATGCGAGTGGTCGAGGGTCATCGTCGGCAGTCATGACGATTGTGGGAACACGCCATCAGTTCATATTGACGACGTGATGGGTTAGTCGACGGTGCCAATCGTGGTGACCGGCCACCACAGTGGGAGATTGATTGCGATCACGATAGGCGGGTATGAGCATACTCGAATACCTACCTAGGTAAGTGTACTTGCGCCCAAACAAAGCGTAGGCGCGGGACAGATCGTCATTGCCATCGATCCCGTGATCTGATGCCTTGTGGCCTGGCTTCGCCCATAGCTTCAGGCTGAGTACTAAGTCACGAATCTCGTTATGCTCATCCCTGCTATCATGGGTAAGCGACCGTTTAGGCGCCCGGCAAGGCCAATGTCCATCATCGATCTATATTTGTACGTCTACCGTGGGTTGTGTTCGGCTATCCAACGTTCTAGGTCGGTCTGGCGTCGACAACACCCTAGATATTCGACGATGATGGATCCCGCCACTGCTCTCTCCTACAACCGCACTTTCTAAGCATCATCGTCCTGTTAACCGAGGCCGTCAGCGTCACTATCCTTGCAAACTATCTAACCGTTAGAAGCAGCTTCAATCATCGTGAAAGCGAAGGCTGGCGCTGCATCGAGCTACCTCATTGGCTGGCAAGAGTGAAACCATTGAGAACAATTTATGCTCGTGCGAACGCGGGTTCACGGAACTTCTGGCTTTCGATCAGCGCCATGTCTGAAGAAATGCTCGGATCGACTCAGCGCATGAAATCGCAATGGTCATTAAGTTCTGGAAGCACTTTCCTGCCTCCAGATCTATCCGCCAAAGGCGATATATCACCACCTCCTTTTCTCGCCAGATGTGATACCAACTAGTCTAGGGACATACTAACCTTTCTCGATTAGCTAGTGACAACGATACTTTGGGACCGAGGTTCTTGGCAATACGCCACATAATCCGGAGCAGTCCCTACCAAGATCGCCATTTCCTCCTCATGTAGTGCAGCGCACTCACAGGTCTAAGGACCATATGTCCGTACATTCTGCGCGTGGACTCAGCTAAGCGATCCTCAGACACAGAGACCAATTAGACCATTTCGTCAGATGCAGTGCTCACTAGTGGTAGAATAACCGCTGTGAGTGCTCCCACCAGCCTTGTCCAGCGATGGAATGCCTTCCTGCACAGTGCATCGAGAGTGAAAGAACCGTACGGTCGTGGCGTCCCTTGACGCAAAATTTTATTCCTCGATGCTGTTTTGAGAAAGCTGGCCCCTCCCATCCCGAAACACATACTCTTGTTTGGCGAACCTTGTCGTGAAGCCAAATGTCCTTTTCAGAGCTAAGGACATTTACCCGGCAATACTGACTCGTACCTTTCCAAGCCATTCTCTGTCCTGCTATCCGGAAAAGGCAGATAGTATGACTGAGTAGCAATGCAGCATTACATACTTCTATGGGGGCAAATAGCTAGGCTCATATGAGGTCGTCTCGAGCGAGCACTACATCTATGTGTGTGCCGGAACAACACTCAGTGATTTGATCATAGGCACGAAGAATGTTGTGCATGAAAGCGTGACGGTAAACTCTTTCGGGAGGTCTGCCACGGTGGGGACAGTAGCCTCCCAGTCTAGGACGCTTCGACGTCAAAGAAAGCCCAATTTGACGTTGGCGCAAAGTTCGTGGAAAAGGTTCCGAGGGGTTCGCCGGTTAGTGCCTTCGAGTTTCTCTCCATCAATGACTAGGCAGGCTGCTGCAAGCACTCCAGCCACTCACCCTAGCTCTGGATCAGGTACGAAACGACTATGTCGAGATGAGGCGACGTGGCACTGTATGCAGTAAGCAACTGAAGAAGAAAAAGATGGCAAACAGGTGGAGATATCTGCCATAGAAACTTCGGGCGGAAGTCTAAGCAGTTCCCCTACCCGCGCGACAAGCACCTTGACGCGACGCGATGGTCGCCATGGCGCGCTCCGGAACACGCCTTTTGCATACCACTTTCAATCTGGTGTCTCGGAACTGCCCGTTGCTCCGCTGGTTAAGGCTCATCCATCAAAACTTATGATGAGCATGACGTGCTACCCGATAGACACGAACGGACTTGCAGCAAAGCGTTGTGCCGTCCAAGGGTTATGAAACCTGCATAGAGCCTCTCTCGACTGTGTGGTCAAGGCCAGAAGTACCGGGCCTGTATGGACTGGTTGCCTCACAGGAGGTGCGCCTTGCGGAGTCCGCAGGTGCGAAACAGCTCACCGCTGCTTGACCACATCCATACATTCAGGCAACCTCGTCTCGCATCACAACACAGAGCTTCATGACGTCATGGCCCTGCTGTGTCATCGGAGCCTACAGACCGGGTCAGTCCTTCAATCACTCAGAATTCGCTAGTCCCACAAACCCATCGCTAGATAGTCGGCTAAGAAGACGTTGAAAATGATGGGTGTCCAAACTTCATCGGCACGGCAGGCGTAATTTGGGCCAGGTAACGACGCCAAGCTTCATAGTTGTACTTGCAGCAGAAGCGCACGCGCCACATGCAGGCAGTCGTGCTCTTCAGCAGTATTCATGTATTACCCAGGGCAACCTAAACGCCTGTCATCGAGCATGTGCAGGGCTGATACACATGCATTACAGGATACAAGCAACACCTGCAGAATCCTTGCGGCACACTGCGGGACATGCAGGGGTCTTTACGAACACCCACCTGGCCCAAAAGCTTGCGCTAAGCTGCGCTAACGAAAGGTTCAACATTCCGCGGATGCAGCTAGCTTGTAACGGAGGTCTTCCAAACGCCACACAAGGGGAACCTGCCTCCCGACCACGCAACAATTGCTGACCCACCGGCCAGCGGAGACACGCTGGACTCGCTTTCCAGATCGTCAGTACAAGATGTCGCCAGGGTAGCGATCTGTGAGCATACAGCTCTGCATTAGGACGACAAGATATAACTACCAGTTCCTGTAGCACGAGATGGCCTTACCTACCCAAGCACTCAATACACCCAAGAAAAGGCACGGGCGTTGTTGAAGTCAACGCTGAGCGTACAAAGGTCAATGTGTGTAACTTGCGACAACCTCGCACTTATCACACTACTCGATGCCGATGCGATCTTTGTTGTCCCTACACGGGCGATACCACGCATGACTTGAGCTACAAGTACGTACGTCGACCACGTTGCCGTTTGATCACAAACCACAAACACGCAAAGACCATTCGTGACCAATGAGCGCTGCGTTTGCCAACATGATCGGGGCTCAATATAAATCGGTGCAGCTACTTTACCAACTCCAAAGACCACTCAGCCGGTTGGACTGCGCCTTGCTACTGCCCGAGAAATATACCTGTTGCTGTACGCACTTAGTTTCCATCTTCCACCATTGCTGACAAAGGCAGACTTCTCTTACGCAAGATTGAAGATGTCTGAGCCGGCCATACCAGAGTCAGGCAACATGCAGCCAGATAAGTCAGATGAGACTTCATCGTCCACCGTAGAACTCCACGCCATTTCTGAGGAGTCGTCAGAGGTTGACACCACACCCGTTAGTTCAATACCCGAGACATCCCGGACCTCTTCACATAGTTCCTTGGACGCACCACAGACTGAACACGTTGTCCACCTCTCAAGCATTGAGCACTGTATGCCAAGGGCATATATAAGGATATGTCTCGCTTATCGTGTGCCAAGCGACCACCAGTTGGAGGAGGCCATAGCAAGCCTGCGGAATTTTGTGAAGAAGATCATCGACGCAAAGCCCTACCTCGCAGGCGAGATCATGGATGTGAAAGCGCCGGACTGCCAAGCTGGGCGAGCAGAGATCAGGTTCACCACCAACGGATACCTCAACTACCCTAGCGTTGAAGTTCAGACTTTGCTGAACAGTGACGGCACTGCAATAGATTACGACGAACTCGATATGGCAGGACTTCCACCAAGCCGGCTCCGGCCAGAAGACGTCTCAGCGCTTCCGCCAAACGTTGACCCACAGAAGAGCTCGCCTGCTCTACGCGTCCGAGCCAATCTTGTCAAAGGGGGCTTGATTGTCTCCTTCTACCTGCATCACTGCATTTCCGATGGGACCGGCTTCGATCTCTTGACTTCAGGTGACTTGTTGAGGGACGACTTCACCTTCTGGGCGCCGACAAGATCTGGCGATGCGGACATATCGGTGCTCAACAACGAACTGGCAGAATGGGCACAACAAAAGACCCTTGTTCGACAGAAGCTCTCCACCGTACCGTCAATCTTACAACACGTTCGTCTCATCAAGGCCAGACGCCTTGACCAGCCTGCAATGCCTACCAATCCTCCTGGTCGAGGTTGCGTCTTGATGGTATCTGCCTCTGATATCTCTGCCCTTGTGGACGCGCTGAACAATGACCCGACCATTGAGTCAACCTACCGCCATACCACAAATAGTGTTCTTATGGCACTGCTGTGGCGACACATGACGTATGCGCGAAGGCCTTCGGTTCAACACAATACGGACGTGAAGACATCAAAACTTCTTCTGCCTGTCAACATCCGAAAGCGGCTGAAAGAAGCCCTGCCTGATGGCTATTTTGGGGCGGCAGTCGACTTCGGGAAGGCCGAGCTCAGTCTCGATGCGCTGACCGATCTGGCGAAGACGCCTCTAGAGCGAGTATCAGCCGCGATCCGCCAAGCAGTTGTCGATGTGGACGACGCATATGTAAGAGAGATGATAGCGTTCGCCAACACTGCGGATGCTGAGACTGATGTACATGACATTCAGGCAAGCAACATGGACAGAACTAACGGCGCAGACATGTACATCACGAGTTGGCTCACGCTGCGAAGTTACCAGCATGATTTGGGGATGGGACTCGGAGGGCCAGACTGGGTGCGGAAGCCATGGAGTAGAGATCCTGGCTCATGCATCATCCTCCCAAGGAGATCGACCAAACCAGAATATTACGAAGTCGTGGTACAGATGACTGAAGTCGACATGAACCGGCTTCTAGACGATGAGGTCTTCATGAGCTATGTCAAGCGTGTCGTTGACTAAGGTGGGATACCAGGACGCTTTATAATGGACGCAAGATGATGCTGGCCATCAGCTTTTGCGGGAGCTCTCATGAATGGCGTATGCAAGCGGGCGTTATGGGAGAAGGAAAATTGCGAGACAGCATATGGAGGATTGCCTGGGAACGAGCCATTTGACTACCAGAAGATAATACGATCAGATTTGTAGCTACCCACAGCTAGCGAGGGAGAACACTAGTAGGCAAAGCCTGTTGAGGGAGTGAGCACCGGAGCCAGTATTGCCAGACGACACGTGACCACGCGAACGCGTTCGTCATTGAGACGCGTCAACGCCCCGCTACTTTTCTAGAGCCCAGTAGTAATCGCCACATACAATCACCAGCAACGCAGTCCTCCTTCGCTTCACTTTGCTTCTGCTTTTTGCTGTCTATTCCTGCACTATTGCAACGCTCGATCAATAGCACCAGGATGACACAATCAGATGTACCGCAAGATGAATACGAGCAAGGTGCAGGCCCGGGTGCGCCGATCCCAATTAGCCAGCTGGTGGTACGTTACAATGCATAACAAGATCACAGACAATCGCTGATCCTTCGCAGGGTATCGCTGGACTGACTGAGAGAGACGTCAAGCTCGTACAAGAAGGTGGCTTCCACACGGTCGAGGCAATTGCATACACGTATGCAGGTACACTACCTTCGTTGGGCCAGCTGCTGACCATGCTCACAGGCCAAAGCGGATGCTTGAACAGATCAAGGGTATATCTGAAGCAAAGGCTGGCAAATTGCTGAACGAAGGTGAGCAGCTCCACCAGTTTGCTGGCACTGCATATGCATGACACTAACATGCCATGACTCGCAGCAATGAGGCTCGTCCCGATGGGCTTTACAACCGCCACGGAAATGCACGCGCGCCGAAGCGAACTCATCTCCATCACGACCGGTTCGAAACAACTTGATACCCTGCTTGGTGGAGGCATTGAGACAGGGTCCATTACAGAAATCTTCGGCGAGTTCCGAACGGGGAAGAGTCAGATTTGCCATACGCTGGCCGTGACGTGTCAGCTCCCCTTTGATATGGGTGGTGGGGAAGGCAAATGCCTGTACATTGACACCGAGGGCACATTCCGACCTGTCCGGTTACTCTCGGTGGCCAATCGGTATGGCCTGGAGGGCGAGGAAGTGCTCGACAATGTTGCATATGCCAGAGCCTACAACTCGGAGCATCAGCTGCAACTGCTTGCAATGGCTTCGCAGATGATGACTGAGACCAGGTTCTCTCTGCTCATTGTGGATTCAGCAACCTCTCTCTACAGAACAGACTACAACGGCAGAGGCGAGCTCTCATCTCGCCAATCACACATGGCCAAATTCCTGCGGACATTACAGAGACTGGCAGACGAGTTTGGGATCGCAGTGGTCATCACCAACCAGGTCGTTGCACAAGTGGACGGTGGCCCGAGTGCCATGTTCAATCCTGATCCGAAGAAGCCGATCGGTGGAAACATCATCGCTCACGCCAGCACGACGCGGCTGAGTCTGAAGAAGGGTCGAGGGGAGACGAGAATCTGCAAGATATACGACAGTCCTTGCCTGCCAGAGGGAGATACTCTGTTCGCTATTCAAGAGCATGGGATAGATGATCCAGCGCCAAAGGATATGGAAAAGGACTAGGCGGCGCGTCTTGATCACCTGTTTTACGACATGTATGTTTGACGGCTTTGCTTCCCTTCAGCGTGGAGTCGGTCTGGTCTTTGATCAATGTGGGATATTTAGATGTAGCGTCGAAAGGTGCGGGATGTATCACTTCTTAGTATGTCGATGTATATTTCTACGAAGCATGACTCGGGCGACGAAAACAACAAGATATGCTTGACATGGTGCCTGATGATGGGTCACTTCCAAGGGAAGCCTTGATTCGATGCCCAATCGTGAAACTTGTTCCACAAACCCCACCGCCCAAGTTGAACTGTGGTAGAGAGTTCGGAGACACGGCACGAGTCACGATAAAGAGTCCACATGAATGGGAGCAAGGCGTGGCTGAGACGGAGGAAAATGCAAGCGCACAGTCTGCCCGCGAGCTGAAAGAAGATTGCGTGCATGACTTTCCCCAATCGACCAGGTTCCAAGCAGGCCGGCTACTCCACAGTTGCGTATCGCTCGGCTTGGCGAAGCTTGGCTCGGGGTGCCTGTGGCACGTCGATGCTTGCTTCCTTATGATTAGTGCCAGTGGTGGCGGGACCGTGGTGCATGCGCCAGTCAGCCTGCAGGTCGCTCACCATGGCGCCCTGGACTCGAGTCTTGCTTGCGCCTGGTTGCTGTGTCTTCATAGACGTCAGTGATACTGATCCTCCAAAGCGGTGATCTCGAGGTAGTATCTTTATCTGTACCCGGTCCTTGTTCGACACATTCCTTGTTGTTGCGGTGCTGTGCTGTTCCTTCACTAGCACGACATCGTGCCTGCCGTTCTCTTTGTCACACCTACTGCCTCGACCTCGTCTCTGCTCGAGTCGCGCGGCATACGTCCCAAGTCAAACATCCCCAGCAGCGCAATATGGCTAGTACGTACTTCAAAGGGGAAGGCTACAAGCGTGTCCTTCTAATCTCTACACAGTCGAACAGTACGATGGCGCAATGCCGTCGTCGCAACAGCGACATCCGACTGGCCCGCAAGAGAACACCCATGGCGTTGGCTCTGCGACCGGCAATAGCGCGATCGAAGTCCTCTGTGGCCCTCTGATCAACTTCCAGCATATGGAGTACCAGGGCAGCCGACCAACATGGAACGGCACCGTGCTTGTTGTTACCAACCCTACGCCCATTAACCCCCGACTCGAATATGGTCCCACCGCGTCAAGAGGAGAGACCATGACCGCAGACGGCCTCAAGCTGTATCAAGATCCTGACAAGGCATTCTGGCGTTTCTCCCTCGAAGTCCCTTTGACAGATGGCCAGGCCGAATGGTCCTACTATATCCCCAACGTGAGATTTCTCTCTGATGTACACGGGAAAGACGGGCGCAGGTCGTTTTGGGTACCAGGCGCTAATGAATCCATGCGCATTATGTTTCACTCTTGCAACGGCTTCTCTGTCGGCACTGACGAGGACTACTGGTCAGGTAAGGGATACAAGAGTGTGCCCTGAGTTAAGATACTAACATGGGCAGGGCCTGCCCTATGGAATGATGTCCTGCGCATTCACGAACAACGGCCTTTCCACGTCATGATAGGTGGTGGTGACCAGATCTACAACGACGGGGTCAAGGTCAATGGTCCTCTCAAGCCATGGGTCGACATCGGCAACCCTCATAAGCGGAGACATTTCCCCTTCGACAACAAGATGCGAGCCGAGTGTGACCAGTATTACTATAACAATTACGTACGATGGTACGGCACTGAGCCCTTCGCCACGGCAAACGCTGCCATTCCCCAGATCAACATCTGGGATGACCACGACATCATCGACGGTTTCGGCTCATACACAGACCATTTTATGAAGTGCGCAGTCTTCCGAGGCGTTGGGGGGGTTAGTTTCAAGTACTATTGCCTTTTCCAGCATCACACCGCGCCTCCCGTGTCCACCTTCACCACAGATGCCCCAGAGACGATGAGTGCCAACCACAAGGGAACCGCCAGCGCCGATCCAAGACAGACAGAGAAAACTTACGTCTACAAGCGAACAGCTGATGACCCCAGCTGGATTGTGGGCAAGACGCCTGGTCCATACGTCGAGGAGCGTTCCCGCAGTCTCTATATGCGTCTCGGAAAGCGCATTGCCTTCTGTGGCCTTGACGCTCGGACCGAGCGCACACGACACCAGATCAACTACCCCGAGACGTACGACATCATATTCGATCGCCTCTCCCGTGAGATCACTGCAGCTAACGGCGCAATCACACACTTGGTTTTCTTGATCGGTGTGCCGATCGCCTACCCCCGACTCG
>Ga0066647_10001738_pt1 | contig 10157 bp, 9 predicted proteins | sample CryGeyCG2114_250_FD_59512 | JGI IMG/M metagenome (GOLD analysis project Ga0066647, IMG submission 59512) | Groundwater microbial communities from aquifer - Crystal Geyser CG18_big_fil_WC_8/21/14_2.50 | ecosystem: Environmental > Aquatic > Deep subsurface > Groundwater | place: USA: Utah: Grand... | reverse complement strand
CTCGGATTCCATGACTTGATGAAAGGAACCGCTACAGCGACGGCACCAGCACCACCTACTACGGCGGTTGCAGCTGTCAGGAATCTGCGACGTCCGGTATCGACTGGCGCATTGCTCATCCACTTATCTCCCAGAGGGTGTTGGAATTTTTATATTTCAATACTTTAGCGATCACAAAGGGTGAAGCGCTAAAATCATACTTTGAGGCGGTGCTCATTATAGCGAAAAATTAGAACTAGATCATAGAGAAAACATACATCTAGAGTGAGGATATTAACATTTTTTTCAAAAACGCTTATAAATCAGCCAGATTATAACAATTAGTCGTCCCTTAATTAGTGCTTAAGGAGGTAATAAAGACATTTAAAACAAGCAATTATTAATAAAAAGTAATCAAAAACATAATAAAAAGTCTTCGTTATGATTTATGACCGTTTTTAGAAAAACTGAATTCATACTAATTAGATTAACTTTTAGCCACAAAAAAGCTCGGTAAAGACCGAGCTTTTTGAACTAAATGATATAAATGTTACTTACCGCTAGACGATTTCATGTATTTGAAGAAATCACCTTCAGGCTCTAACACCATAATGTCATTCTTACCGGCAAAACTTGCTTTGTAAGCTTCTAGACTACGTAAAAAGCTATAAAACTCAGCGTCTTTACTGTAGGCATCAGCATAAATTTTTGCCGACAATGCATCACCTTCACCACGAATGGTAAGCGCTTTACGTTCAGCTTCAGCAACCTTTACTGTCACATTGGCATCAATAGTCGCACGGATAATTTCAGCTTGTTCTTTACCTTGTGCACGGTGCTCTTTTGCCACAGCTTGACGTTCAGCACGCATACGTTGGTAAATACTAGTACTGACATTAGCAGGTAAGTTAATTTGCTTTACGCGCACATCAACCACTTCAATACCAAGATTCTCAGCACTTTCAGAAGCGTTTTGTAATGCGTCGGTTTGCAACTCATCACGCTTACCAGAAACAATCTCCTTGATAGTGCGACGACCAAATTCAGTACGTAAGTCGTTGCTGATTTTGGCTTGTAATAAGCTTTCTGCATTGGCTTTAATACCGCCATTGGTAGAAAGATAGTACTTTTCAAAATCACGAATACGCCACTTAACATAAGAGTCGACCATTAAATCTTTCTTTTCAGAAGTCACAAAACGATCCGCGGCACCATCCAATGTCTGAATACGAGAATCCAGATATCGAACTTTATCTACCAAAGGAAATTTAAAGTGAAGGCCTGGTGCAAAGACGGTTGTTACGTCATCTTCTTTGAGTACCTTACCGAAACGTGCAACGATGGCACGTTCACCTTCGCTTACCACCATTAAAGAGGAAAAACTCACCCCTAAAATGATGACAAGAATGATCACTGCTAATCTACCCATTGTTAGTTCCTCCCTTGGCGAAGACGATCTTCGCGGCTGAGACGACCATCAGTCGGCATACTAGTAATCGGCGTATCAACACCACTACTAGAGACAGAGTTGATGTGACGTTCTACCTCAGGTTCTACTTGATTACGCTGACTCTTAGAAGAATCCATCAGCTTATCCAAAGGTAAGTACATCAGATTACCGCTACTTTTGGTGTCGACAAGTACTTTATTAGTATCCGCCAACACAGATTGCATTGCATCTATGTATAAACGATTTCGAGTTACATCTGGCGCAGCTTTATACTCAGGTAATAACTTCTCAAATCGAGCGACTTTACCTCTAGCTTCAAGAACTTCACGCTCTTTATAAGCACTAGCTTGTTGTGCCATACGTTCAACTTGTCCACGCGCTTTAGGTTCGATTTCGCGGGCATAAGCTTCAGCTTCACGAATAAAGCGCTGTTCATCTTCCTGAGCTGAAATTGCATCATCAAATGCATCTTTTACTTCTTCTGGAGGACGAGCGGGTAAAAAGTTAACATCACGAATTTCTAAGCCTAGTTTATATGGCTCAATAATACGCTCTAACTCTGTCCAAGTATCACGACGAATAGCATCACGCCCGGTGGTTAAAATGTCATCCATACGATTGTGACCAATGACATAACGCAATGCACTGTCAGTCGCTTCACGTAAACTCGAGTTGGCATCAACAGCACTGTACAGATATGAATAAGCATCTGATACGCTGTATTGAACCACAAGCTCAACATTCACAATGTTTTCGTCAGATGTCAGCATTCTGCCTGACGCAGGGATCGAACGGAACGTTTCCACGTCAACCATTGTCACCTCATCAATAAAAGTGGCTTTCCAATGTAAACCGGAGCTCACTTCACCAATGTGTTGACCAAAACGGAGTAACACACCACGCTCAGCTTCCTTAACTGTATATAAACCAGACAATGCCCAGATAATGACGGCAATAACGGCAAAAACAATCAATAAAGATGAATTAAATGGCTGACCAGAGGCGCCATTGCCCCCCTTGCCACCAAAACGTTTTGATAGGTTACGAAATACTTCGTCAAGATCTGGTGGCCCTTTATCGTTACCACCTTTATTTCCCCAAGGGTCTTTGTTCCCCTTGTTACCGGGCTCATTCCAAGCCATTTAGCACTCCATAATTGGATGAAATAAATGAGATTAACAAGAGATGTCTACTTCTGAGTCGTCAAAAATAAATGTCTCTAATTCCCCTTGACTCTGTTTAGCTAATCGGCGCCAATCGGCATCCGATAAACGAACAGATAAAATACAGTTCCCCAGATCGTCATACTCTTTCTGCTGTATTGCATCCAGTCGATAAAACTGGCCAAGATAATGTCCTGCTGATGCAGGTATTTTCAATGTAAGCTCGCAAATAACTTGACCGATTAATTCGGTTATCGCTTTAAGCAGCAAATCAAATCCAATGCGTTTTTGCGCAGAGACCCAAACCCTTTCAGGTTTACCGTCTTCACCGTAATCGATACGAGGCGCGAAATCTTCAAGCAAATCAATTTTATTACACACGACTAATTGCGGGATTTCATCGGCATCGATTTCTTTAAGTACACTTTGTACTTGTTCAAAATTTTCAGCCATATTGTCATCGGCACAATCAACGATGTGTAAAAGGATCTCTGCTTGTCGAGTTTCTTGTAATGTGGCTTTAAATGCTGCAACCAGGTCGTGAGGTAAATGACGAATGAAACCAACTGTATCTGCTAAAATTACCGCACCGTCGGGTAAGGATAATTTACGCAGTGTTGGATCTAATGTTGCAAATAATTGATCTGCAGCATAAACGTCCGACGAAGTTAGCGCATTAAATAATGTCGATTTACCTGCATTGGTATAACCCACCAAAGACACTGTTGCTAAATCACTTCGCTTACGAGCTCGGCGGCTTTGCTCACGTTGTTTATCCACTTTATCAAGTCGACGATTAATGTTCTTAATCCGCCCTCTTAATAAACGTCGGTCTGTTTCAAGCTGGGTCTCACCCGGCCCTCGCATACCAATACCGCCTTTTTGTCGCTCTAAATGAGTCCAACCACGAATAAGGCGCGTCGACATGTGGCGCAATTGCGCTAGCTCCACTTGCAACTTACCTTCATGAGTCCTTGCTCTCTGAGCAAAAATATCAAGAATCAGCGTAGTTCTGTCTAAGACTCGGCACTGGCATACTAATTCAAGATTACGCTCTTGAGCAGGACTCAATGCATGATTAAAAATCACTACATTGGCCTCTGTAGCAGCTACCATTGCGGCTAGTTCTTCAGCTTTACCGGTACCGATAAAAAATTTACGATCTGGCGAGCGTCTACTGCCAGTAATCACTCCAACAGAGCGAGCACCAGCAGATTCAACTAATAGCTGTAACTCAGTGAGATCCTCTCGACGTTCGTCGTCGGAAAAATCTATGTGTACTAATACCGCTGTTTCACCCGCTTCATAACGATCAAACAAAAATTGTATTCCTTTTCAAATTATTCAGCATCGCTTTCTTCACCATGGGCAGTCCCTTGGTGAGCAGTAACGTTAAATGGGCGTGCTGGTACGACTGTTGAAATAGCGTGTTTGTAAACCATTTGGCTTACAGTATTTTTCAACAAGATAACAAATTGATCGAATGACTCAACTTGGCCTTGTAATTTAATACCATTCACTAAATAGATAGAGACTGGTACACGCTCACGACGCAATGCGTTCAAAAATGGGTCTTGTAAAGATTGCCCCTTAGCCATTTGAATTTCCTTTTTTATTTTAAAATATGTTGAATTAAGTTTTATTGTTTAGTTTTAGTATTATACAGCAACGGCTAATAAGCTAGCGGCTTTGTCGCATAAGCGTAACTAAATTCCCTTCGACACCACTTTCAAGCCACTGTAATTCCGGCCAACTCCTCAACCATGTTAATTGACGTTTGGCCAATTGCCTAGTGGCTGCGGTAGCTTTTTCGACCATAGTCGCATGATCAAATTCTTTATCAAGGTATTGCCAGCACTGCCTGTAACCTACACAACGCATTGATGGCATGTCTAAATCTAAGTCACCACGCGCTTTTAAGCGTGACACCTCATCGATAAAGCCTTGCTCAAGCATGATATTAAATCGCTTAGCAATTAATTCATGTAATACACTTCGATCGTTAGGTGCAATAGCAAATTGCACTACATCATACGGCAAAGCGACTGATTTAGTTTGAGTCAATTCAGTCATTGTTTTGCCACTGATCCGATAAACCTCTAATGCACGCGATAATCGTTGTGGATCGTTAGGATGAATTCTTGCTCCAGCAACCGGATCTATTTGACATAATTGTTGGTGTAATACGTCCCAACCGTCTGTTTGCGCTTGCGCCAATATTTGCTGCCGAATACCTTCATCTGCACTGGGTAGAGGAGATAAACCTTCTAACAGTGCTTTAAAGTACATCATGGTGCCACCCACGAGTAAAGGGGTCTTACCGCGACGAATAATGTCTTCGATAGCTAATAGTGCATCACGGCGAAAATCTGCCGCTGAATAACTTTCGCTAGGATCAAGTATATCAATTAACTTGTGCGGAGCCATTTGCAGCTCTTTCGCCGTCGGTTTAGCTGAACCAATATCCATGCCACGATAGATAAGCGCTGAATCGACTGAAATAATCTCGCAATTATGCTTTGTCGCCATTTCAATGGCTAATGCCGTCTTGCCTGAGGCTGTAGGCCCCATTAAAAAAATGATTTTCGGCTTATCGACACTGTTCACGTTAATTATTTTTCATCCAATTTTGCCAAGGCAATACGTGCTCTTGGTCATAACAAGTTTGTTTCGTTTCATCGTCAAGTGCACAAAATTGCTGCCATAAGACTTGTACTGGCTCAAATTGCGATAAACTTTGCTGTGCAAGCCAACCGACAATAGCATTATCTGAAGGTTGCTCTATTTGTATCCATTGCAATAATTCAGGTATCACAACAGCAAGTTGGCTTTCCCTCAAATATGGGGGCACTTTTTTAATAATCAACTGCTGAAAGCGAATTGTTAATTCAATACCCATCTTACGCAGTAATTGATCACGCTTGGCTAAGGTTTCTGGCCAATCTAAATCTGCAGCTACTGATACTGGCATTAATAACGGTTGTGACACTAAGCCATTAGCGAGTTTGATTTCAATTTGCTGCTTTCTCACTGCCAATTGCACCTTTTTTATAGGCAACAATGACAACTTATCATCTTTGCATATCACCCAATACTCACCCGCTAACAATGGGGGGATGGCCAACTCAGTCGCGACTTCATTAACATATGATATCGCGCTATTCATCGGGGTATGTAATAACTGTCCATAGTTAGCAATGGCAGTTTTGGTCTGGGCAGCAGATAATAGGCTAGTAGGCTTTTTATCATAACTAGGCTTAATTGCAGCTGAATACCCCCCAGATAAACTATTATTCTTTCCCGGAACATGCATTGAGCCGAACGCGCTAACACTATTAATCGCTTTAGTGGAGTCACGGTTAAGTGAAAATACGTCTTCAATGCTAGCGATGCTATTGGCATCATCCATCACAGTTGGATCTTGGGGCACCATTGCACAATTATCATGTTTATCTAGTGAATTAGATTCAGATTCAGGTTCATGCTCAGATAAGGCCAACGCAGGCATTTGCACTAATGCCGATTGCACTGCTTGTAATATAAAATCATGCACATAGCGAGATTGATGAAAACGCACTTCATGCTTGGCTGGGTGCACGTTCACATCAACCTGGTGTGGATCAAGTGATAACATCAACACATATCCAGGTTGATGCTCAATACCGTACTCAGCAAAAGCTTGTTTAACAGCATGATTAACCAGTCGATCTCTAATTAATCGTCCATTGACATAAAAGAAATTCGTCTCGGTGATGACTGTATCTTGTGGTGACTGTAAATAACCATTTAGAGATAAGCCTTCATGTTCACAAGCAATGCTTAAAGCTTGCTCCGCAAATGCTCGGCCACAAATTTGTGCTAAACGTTGCTGCGTTTGAATGTCGGTATTTGCAGGACGATACTGACGCACTAATTTACCATTGTGGGTCAGGGTAAAATGAATATCGCGGCGCACCATGGCAATCCGCTTTAACCACTCATCAATATGAGTGAATTCGGTTTTATCACTTTTTAAGAAGCGTCTTCTAGCGGGGGTATTAAAAAACAAGTCGACCACTTCAATGGTCGAGCCTTGTGGATGTGCAGCAGGGGTCACTTTGACATCCATTTGCGAGCCTTCAGCGTAGGCCTGCCAAGCTTCAGACTGTTCAACTGTTTTTGAGGTTAATGTTAGCCGTGACACTGAGCTAATACTGGCTAGCGCCTCACCACGAAAACCGAAGCTTAAAATAGCTTCGAGATCATCGAGCGTATGAACTTTTGATGTTGCATGGCGCGACAGTGCTAATGCCAACTCATCCCTAGGAATACCCGCACCGTTATCGCGGATACGAATCAGCTTACTTCCGCCTTTATCGATATCAATATCAACTCTAGTCGCGCCGGCATCAAGACTGTTTTCAACCAGTTCTTTCACCACCGATGCAGGTCGCTCAACCACCTCGCCTGCTGCGATTTGGTTTGCAAGTTGTGGCGGTAACAGTTGAATAGCCATATTAAGCCCTTGGTATTACGAGTTTTTGACCAATACGTACTACATCACTCTTTAAATTATTGGCTTGCTTAATACTGCTTACAGAAACACTGTAACGCTGCGCAATAATTGATAACGACTCGCCACGCTTTACACTGTGTTTAACGTTTGACGTCTTGGCCATCAAAGAGTCAGCGGGCGGATTACCTTCAAAATAACGCAGCACACCTTTATAAATGGCATTAGCCAGCTTTTCTTGATGATTACCGTTAGACAACAACCGTTCTTCACCTGGATTAGAGATAAAGCCAGTTTCAACTAAAATAGAGGGAATATCTGGAGATTTAAGTACAGCAAAACTTGCCGATTCTGGATTTCTTTTGTGAAGGTGAGTAATCGTATCTAAGTCACGAAGAATATCACCAGCAATAGAATGACTTATCGCCATCGAACTGTTCATCGACATATCGAGTAATGTCATGGCTAAATATTGTTCACTATCGGTATTTTGAATGATCTCGCCTGCACCACCTAACAACTCTGAGTGTTTCTCTTTTTGCTCTAACCAGCGACCAATTTCACTATTAGCTCTGCGCATTGATAACACCCAAACAGACGCGCCACTTGGCTGCGGTGAAGTGAAGGCATCAGCATGAATCGATATCAATAAATCAGCTTTACTGTTTCGTGCCAGTTCAGAGCGTTTATTCAAGTTAACAAAATAATCGCCAGTACGCGTCATCACCGCTCGCATGCCCGGAGTTGCATCCACTTTACGCGCCAAACGCTTGGCAATTTCAAGCACTACCCGTTTTTCATGCATGCCAGAAGGTCCAATAGACCCTGGATCTTCGCCGCCGTGGCCCGCATCAATGGCAACCACAATGTCTCGCGATGACTGATTAGCAGAGCGGCTAACGGTTTGACCTGTAGAGGAGCCACCGTCAACATTTTCTAAGTCGACTACCAGACGGTTGCCATAAGGAGCTGTCGGAGGCAAAGTAAACAAACTGGACTTTACCGGTTTAGTTAAATCCATAACCAAGCGCAATATGCCTTTTTTAGGCGGCGAGCTAAAACGTATCTTTTTGATAATTTTGCTGTTATTCGCTATTTTATCTAAATTAACTTTAGCGCCAGTATCCTGAATATCAACCACCAAACGATCTGGCCCCGTTAAGGTAAAACTGTCGTATTTAGGAGCTTGAGTTAAATCAAACACCACTCGAGTCGATTCAGGAGCAGCCCAAATACGCACGCTATCAAGTTGATTGGCTGCCCAAACTAAATTAGGCAAAAACAACAGCGTGATGATAAAAGGAATAAAAAAAGTTTTTTTAAAAGTCATTATTATTTATATTAATTTTATTTAAAATTGCCTGCCCTGCAGGGGATATGGCTTGTAATTCAACCTGTCTTTGAGATTCTTTATAACGTAAATGCAAATGGATGTCAGCCTTAGGAAGTAATCCATGACCATTATCGGGCCATTCAACTAGACACACACTTCTATCAGTGAAGTAATCACGGATCCCCATATACTCGAGTTCCTCTGGATCAGCTAATCGATACAGATCAAAATGATACACATCCATATCGTTAAATTCATAAGGCTCAACCAAGGTATAAGTCGGACTTTTCACCGCGCCTTGATGACCCAAACTTTGGATAATACCTCGACTAAACGTTGTTTTACCCGCGCCTAAGTCACCAGTAAGATAAATCGTTAATGGTGGCACAATCCACTGCGCAATTTGTTGCCCAAGAGCGACAGTAGCTTGTTCATTTTCAAGGGTTTTAAGCAGCGATGTCATGGGTAAAGTCAGCTTCCATAAAAAAGAGTTACAAGAATGCTAAATATAACAGAAATTATAGGGGAACTCCCACAGTTATGGTGGTTATTTTTTGTTAATAAAAAAAGCCAGCTACTGGGAATAGCTGGCAAACTAACACTTCAGGAAGTTATGTCAAAATTTAATATGTCGTTTAGATATCATCCATACGAATTGTGCTGTGAACTAAACGTTTTTGTTGAGTTTGCGCCACTCTGACCAAATCCATTAATGCACTCTTAATTTCATCAGTAGGACTACTCATCGCTGTTTTTTCTAGCAGCGCGATTAAGCGATTTTCTAAATCAAGATGCAACTCAAGCACTTGGTCTTCTTGCATATTGGCGGCTAATGAGGTTTCAAGACAACGTTTGCTAAAATCTTCGAAAGTAATGTCTTTATACCAAGTATTTAAGATTCTTGAAGGCGCATCTTCTATGTAACTTTCAAGTGTTTCGTATATATGTCTCTCATGCTGTTGAAAATAAGTTAGCATCATTTTTACTCTGGAGGAGTCTGCGTTACGATCTAAACGCTTATATAATTTCTCCATATCGAGATGGCAATTAGCAACATAATCAAGTAGCTCACTCAGTTGTTGGATCCGCATAACACTCACCTCGTTCAAAGCCCTAACTTCTTAGGAAAATCTATCTTGAGTTGATTATCAGAGATAACACCAGTAAATGATTTGAACCAGATCATGTTTTACTTCACCAATATGCTCTTACTTTAGAGATCCATGAAGAAGTGAGTACTAGATCACTTGTTTGTTGATTGCAAAAACAATTTACTCAAACGTAGATGATGCAAATTTATTAAAATGACAATATTCGGGATGAGTTAGATTGCAGTGGTGAGCATAAGAAAATGTCAATTTAGCTTTGGTAAGCCTTATGCAAAAGTAAACACTTCACCAGTTTTGGAATAAACAAAATTTGGAGTGACTTTTCTTTATGAACAAAGAGAGGTTCGAACAGATGACCGATATCTTAACAAGGTATCGCATTTTCTGAAAACGCAACTGAGTATAGTGTCGTAATAGTAATTAATTGGATTTTAGTAATTAATTGGATTTTTAACAGAGGAAGTGATTTGGAGCGACTTTTCTTTATAAACAAAGAGGGGTTCGAACCGATGACCTGTACCTTGGCAAGGTATCGCATTTTCTAAAAATAGGAATTTTGACAGACGAAGTGATTTGGAGCGACATATCGGGTTCGAACCGATGACCTATACCTTGGCAAGGTATCGCTCTA
>Ga0066647_10001700_pt1 | contig 10295 bp, 11 predicted proteins | sample CryGeyCG2114_250_FD_59512 | JGI IMG/M metagenome (GOLD analysis project Ga0066647, IMG submission 59512) | Groundwater microbial communities from aquifer - Crystal Geyser CG18_big_fil_WC_8/21/14_2.50 | ecosystem: Environmental > Aquatic > Deep subsurface > Groundwater | place: USA: Utah: Grand... | reverse complement strand
AGCCAGTGGATTCCGAGTGTACGCCCGGCTGCACTTCCGGACGCATCGACATACGCACCGGCATCGAGAAACGGCGTCAACTGGTATTCAAAAAGCAGGTTCAATCCAAGCGGATCACTTCCGATTCCCGATGCCACCGCTCCGCCAGCCGCATCGTCCGCCTGCAGCAGACCCCTTGGCCGGTAAGAGAGCTCTGCAGTCACCGCGTAACTGTCATAGAACGTACGGGACGCGGACTCGCCGCGGTAAAACGGATCGAACATCTGGATGGGGCGCTGGGCAGCAGCGTGGTCCGCCATCAGGAATCCACTCAGAATGACAACGAGACCCAGAACCCGGCCCAACAACAGTGCCCTCCCCTCGGCGCAGTCTGGTACCGCGCCTGGATGCCTGGCGGTTGTCTTCCTGAATATGTTCATGGTACTACAGCTCCATGGCTGTCCCGGGTTCGAGGACACGCGTGGCGTGACCGGCTTCTCCCATCATGGCCTGCCACGCGTCCGTATCGACCTCAATAAGAGGAAATGTATTGAAGTGCAGGGGAATGATCAACTCCGGGTTCAGCATGTCGGCGGCCCGGCGCGACCCTTCCGGTCCCATCGTGAAACAGTCACCAATGGGCAACAATGCCACGTCGATATCAAAATCGTGTCCCATCCACTCCATTTCCATGAAAGGGCTCGTATCACCTGCCATGTAAATGCACTTTCCTTCCGCTTCCAGGATATAGCCGCCTGGATTACCACCGTACGTGCCGTCAGAAAAAGACGAGCTGTGCCTGGCCCAGGTCTGCGTTACCCGGCCCCACGGGAATTGCCATGATCCTCCTGTATTCATGGGCTGCACATTTGAATGGTCGTGCTTGGCACCGAGATACTGGGTGATTTCGAAATTGGCAACGACGAGCGCACCGGTGCGGGCGGCAATCTGCGGTGTATCGCCCCAATGATCCCCGTGGGCGTGTGTCAGCAGAATCACGTCCGGATGGAGCGCCGAGGGATCCTGGTCCGAGAGTGGGTTGTCGGAGAGAAAAGGGTCGACGAGCAGCGTGGTGCCATCCAGGTCTATCTTGAGTGCCGAGTGACCGAAAAAAGTGATTTTCATCCAGGAAGGGGTTTTTGCGGAGAGATGCGACCGGTATCGGTTGTACTGAAAAACACAGCAGTATGGTTCCGGCTGCGCCGCCGAATGGTGGGACCCGCGCTGCATTCCACGAATAGAAGTATGGCACCTTCCACTCACCTTCCACTACCTGCAATGAATGTATTCCTGACCGGCGCGACCGGATTCGTTGGCCAATATGTGGCCCGTTCACTTCTTTCAGCCGGGCACCATGTCCGTGCCCTGGTCCGGTCGCTACCCACGGGCGCAATGGATCCGGGCCGCGCCGACTCCGGGAAGCATCTGGAGTGGGTGGAGGGCGACATCCTGCGACCGTCGTCCCTGCATGGCAAGGCCGACGGCATGGATGCCGTTGTGCACCTGGTTGGTATCATTGAAGAAAAGCCGTCAAAAGGAGTCACGTTCAATGCCATACACCGCGTGGGTACGCAGAATGTGGTTGTGGAGGCAAAACGGGCAGGTGTACGGTCATTCATCCAGATGAGCGCCAACGGTGCGCGCGAAGACGGTGTGTCGGCGTACCAGACGAGCAAATGGAAAGCGGAGAACAGTGTGCTTCGAGCCGGTTTCGAGCACGCCGTCGTCCTCCGACCCTCACTCATTTTCGGTAAGCCCTCGCCTGGACAGCCCGAATTCTGTTCACAGCTCGTGCGCACCTTGCTGAGACCCTTTCCCGTATGGCCCGTGTTCGGGGACGGATCGTATCTGATGCAACCGGTGCACGTGGAAGATGTCGCCGAGGCGTGTACGGATGCCCTCGTTCAGCCGAAACTGAATGGGAAACGCCTGTGCCTTGGCGGCCCGGAGGCCTTTGCCTACACGGAGATCCTGAAACGGATAGCCGAGGGAGCAGGCATCGGGAAAAGACCCATGATCAAACAGCCGGCTGCGCTCATGTCGCCCGTTATTTCACTGCTTGGTGGATGGGCATTACCCATTACGAGCGACCAGTTCCGGATGCTGCTGGAAGGAAACGAGTGTCCCGGAAATGCGCTCGAAAGCGTGTTCAATATGCATCCGCGTCCATTCGACAGTGAGACACTTGCATACCTCCAGGAGGCGTAGGGTACGCCGGCGTCTCTGGAACACGGGCATAAAAATGGGGGGCGGCCATGCGGCCGCCCCCCATTGATCAATGCGCTGGAAATATCAGAGATCGATCTGGCTCTTTCTGAGCATGAAGAGGCCGGACTCGATTCCCGTTACAACGATGGTACCGCTGTCAAAGAACGGGTAGTTGCTCCACGTTCCGTTGAAGCCAGCGGTATCGTTGTCTGCCTGGGGCGCCACATCGAAATAGGCTACCTCTACCGGATTCTCAGGATCTGAGATATCCAGTACGCGCAGGCCTGAATTGTAGTTCGACTGGTACATCAGGTTGCCCCGGACGTACAGGTTGTGATCCGACGAGGCATGCACACCGAGGTGCTCCTTGACCAGGATGGGATCGTCCAGATCCGAGATGTCGAAGATCATGGTTCGCGTCTTGCTGGCCAGACCCTGCATTTCATCCAGTTCGTCGTTTACGTAGTAGTAGTGAAGATCCTCGGACGTCCAACCCTGGTGCGTATACCCGGCATTGGGATACTCGCCAATGGAAATTCCGACCGGATTGTCCTTGTCTGTCACGTCGGCTATGGATAGTGCCGTCTCATTGTGACCGAAGCAGATTTCCCGACCCGCGTAATCGGCGTCAGGACCGTTGTACAAGATACACTGGGCATCGTGTGAGTAGCCCGTGCCGGCCCGACCCGTACCCTCATGACCAAAACATCCGGCAAACGTCGGGTTCTGCGGGTCCTGGATATTGATCATGTGCAATCCACCGCCACACGTGTCACCACCCGAGTTTACGCCCACGGCATACGCGAAACCTGTCTCCTCATTGATCACGATGTTGTGGGCACTGCCAATTCCTCCGTAATGGGCATCGGCCTCGAATATCCGGGGCTCGGTCACATCACGAAGGCGGGTAAGATCGAAAACCTGCATCCCATGCTGACCGGCACCATCCGACACAATGAACGTGTGGTTCTTGTACACCTTCATATCGCGCCAGGAAGCCGGCTGGGCACCCTCTGTCAGAGGAAGGTCACCGAGGAAGCGCGGATTCGCAGGGTCCGTGATATCCACGAACGATGTACCATTCGTACGGCCGGCAATCACATACTCCCGCCCCGTCTCAGGATCGGTCCAGCCCCATACATCGTTCATTCGGATACCCCGGCCACCGCCAAGGTCTGAAATATTCAGAAAGGACACCAGGTCTACATCCTGGCACGGAAATTCCGCCGCTTCTCCTTCGCCACACTTCACTTCGCCACCGGTAATGGAGGCATAAAGATCCTCGAACGGCGTCGTGACGGTGGCCTCAATCACCCAGCCCTCTTCATTCTGGGCCAGAATCCGTGCTTCACCGAGTCCATTGTCGGCTCCACCATTGCCAACAACAGCCAGGCCTTCTTTCACGGCAAAGGCTGTTCCACCCGGGACGTCACCGTCAGCCAGGAAGTACGACCCCGTGAATCCATCAGAACCAGCTTCATACACGTAGACAGAACCGGCTCCACCTACCCAGACATTCTGACCAACGATGGCCACAGCTGAACCCGTTCCTGGTTGAGCTACCGAGAACGGCAACAACACACCGGCCAACTGGAAGTCTCCTGCCTGTCCACGATAAACGGCTGCGCCTCCAATGCCACCACCGAGCTGCGGCGTCCCGACGACGGCCAGGCCATCTTTCAGGGCAAGACCCATCCCGAAGTTCGCCCCGTCAAACACACCCGGGAATTTACCGAGGCGACCGTGCGACACGAATGCATCCTGGTCCTCATGGTAGTAGTAGGCATACACGTTTCCGTCCGCATCGTCTCCTGCCAGAGGAGACGCTACGAGCACGTTGCCCCTGTCCATGGCTACCGTCAAACCGTAGAACTCGCCTTCCTGGGCTTCATCCGACTGCAATTTGGAGTGTTGGCTCCAGAGACCATCCAAGCCGCGGCGAAAGATGTATGCCGCGCCACGACCATCATCGGCACCTGCAGCGCCAACGACAATCCAGTCCCCGTCCAGTGCAATGGATCGGCCGAACGACTCCTCTTCGGAAGAGTCCTCTCCGAGCAGTTTCTGCGATTCCACCCAATTGCCCGATGCATTCTTCGTGAACACGTATGCACCGCCCGTGGAATTGTCCATCAGCGTTGCGCCGACCACAAGCGTACGATCATCGGCTGCAAGCGCACGGCCAAACCTGTCATCCTGCCCGTTGTTGTCCGATGCTACAAGCAGTTCAGTCTGCTCCCAGGTCCCGTCGCCCGCCTTGCGGAATACATAGACGGCGGAATTGGTACTGTTCTGGCCACTCATCCCGACAATGACGTCATCACCGGCAATCGCAGCGGCGCCGCCAAAATTCTGGGCCGAGACCGGCACTGTGAGAAATACACCCAACAGCAGGGCGCAAATAATCCGATTCATGTTCTCAGGGGGGTTGGATATGAAAATGAAACCTGGTTCCTTCACACGTCCAAGTGATAAAAAAGTTACAGGTATTCAGTCGTAGGCACAGTCGGCATTATCCGTTGAGAGGAAGTACGCCTTGTGATTTCCAGCCCTGGGGTCTGTACAACCGCGCAGCGGCAGCAGGTCCACACGGCGGAAAGCCACTGGGTCCCGGCCCGCATGGAGACCAACACGCCCCGCTGTCACAATACGCCCTTCATGCATGGGCCGCGACCATGACAACACCCGGACACCATCCACGATATGGTCCACCCTTTCAGCTCCGAGAACGTCGATATCCAGGCGTACCCACTCCTCTCCATGGTGTGTCTCGGATGCCGACGATACGCACGCACGGGTAACCGCTTCACCATGCAGGGACACATCCATGCCTCTCGGACAAAGATTTGCCGTCGGGCGATCGTTCTGGCCGTCGCCACCCAGCAATTCCACTTCCACCGATGGGGGAATCATCGGTGTTCCGGCTTTTGCGTCCATATCCTGCGCATGTACAAGAATGCCCGCACGTCGCCACGAGCGGTCGGCGACATGTCCTGGCTCACCTCCCAGGAAGCGGTACTCCACCCGCAGCCGATAGAATGAGCCAACCCGGTCATGTATGAGAACGCCATCGGACACGACCAGTTGTCCGTCCACTACCTGAAACAACCCTCCGGCATTCTCGCCCTGCAGCGATCGGGCAGCTGTCGGCGTCCACCCGTCGAGAGATCGGCCATCGAACAGGGAAATCCAGTCCTCACGATCGGGGTCGGGCGGCATATCGATACACGACGCGAGACCCAACGCCAGTACCGTACACACAAGAGCGGTGCGCACCTCAGACCAGATAGCGTTCATTCAATACGTTGGCATGGTGTTGGGCGTGTCCGGCAGTTATCCAAATGAGTGCGCGTACGGTGAATTCGTTACCGGACGCCAAACCCCGACGTGCAAGCATGTCTTCCGAGAACCCCTTGAAGAGGGAAATGCTGGATCTGCGTACGTTCACAAACTCAGTTACCAGTTCCTGGAAAGGACGCTGGCGGAGGCGGGCTTCCCGAGCCCAGGCCTCGTGCTCCATACCCGGCCATGGCCCGACACTGCCCCGTGCGAACGCCAGAGCTCGAAATGACATCACCCGCTCGGTATCGTTGACATGTGTGATCACGTCCCGCACCGACCATTTATCTGGTGCATACCGGAAGTCGGCCCGGTCTGCACCTGCCAACTCGAACAAGCGCTCAAACCGGGCAAGCTGTTCGTTGAGGGTTTCAAATATGGATCCGTCCGATACCAGATCTACATATCCGGAGTAGAACGGAGCGTACTCATCGCTCGCGGGGCGGACACGCAGTGCATCTCTCATGGAAAAACAAAGTTTATTCAGCCCTGCAAGGTACGAATCGCCGTCACCGTCTCCACCGCTGCGAGCGCCGCTTCCTCACCTTTGTTTCCGACGTCTCCTTCCGCCCGTTCCAACGCCTGCTCGGTCGTATCGCACGTAAGCACTCCGAATGCCACTGGGACACCCGTCTCCACCGCCAGCGCCGCAAGCTGATGGGCCACGGGACCGGCCACGTAATCGAAATGCGGTGTATCTCCCCGGATGACCGCGCCGAGACAGATCACCGCGTCGCATGTGCCACTGCGTGCCAGATGTGCTGCCACCACCGGAAGCTCAAACGCCCCGGGGACGCGAACCATTTGGACATCATCAGCATGGACGCCGCAGCGGGCCAGGGCCGTCTCCGCGCCCGATACGAGGGCATCGACCACCGGCGCATTCCACCGCGCGGCCAGGATGGCTATACGCATGCCGCGACCCGACAATGTCACATCTTCGGCGAGCCCCGTTTTACTCATTGATCAACTCCACCGAATGGTCCATCCGGTCAATTTTCGTTCTCAGATAGTGCTCGTTTTCCGGCCGGACGGACGTGGCGAGCGCTTCTCTCGCGACTACCCGGATTCCGGCCTCCCTGAGCCCCTTCACCTTGGCCGGATTGTTCGTCAGAAGACGGACAGCCGGGATGTTCTCCTGTCGCAGGATACCGGCCGCCACGTCATAGGTCCGTTCATCAGGTTCAAACCCCAGACAGGTATTGGCTTCCACGGTATCCATTCCTTTGTCCTGCAAGGCATAGGCCCGGATTTTGTTACCAAGACCTATTCCTCTTCCCTCCTGACGCAGATACACGATCATGCCGGTGTCCTCGCTGGAAATACGGGCCATGGACCGCTCCAGTTGATCACCGCAGTCACACCGGTGCGATCCCAGGGCGTCTCCAGTCAAGCACTCGGAATGCAGACGTACAAGCGGCGCCGCACTGTCTTGGGCCGCGCCGTTCTTCCCTGCATTGTCAATCTGCCCACCACCGGGCCGCGGAGGATGAGAAAGTACCAGGTGCTCTTTTCCGTCCCCGTCCTGGTATACCGCCACACGGAATACCCCGTGCGTCGTTGGAATGGTCGACTCGGCTACCCGGGTTACGTTGCCATCCAGATGTCGGGCAATCTCGGCGACACTCGTAAGCGGAAAGCCATGTTGCCGGGCAAATGCACCGAGCGCATCGCCGCGAAGCATGTCGCCATCGGGTGCCATGATTTCGCACAGCACGGCAGCGGGCTCACATCCGGCCAGACGGGCCAGCGCGACACCTGCCTCCGTATGACCTCTTCGTACGGCAAGTCCACCTTTACGGGCCCGGAGCGGAAACACATGACCTGGAGTCACAAGGTCGTCCGGACCGCTGTCGGGGCCAGCCAGAACCCGGATGGTGCGTGCACGGTCCGATGCAGAAATTCCGGTAGATACGCCGGTCGCCGCCTCCACAGACCATGTGAACGGGCTGTAGTGTGCGGCCCGACCCCGAACGGGCGCCGGCTGGAGGCCCAGCCTGTCCGCACGCTCGGGTGCCAGCGCAACGCAGACCAGGCCGCGTGCGTGGCGGACGCAGAAATTCACCAGTTCAGCCGTCGCGTATTGCGCTGCAAAGATGATATCTCCTTCGTTCTCGCGGTCGGCATCGTCCTGGACGACAACTGGTTTACCGCTGGCGATGGCTGCCAGCACGTCGGTCATTGGGCTCAATTTCATAGGCGCATGAAGTGTTCTACGTAGCGGCCGACAATGTCGGTTTCTATGTTCACAACGTTTCCGATGGTTTTTCTGGAAAGGGTCACGTGATCCCGGGTCCACGCGATGAGCATGATGGAAAATTCGGATTCCGCGGCATCGACAACGGTAAGGGAAATGCCGTCCACGGCGACGTAGCCCTTGGGCACGATGTAGCGGCCGAACGCAGGATCGATGTCAAAATGCATGCGCAGGCTGTCGCCATCCACGATACGTTCTCGGATCCGGGCGGTCGTCTCCACATGTCCCTGTACCATATGCCCGTCGAAGCGGCCATCTACACGCAGCGCACGCTCCAGATTCACACTGTCTCCGGGCGACAACGTGCCCAGGTTGGTCTTCCGGAGTGTTTCCGGAGCGAGCCCCACCGTAAACTGATCATCGGTCCGCGAAATCACGGTCAGACAGACCCCGTTGACAGCAATGCTGTCGCCGAGTCCCGTCCCCTCCAGCACACGGGGTCCGTGGATGGTAAGCGTGGTTCCGCCAACCGGGCCATCCTCGGCCTCAAGCGCGTCGATACGCCCGGTTTCCTCTACGATTCCTGAAAACATGATGCCTCCCGGGTAAAACCGCGAATGAACAGATCCCGCCCAACCGGGTCGATCTCAAGTTGATTGAGGGCAAAGGCGTCCCGGATACGCTCGGCCCCCCGCCCGGCAACAGCCGCAGGAGCACCCGCCCCTCCGATGATCATGGGCGCAATGTAGGCGTGCACTTCCTGCACCAGGCGGCTGTCGAAAAACGTTCCGTGGACCTCGGCTCCGCCCTCTACGAGGACCGAGAGTACCCCCCGCCGACCCAACTCCTCCAGCAGCGCAACCACGTCCACACGACCCGTGCCATCCACACTGGTCGGCAGGACAAGCACTTCACATCCCGTCTCCTCCAGTTGACGGCAATTCGCGGCCGCGGCCCTGGCTGTGGTTGCAACCAGCGTACCGCGTCGTGCCACGGCCGCCACCGGAGGCATACGACACGTGGAATCGAGCACAATGCGAAGCGGCTCACGCACAGGGAGCGTTTCGTGAACGGCATTCGGAGAACGGGCTGTCAGGGCAGGGTCGTCGGCCAGGACAGTACCCACGCCCACAAGAATGGCGTCGACTTCCGCGCGGAAGCGGTGTGCGTGCATGCGCGCACCAGGACCGGAAATCCATTTGGACGCACCCGTACGCGTGGCTGTCCGACCGTCCAGGCTCATGGCTGTTTTTGTTGTTACCCAAGGCCGACCGGTACGCGACTGATGCGAAAAAAAGCGGATCAGCTGCCCGGCCTCCGACTCGGACTCCTGCGACACATCCACGCCGCGCTCCTGCAGGAAACGGGCTCCTCCTCCGGCCACGTTCGGGTTGGGATCGTGTGCGCCGAAAACGACCTGTGAAACGCCTGCCTCCAGGATGGCCGCCGTGCATGGACCTGTCCGACCAGTATGATTGCAGGGTTCGAGCGTCACATACAGCGTGGCGCCCCGGGCGGCGTCTCCGGCCGCAGAAAGCGCCTCCACTTCAGCGTGCGGCGTACCCGCCCTGCGGTGCACGCCGGTCGAAATAACGCGCCCCGTCGCATCTACCAGAACAGCCCCTACCGGCGGGTTCGGCGACGTCCGGCCAAGCCAGGGGCGGGCCAATGCAATGGCCTGCATCATATAATCTTGTGCCGTCATATACGAACGGGATATCCCGTCACCTTGCATCTTCTCCCATCCGGACTGCGGCGCTCGTTGCGCACTCACCGTCGGCTCCGGCATTTCACCGGATCAACCACGGGGGGTCGGCACGGGGCCGGCGTCCACGGGTTCACGGGCTCGGACGCGCACGGCAGCGCATCCATACCGTCGGTCGGGAATCTCACCCTGCCCTGAAGATGTCATGGGGCTGAACGACAGGGCGAGCTCCCGGTTCTCCCCGACACCCCCAAACGACCCACCCGAAGAGGCGCACGGCACACCAGGCAAGCGTAATTCGCCACATTTCCACATGGTACGCCTGCATCATGAGGCGAAATACGCGGTCCGTTGTGCGGCGCGACAGGCAGAATGGCACACCCTGCGCATCTGTCACGCATCCACCGTGGCGATACAACCAGTCGTGCACGAGAGGAGCCGCAATGGAGAGCTCGAACGGGGCCATGAACCACCACAGGAACCGGGGCACGGATGCCAGATCGAACTGGAATCCTCGCGGGATGCACATCGGGCGTCCTTCGAGGGTTGTTTCAAAGGGCGATACCAGCGTCCAGCATCGCGTTCGCGTGCTGAACTGCACGGCCGGCCGGGACAGGGTCTTGGTAGCGGTGAAAGGCATGGGAGTAATGGTCTCATTATCCCAATACGTATAAACCCGGTGAGATGCGACGTGACAGGTGCAGAAAAACGGGCCGCAGAGAAGTCCGCGGTCTGGGCCGCGAATCAGCGGCGCCTGAACTGCAGTCCGGTCAGCAGCAGGTTGGTTTCCAGAATACGCGATCCCTCTGTGCGCGTGCAGCCAACCGGGAACGATGCCATGCGGAAACGGTCCTCGGCGTCCCGGGC
>Ga0066647_10001697_pt1 | contig 10309 bp, 6 predicted proteins | sample CryGeyCG2114_250_FD_59512 | JGI IMG/M metagenome (GOLD analysis project Ga0066647, IMG submission 59512) | Groundwater microbial communities from aquifer - Crystal Geyser CG18_big_fil_WC_8/21/14_2.50 | ecosystem: Environmental > Aquatic > Deep subsurface > Groundwater | place: USA: Utah: Grand... | reverse complement strand
GATTCAAGTGATTGTTTGATAATCTCGAATTTTACACCTAATTCTTTGGCAATTGTAACTGCCACAAGAGAGTTATTAACATTATGCTTTCCAGGAATATTGAGAGTAACTTCTCCTAATTCTTCGCCTTTATATTGTATGCTAAAAGTAGTTTTAAATTCATGATATTTAATATCTATTGCTCTTACATCAGCTTGCTGAGTAGTTCCATAGGAAATAACTTTCTTTTTTATCAATGGTCTAATATCTTGAAGGGCAGTTTCATCGAGACAAAGGACAACAAATCCAAAAAATGGAACTTTGTTCGCAAACTGAACGAATGCACTTTTAATATCATTTAAGTCCTTGTATGTATCTAAATGTTCTGTTTCTAAAGTTGTAATAGCAGCAATACAAGGGGTTAGGCTTAAGAATGTTCTATCAAACTCATCTGCTTCAACAACAATGTATTCACTATTACCAAGACGCGCATTTGTTCCACCAAGACTACTTAACTTTCCACCAACAATTATTGTGGGGTCAATTCCAGCTTCTGTTAAAACAAGCCCAACCATTGAAGTAGTCGTAGTTTTGCCGTGAGTTCCAGCAATTCCAATTCCATATTTCATTCGCATTGTTTCGGCAAGCATTTCTGATCGTTTAATTACTGGAATATCCTTATCAATTGCAGCTTTCACTTCGGCATTAGAAATATTAACGGCTGAAGAATAAACTAAAACATCAACATCGGTAACATTATCAGCCGAATGCCCTATTGCTACTGGAATTCCAAGGCTTCTTAATCGCTCAGTTGTAGCAGATTCACTCATATCCGAGCCAGAAATTGTGAATCCTCTATTTAGCATAATTTCAGCAATTCCACTCATTCCAATACCACCAATTCCAACAAAGTGTATTTTATTTACAACATTTTTAAACATCTATTTAATCCTTAAGTAATACTTGCTAACTTTATTATTTCGTTTGCTATTATATCTACTGCTTCAGGTTTTGAAAACTTTTGAATGTTTGAACTTAGTTCATTTAATCTATTGGCACTAAAAATAAGCTTTTCAACTTTTTCAACTATTTGTTGGTTTAGCTTTGAATCCTCAATTAATTCTGCTGCATTTACCTTTTTTAATACATCAGCATTTTTGAACTGATGATTTGCTGCCACATTTGGGGATGGAACAAAAATAACAGGCAAGCCAAGATATGCTACTTCTGCTATTGTTGTGGCTCCAGCTCTGGCAATAATTAAATCAGCTACAGAATATGCAATTGAAATATCATCAAAGTATTTTACTACTTTAACATTGGATGATTGTAAATTTTTAAACTCATCATAATTTTTTGCACCAGTTTGCCAAAGAATTTCAATATCAAGATTTATTAATTTTCCCAAATTATTCTTTATGGATTCATTAATGGTTTTAGCACCAAGACTTCCACCAACAATGACAAGGGTTTTCTTTGAAACATCCAAATTATAAATTGATTTAGCTTCTGCTTTGCTTCTTATTGCAATATTTATTCTAATTGGATTTCCACTTACAGCTAATTTTGCTTGATCTTTGAAATATTTTTTAGATTCTTCAAAACTTAAAAATATTCTTTCAACCTTTTTTTCCAATAGTCTGTTTGTTAATCCAGGATAACTATTTTGTTCTAGTAAAACACCTTTTGCTCCCATAATATTTGCACCCCACATTGCTGGCCCTGAAACATAAGCTCCGGTTCCAATAGCAACATGTGGTTTAAATTTTATACAAATTAAAAGTGACTGAATCATTGAAACAATTAGTTTAAATGGAAATATTAAATTTCTAAAATTTAATTGTCTCGAAAATCCACTTATCCAAATTGATTTAAATCTAAAATTCATTTGTGGAACAACTCGTGCTTCAATTTTGTTTTTTGTTCCAATAAAAAGTATTTCAGAATTTGGTAGTAACTCTTTAATTTTCTGCGCCACTGCAATTGCAGGATATAAATGACCTCCAGTTCCGCCACCAGCAAAAAGAAAGCGATATTTTATTAGTGCATTAGGCAATTGAGCTTATCCTTACAGATTTTTGTTTATTTCCTTGATTTGCAATATTAATTAGAACTCCTATCGAAATACTAAACAGTATAATTGAAGTTCCACCAAAACTAATAAATGGTAAAGTTATTCCTGTTGTTGGCATAAGACCTGTGACAACACATACATTTATAAATGCACTCATAATTATATTAAATGAAATTGCAAAAGCTAAAAGTTGACCATATTGATCATTTGATTTTTTCGCTATATAAATTCCTATTAAAAATATTGCAAAATATAAAAGCAACACCGTTGTGGTCCCCAATAATCCAAACTGTTCACCAAGTATTGAAAAAATGAAATCTCCATAAGACTCTGGAAGAAACAAATCACTTTGTCTACTTGCACCAATACCAACCCCTACTAATCCCCCACTGCCAAGTCCAATCTTGGCTTGCATAACTTGAATATTTGGTTCACTATTCCCATTAATACTTTCAATAAACCCAATAATTCGTGAACGCGAATGAGAGAATAACATCATCAAACCACCAGCAGCAAAGCTGAGAACGCCCATAGTTGCAGCAATATGTTTGAATTTACTTCCGCCTGTGTATAAAAGCGTAAAACTTGTAAATACTATTATAACTGCAGTACTCAAATTCGGTTGAATTACTACCAAGCCAGCAACCGAAACAATCCAAATTAACGGGTATTTAAATCCATTTTTAAAATCTTCAATAAGTTTTCCCTTACGCTCAATCATCCCTGCTATGTGCATAAAAAGGACTAATTTTACTAATTCCGATGGCTGAAATTGAATTATACCTAAATCTATCCAACGAGCTGCACCTTTATATTTTGGAGCCAAAAGTACTGTTAAAACTAAAATTAGAATTACAGTTAAAAGTGCTTGCTTACTATATTTATTGTAATATTGATAAGGTATTATTGAAAAAAGAATTCCAGCTGCAATAGCAGCAAGCATTTTTCCAATATGTGATTTAAATAAAAAATAAATATTATCAAAACGTACTTCGCTATATGTGCTGCTAGCTGTAAATACAAGAATAGCCCCAAGCACCATTAGTGATAATACAATTGCTATTAATATTCGAATTAAAATTTTCATTTATAAGTTCATCACTATTTGTTTAAAAACACTACCACGATGTTCATAATTGTTGAACATATCAAAACTTGCACATGCTGGGGATAACATTATTATATCCCCATTTTTCCCAATTTCGTAAGCTTTTTTCACTGCTTCTTCGAGGGAACCAACTTTTTGAACTTCAATAATGTTTTGAAAATAATTATATATTTTATCAGAAGAAGAGCCAATAGCATATATCACTTTTACATGTTTAGCTATAAGCGGTTCAATTCTACTGTAATCATTCCCTTTATCTTTTCCACCAAGAATTAATATAATTGGATTATTAAAACTGCGTATTGCAAACCACACTGAATCTACATTTGTAGCTTTAGAATCGTTAATAAAACTAATTCCGTTAATAGTTCTCACTAATTCAAGTCTGTGCTCAACACCTTTAAAAGATGCCAAAGCACTTTCAATTTTTGAGTTATTTAATCCTAATAATTTTGCAATTATTATTACAGACATTGCATTATACTGATTATGCTCACCTTTAATTTGCAAAATGTTTATTGGACATATATTTTCTATTGTTTCTTCATTTTTATATTTGAATAAATTGTCACTAACGTAAATGCCACAATTAATTTCCTCTAGTGAAAATGGAATTGCTATACCATTCAAATTTTTAGCTTCTAACAGAACCTTATCATCACTATTATAAATGAAATAATCTTCTTTATTTTGGTTTTTATTTATTTTGAATTTGGATTCCACATATTTATTAAAATCATTATTATATCTATCTAAATGATCTGGAGTTATGTTTAACAAAACTGCAAATTTTGGTTTAAATTCATCAATAAAATCTAACTGGAAACTTGATATTTCAAGAATTACAAATTCATTGGCTTTTACATTTAAAACAATTTCTGAAAAAGCTAATCCAATGTTTCCAGCTGCATACGATTTTAATCCACAATAATTTAATGTGTGGTTACACAATTCTGTAGATGTGGTTTTACCATTACTTCCTGTTATTGCAATAATAGTTCCTTCGCAAAACCATGAAGCAAATTCTATTTCACTAATAATTTGAATGCCTCTATTTATTGCCTCAATTATTACTTTTGCATCTGAAGGTACACCAGGGCTAATGATTATAAAATCACAATCAAATACATTCTCAGAATGCCCACCAAACTCATATTTTATGCCTAACTCATCAAGTTCATAAATTGAACTAAGATTATTAGAATAATCACTAACAAAAGGAATTGCATGCATTTTATGTGCTAATTTTGCTGCGGCTATACCACTGCGAACAGCTCCAAGAATTGTTATATGTTTATTTGCAATGTTTTTCATCTTATCTTAAATGATGCCAAGCTGATAATTACTAAAATTATTGTGATAATATAAAACCGCATGACTATTTTGGGCTCTGCCCATCCAACCAATTCAAAATGATGGTGAATAGGTGACATTTTAAATATTCTTTTTCCTTCACCAAAACGTTTTTTTGTATACTTAAAATATACTCTTTGCAAAATGACAGATAATGTTTCCACAAAAAATATTCCCCCTAATAAAGGTAGAAGAAGTTCTTTTTTGATAAGAATTGCAATAATTCCAAAAACTCCACCAAGAGCAAGAGAGCCAGTATCACCCATAAATACCTGAGCAGGATAAAAATTAAACCACAAGAATCCTAAACCAGCACCAATAATTGCTGCGATAAAAACAGTAAGTTCACCTGAACCAGGCAGATAAACAATGTTTAAATAATCTGACCAAATAATATTTCCGGAAACATAACTCATAATTGCCAATGCAAGCATTACAAATGTAATGGTGCCCATTGCAAGTCCATCTAAACCATCAGTTAAATTAACTGCATTTGAAGTAGCCGTAACAATAAAAATAACAACTGGAATATATAAGTATTCAAAATCCCAATTTAAGTTTTTGAAAAATGGAAGAGTTGTTTGTGTATTATATTCTGCAAACTCTGGTAAATAGTAAACTGATAAGCCAACAACTAACCCAACAATTACTTGTCCTAATAATTTATATCGAGCTATTAATCCTTTGGGATATTTCTTAATAACCTTTAAATAATCATCAATAAAACCAACTGACCCAAGTAATATTAAGCCAAATAATGCAAGTAAAATATATGAGCTTGTAATATCACTCCAAAGTAGAACTGGAACAATAATAGCAAGTAGAATTATTAGCCCACCCATAGTTGGTGTGCCAGCTTTTTGTTTATGAGTTTGAGGTCCTTCTTCTCTAATTGTTTCGCCAACTTGTAAATTTTGTAAATGTTTAATAATCTTTGGCCCAATATAAAAAGCAATTGCAAGCGCAGTAATTGCAGAAATTGAGGACCGAAAAGATAGATACTTAAATATTCCAAAACCGGGAATATCAAATAGTTGATTTAAATAATCAAATAAGTAATAGAACATTATTTTAATTTCTCCCTTATTTGTGTTACAAATTCTTCCATTTTCATTCCACGTGAACCTTTAACTAAAACAACTTGATTTTTGAATTCGGTTTTATTTATAAATGATGCTAAATGTTTTCGCGTCCTAAAATGTGCCCAATTGATATTAGTGTTTTGCATTTCACTAGACAAAGTTTTCATTAATTTACCAATCATAAAAACATTTTGTATTTTGCTTTTAATAATAATAGTTGCAAGTTCCCTGTGAATTTGCAAAGCATTTTCACCAAGTTCAAACATATCACCAATAATTAAAGTTTTTAATTGATAAGTTTTTATCTTTTTTAATAAATCAATTGCAGCTACCATAGATGCAGGATTTGCATTATAAGTATCATCTATTAATGTTGCTATTTGAAATGTTTCAACAAAAAGTCTTCCTTTTACTTGATTTAATTTTTTAATTGCTTTTTGTATTTGTGTTTTTGAAACACCCAAATATAAAGCTACAGCAATAGCTGCCAACATATTTTTTGAATTGGATATTCCATAAAGTGGTAATTCTGAAATAATTTTTTTCCCAAGGTATTCAACAGAAAGTTTTGTCTTACCATCCTTACTAAATCCTATTATTTCTCCTTTTATATCTGGTCTTCCATTAAATCCAAACGTTATTCTATTTTTTGTTTTCTTTGTTTCTGATTTGATTTTTGCATCATCGGTGTTTACAAAAATAGTTCCACCATTACTTAGTGTTTCGTTAAACAAAGAACTTTTCTCTTTGTAAACACCATTTGTGTCAATTAAATATTCAAGATGTGAATCCCCAATATTGGTTATAACAGCATAGTTGGGTTTTGCGATATTAGCTGTATAATCTATTTCACCAAAATGGTTTGTTCCATGTTCTAAGACTAAAACTTCTGTCCCCTTTTTAATTGAAAAAATGGTTTTAGGAACACCTATGTGATTATTATTGTTTGCTAAAGTTTTATCCGTTTTGAATTTTTCACTTAAAATAGTAGCTAAAATTTCTTTAGTTGTAGTTTTACCATTACTTCCCGTGATTGAAATTAATTTTCCATTAAATTTATTCCTAAATTTTTGAGCTAATTCACCGTACGCAATAGTTGTATTTGGAACTGTTATAATAGTGCAATTTAAATTATCAAAACTCGTGAGTCTATTTTTATTTATTATTATTGCAATAGCACCTTTTGAAACAGCTTCCTTTACAAAATTATGACCATCAAATTTATTGCCTTTTAGCGCAACGTAAATTGAATTAGCTTTAATAGTACGGCTATCAATAGATACTTTTGAAACTGCTTTAAAATTATCTGGATTATATATTACAGAGTTTTTAAGATTAAAAATATCTGTTAAGTTAATTTTCATTCATAACTCCCAAATATTTTTGTGCAATTTCTTTATCAGAAAAATGATATTTAATTCCATTTATAAGCTGATACTCTTCATGCCCTTTACCTGCAATTAAAATTACTGCATTTGGTTCAGAATTACAGATAGCTTGCTTTATTGCCTCTTCTCTATTTTCAATTACTTTGGGATTTTTTCTTTTTATCCCATTTAATATTTCACTAATTATTTCTAAAGGATTTTCAGCTCTTGGGTTATCGGAAGTGACATAAATTTCGTCACTTAATCTATCTGCAATTTCACCCATTATTGGACGCTTTGTTTTGTCTCTGTTTCCACCGCAACCAAAAACTGTATATATTGGGCGCGATTTATCAACAATCTTGATAATTGCTTCTAAAGCTTTTTCTAAACTATCGGCCGTATGCGAATAATCAACGACTACTTTTTTTTCTGCTTTGCTAATAACTTCAAATCTGCCAGGAACTTGTGGAGTAGAATTTATTGCATTAATAATAATTTCATCTTCATATTTTTCATTTACACCAATAATTGCAACTGATGCAGCATTATAAGCGTTAAATTCCCCAATTAGCTTTGTATTAAATTTAAACTTATTATTATTTTCAAGATTGAATCTAGTTCCATCCATATTAAAAGTTATATTGCAAATTTTATAATCTGCATTAACATTTTTTCCAAAAGATATTTTTGTTGAAAGATTATTTGACAAAAGTCTATCGCTACTTATATCATCAAAATTGTATATAACAACGGAATTGTTTTTTAGATTATCAAAAAATATTTTTTTGGCTTCTAAATAATTATCAAAATCAGAATGAAAATCTAAATGATCTGAAGTAATGTTTGTAAAAATACCATAATCAAAATCTAATCCTCTAACCCTATCAAGTACTAATGAATGTGATGATACTTCCATAACACAGTGTGTAATTCCATCATTTACCATCTGTCTTAAATATTTATTTAATGTATTGCTTTCTGGTGTAGTTAGTTGCGAATCTTCAATGAAACTTCCAAAAACATTTGAAATAGTTCCTAAAAGTCCTGTCTTAAAACCTGCAGTTTCAAAAAGATTTTTCACAAAAAATGCAGTAGTAGTTTTACCATTAGAACCAGTAATACCAACAAGTTTAAGTTGTTTTGAAGGATGTTCATAAAATTCACACGATAAATCAGCAAATGCCTTTCTTGTACTTTCAACAACAATTTTTGCAACACTATTATTATAAAAATATTCATCTGGATAATCGTTATTGTCTTCAAGCACTACTGCAGAAGCGCCATTATTTACAGCATTTGTTATGAATTGATGTCCATCAACAGTAAAACCTTTAACAGCCACGAACATTGAACCAACTTTCACTTCTCTTGAATTTGCAGTGATATCAATAATTTCTCGCGATTCAGAAATATCTGAAATGCTAATTACTTTAATATTTTGGATTAATTTGCTAAGATGCATCAGTTAATCCTCAATTTACTATTTTCTTTTAATGACTCACATTTCAAATTACAAACTGAATTATTGTTTATTTTTGTCCCAGCCAATATGCTTTGTTTAACAACATTTCCACTTCCAATTATTTTATATTTAATTCCTAAATTATTCAATGTTTTTATTGCATCACGTTTTGTAAAATTTACCAAATTAGGCATTATTGAAATTTCAGTAATTATGCTACCATTTCTGCTTCTTTGATAAGATTCGCTTTCTTCTTTCAAATTGGCAGATACAAATATTTCTTCTTCTTGAATTTCATTACTTACCATTTTTGCATCGTTTAATATCTTATTTTCAAAATTATCGTTTACAATATTTTTATCGGATTCTGCAATTCGCTTAGCGATGTTGTGGAAAATTGGTGCTGCTACTTTCCCTCCGTATTTACCAACTGATGGTGACATAACAACAATTAGTGCAATATATTTAGGATTATCTGCAGGGAAAAATCCTACAAATGAGGAGTTATATTCACTACTTGAATATTTATTATTTATTAATCTTTGTGCAGTACCTGTTTTACCAGCAACTTGTAAATTTGGAATTTGTGCTTCAATACCAGTTCCATTCTCAACCGCTTCTTTCATCATTTCAATAACACGTTTTGAGGTTTTATTTGAAACAACTGTTCTAATTTTTTTTCTTGAACTTTCCTCTATAATATTACCCTTATTATCTTTAATTGATTTAATAATAAATGGTTGTAATAAATCACCGCCATTAACTAAAGCACAATAAGCGTTTAACAATTGAATAGGTGTCACAGCAATTTCATATCCGAAAGAAATAAAATTTTTGGATATTTTTGAATACTGTTTTGGCTTTTTTAAGAACCCTGGTGTTTCGCCTGGTAAATTTATTGAAGTCAAATTTCCAAAGCCATAATCGCGTAAATATTTATAAAACATATCGTCATCAATTTTGTCACTTAATTTTGCAATTCCAACATTGCTTGAATGTGAAATTATTTCAGTTGAATTAAGTCTTTGAAATTCATGTGTATCTGTTATCGTTGCACCTTTTACTTTATATTTCCCATTTTCAGTATTAGTGATTTCATTTTCATACGTTAAACCTTCTTCTAAAAGGATTGACATAATAAGTGGTTTAATAGTTGAACCTGGTTCGTAAGTATCAGTTAATGCCCTATTTCTTCTTTCTGAATCTGAATAAATATTGTAATTAGCTGGATCATAATCAGGTTTATTTGACCAAGCTATAATTTCACCAGTAAATGGTTCCATTATAATTCCAATAGCAGATTCACCATTATATTTTTTTAATCCAATGGAAATTTCTTCTTCTAATATTGCTTGGCAATTTCTATCAATAGTTAATTCTAAATTATTTCCTGAAATTGGCTCGGCAGAATATTCTCTATTTATAGTTACAACTCTTCCTTGCACGTCATTTTCAATATAATTGTACCCATCAATCCCTGTAAGATATTTATTAAACTGTTTTTCAATTCCAGAGATCCCGTCCAAGTTTCTATCAACAAATCCAAGTAAATGTGAAGCTAAACTTCCATAAGGATAAATTCTAGAATAATCTTCAATTTGGAAATACCCATTAATCATAAAATCACTTAATTGTAAAATTTTGCCTTTTGGTGCTTTCTTTTCGATGCAAATATTTTTATTAGCACTATTCAATATGTTTAAATAATAATTTTCACTTTTATTAAACAGTTTTGAAAATCTTTTAGCAATTTTTTCTTTTTCTTTCATATTTGTCATTCTTGTATCAATAAAAAGTGATACATCGTTTTTTGTAAATGACAATGTTTCACCATTTCTATCTTTAATCAATCCTCGCTCAGCTTTTATTGTAACTGATTTG
>Ga0066647_10001677_pt1 | contig 10366 bp, 9 predicted proteins | sample CryGeyCG2114_250_FD_59512 | JGI IMG/M metagenome (GOLD analysis project Ga0066647, IMG submission 59512) | Groundwater microbial communities from aquifer - Crystal Geyser CG18_big_fil_WC_8/21/14_2.50 | ecosystem: Environmental > Aquatic > Deep subsurface > Groundwater | place: USA: Utah: Grand... | reverse complement strand
GAGAGCCAGGAATAGGAAAGTCGACGCTAGCACTCCAAATTGCCGACTGGTACGCTGGTGAAACCTCTGAAAAACTCAATCTTTGAGTTCAAGATTCCGCTTCCTCGCTCACCGTAGTACCTACTACGCCTCACTCCGGTGCTCATCTTTCACACAAATCTCTTCGCTTTTGAGAGGTTTCAGACTTTGTGGAAAATAGTAATCAAAAGAATATTCCGCGTACCGCCACTTATGTCTCTGCTGAGGAAAATATCCACCAGATATCTGATCGTGCCCATCGCCTCGGTATCGCGAATGAACATATCAGGATTTTCACTGCGCATACTTTGGAAGATATTATAGAGACTCTGGAACGCGACACTTCGGGACTTGTCGTCATAGATTCCGTGAGTATGATATCTTCACTCGATGTGAGCTCGCAATCTGGAAGTATTACGCAGATTCGGTATGTTACCGAGGTTTTTATGGAGTTCTCGAAACGAACAGGACGTTCTATTATTCTCATCGGACATGTGACGAAAGAAGGAACTATATCGGGACCCAAGATTCTCGAACATTTGGTCGATACAGTGCTTTTTCTTGAAGGAAGCAAATATGAAGATTATCGCATTCTTCGGGCTCTCAAAAATCGTTTCGGTCCGACTGATGAGATTGGGCTTTTCCGGATGGCAGAAAACGGACTGGTCGATATAGCGAATCCCGGACTCGAATTTATAGACCAGGAAAATGAACATTTGTCCGGTTCGGCTCTCGGAATCACCTTGGAAGGAAATCGACCAATCGTCATCGAGATAGAAGCTCTCTCGACATATACCAAGTTCGGCTATCCGAAGCGTTCTGCTCGCGGTATTCCGAACGGAAAAATAGATCTTCTCATCGCGGTTCTCTCCAAATGGAGTGATACGAAACTCGAAAGCTACGACGTCTATGTGAATGTTGCCCGAGGGCTTTCTATTTCTGAACCGGGAATCGATCTTGCAACGGTCGCGGCAATTATTTCCTCTAAAAATAATAAGCCTCTCGGAAGAAAAGTATTTCTCGGAGAGATATCCTTGACTGGAATCGTAAAAAATATTTTTGGTCTTCAAAAACGCGTGGATGAAGCAGTAAAGCTTGGATTCACCGAGATTATCCTCCCAAAAAACTCGGGAGTGAAAATAAAAAAATGAGCTTCTGTACAACTCATGGAAGTTGGACATATTGGAGAAATCTCGAAGTTGGTATAAAAACCAAAGGAAAAATTTGCAAAAAACAAGCTTTTCTATATACTACCGCGCAAATAGACATTTTACTTATTTTTTTTGTCCCTATGAAAGATATTCACCCTAAATTCTCTGCTGAAACAAAAGTTCTTTGTTCTTGTGGAAATGCTTTTACAACTGGAAGTACGATTACTACTGAGATAAAAGTGGAATCATGCAACAAATGTCATCCGTTTTATACTGGAGAAAAACGTATTCTTAAGACTAGTTCTGTAGACAAATTCTACGCTCGTCAGAAGAAATCCGAATCTATTACAAAATAATAATTCAACTAAATTATCAAAAACAGTTCCTAAGCAATGAGGAACTGTTTTTTTTATTACCTTTTTTTGCTTATAGAGAGAATATATGATATATTTATTGGGTATTAATTTCTAATTGTCCTTATGAATTACCTTCTTCGTAATATTTTTTTCATTTTTGTATTTCTTTTTTTGACTATAGACGGTTTTTTTATCGTGGATAATAATTTTATTAAGATTGAAAATATTGAATATATTTTTCTTATTACCATAATAGAAATCGTTATTCTTTCGATTATTGCTTATACTACTTCTATCAAGCCGATCCGTATTCTCAAGAAAGAAATCGCTCTTTTCCTTACTGGTGCTCAGAAATGAGAGAGTCTTACAGTTGAGAATATGAATCCAGATGTGCGATTTGTCATAAACTTTTTCAACAAAAGTTTAGAAATTCTCAAGAACTTCAAAGAAGAGTTTAAAGCGGGACGAATACTCAAATCCGAAGTGGAATTTGCCTCAGAAATCCAACGTCACGTTCTCAAGAAGCGTACGGTAGTCGTTCCATCTATCGATATCGTAGCCGATACGAAATCCGCTACGGAGGTAGGATGAGATAGTTATGATATCATCGAACAAGGAAATAATTACTACATTTATATTGGAGATGTAACAGGACACGGAGTAGCTTCGGGATTCGTTATGATGATCGTTAATGCACTTATCTCTGGATTCTCCAAACTCGTCGAGAGTTCTGCCGATATTCTCGCGAAAACCAATGAAATCGTAAAACCTCGCGTAAAATCCAATATCCTCATGACGCTTCTTATGATTCGTTGGAATGAACAGGAAAAGAAAATGTATATGACGGGTGCCGGACATGAATACCTTATTGTTTATAAGGCTTCTAAGAAAAAAGCTTTCAAAATAAAATCAGGAGGAGTAGCACTCGGTATGACGAAAAACATTTCGAAAATCCTCAAGGAAACACAAATCGCAGTGGAAAAAGACGATATTGTTATTCTCTATACTGATGGTATTACCGAAGCACGAAATGGAAAGCTCGAAAGTGATATGATGCTCGGAATCGACCGTCTCATAGAGATTATCGAAGCAACCCCGACAAAAACCGCACAAGGAATATTTAATAATATCACGATAGAGCTTTCCCGATTCATGGGATATGGACATAGACAGTTCGACGATATTACACTTATTACCATGCATTACAAAGGAGATAAAGTTATTGAAAATGATGTCGCTCCAGAGATTTCCACGGAGTTTATAACCGAATGGAATTGGGGAGGGTAATCTCTATCTTGTAAAAATTCTTTTTTCTGTATAATACGAGGGTCTATGTAAAATGCGAACTTTACGTTCAAACTTTACGTTTCCTCGCTCTTCGTACAAATCGTACGATTCACTCCGGTCCGCAGTTTTCACATAAATTTCATCATTTTCCAAAGACCCTAAAAAGAAACGATACCATTCTATTTTCAGCAAATTATTCGTATTTATGGCAAATCAAGCACTTCTCGACCTCATTGCAAAAAACTATACTGGTGATGCAGAGTGATATGAACAGGATCTTTTGAAACAAAAAGATGCAGATGTTGTTGAAACGGTAGTTTCCGTTTCCGAAGTTACCTCATCTGATATTTCTGCAGAGAAAGCGATTTCTTCTCCCGAAGTGGTCGTGGCTGCACAAGATACTTCTTCCAAGAAACTGACGAAACAGGAAGCTGATGAAATTCGTCTTGGAGAAAAGGAATACCGCGAAGCACTCGCTTTCGTAAAGGATGCTATTGCACCGTCGATGATGAAAATCGATGCTTCCAAACTCCAGATTGGAGATACCTACATCCGTACATTTTTCACATATGCATATCCAGATTTTCTTGAGGGAAATTGGCTTGGACCGCTTATTAACTGGGATGTGAAATTCGATATGTCGATGTTCATCTACCCAATCGAGTCAGCGTACATTATGAAATACCTTCGTAAACGTCTGACGGAATTGAACTCAGAACGTTCTCTTAATGCTGATAAAGGACTCATTAATGATCCGGCTCTCGATGCACAGGTACAGGATGTAGAAGAACTCCGTGCGAGTTTGACTCGCGGACAGGAACGATATTTTCATTTTTCCATCTATATCAGCATCTATTCTGAAACGGAGGAACAGATCAAGAAACTTTCTAACACGCTTGATACGCTTCTTTCTGGACGAAATATCCTGACAAAACAAGCATTTCTTCGCTCGGAACAAGGATTCGTAGCGACTGGACCATTTGCACGCGACGAAGTAGGAGTGTATCGAAATATCTCAACGAAAGGACTTTCTACAACATTCCCATTCACTTCGAATTCCCTTTCTCAGGACGATGGAATCCTTTATGGAATCAATACCCACAATAATTCCCTCATTATCTTCGACCGATTCCGTACGGAAAATGCGAATATGGTCGTATTCGCGAAGTCAGGATGAGGAAAATCATTCGCGGTGAAACTCGAGATTCTCCGTTCGCTTATGCTCGGAACCGATGTCATCGTTCTCGATCCGGAAAATGAATACAAATCCCTCGTAGATACGGTCGGCGGAGCGTATGTCAATATCAATCTGAATTCGAACGAACGAATCAATCCGTTCGATCTTCCGCGAGCGTTGAAGGATACAGAGGCGAAACCAGGGGATTTGCTTCGTGGTGCGGTTATCAATCTGCTTGGACTTATGAATCTGATGCTCGGAAAATGTACTCCATCCGAATCAGCGATTCTCGAAAAAGCCATTGTCACGACCTATTCCCTCAAAGGAATTACGATGACCGATGACGATGTAAATGGAAAAGAAGTTCCTGTGATGAAAGAGCTTTATTCCGTACTCGAAACGATGGATGGAGCAAAAGGAATCTGTGAACGGTTAGAAAAATACGTTACAGGAATATTCTCCGGAGTATTTTCTGAGCCAACCAATATTAATCTCTGAGAAGGTTTGGTAGTATTCTCGGTTCGTGATTTGGATGAAATCCTTCGACCAATCGCTATGTATATGCTCCTTGGATATGTATGGAATGTAACACGAAGTTCTCTTCGTAAACGTATTCTTGTTATCGATGAAGCATGGAATCTCATGCAGTACGACGATTGTGCGAAATTTATTTTCGGTCTCGTAAAACGAGCTCGTAAATACGGACTCGGAGTCACAACCATTACTCAGGACGTCGAAGATTTTATGAGTAGCCCACAAGGAAAAGCCATTGTGACGAATTCCTCGATTCAACTTCTCTTGAAACAGTCTCCAGCATCTATCGATGTTCTTCAGAATATTTTCAAACTTACGGAACAGGAAAAATACATCCTCCTCAATTCTTCTGTCGGACAAGGTCTCTTCTTTGCTGGAACCGAACACGTCGGAATCCAGGTTCTCGCGAGTTACTTTGAAGAACAGATTATATCGACAAATCCAAATAAATAATTTCTATTCTAGAAATATATGAAAAATACAAATAACAAAAAAAATACTTCTCAAACAAAGCCAATTTCTTGATGAAAAGAAGTTATTACTGAGCTGATAAGAGTCGGAGACACTGTTGTATCTATTATTGATAATGAAGAACTTAAGTATATAGAACGTCCATTAACTCAAGAGAATTTGGTTTCTCGACTAAAAATTATCATAATTCATCTTACTAAATGATTGGCAGAGAAATGAGAATGGATTATATCAAATGATGATTTGCAAGTTTTTATAGCATATTTTACATGGGATAAAAATGATTATGAATCTATTGTGGATCATATTAGATGAAAGAATCAATTACAGTTTGATGAAGAACTCGTGAGACGTATTGCAAAACTTATAATGTGAGATACATTATCAAACAATGCGAGTTTAAAAATAAGCAGAAAGAATGAAATAGAGAAAGTGTTATCGCTATCAGAACTTGATACCCCTACGACACAGGTAAATAATTCTTTAAATGATTTCAAAGAACTTGGTCAAGATTTATATGAAATGAGCTTAACTATTGAAGAACTTCCTATAAATTGAAAAGAAAAAGAAAAATTAACAACGAAACTAAATAAAGCAATTGAAACGTATATGAAATTAATGGATAAATAACCTTTTCTTCTATGAAAACTTTCACACTCACATCTGAATACATCGAAATGAACAAGCTTATGAAACTTTTGAATCTGACGGAAACCGGCGGACAGGCGAAGATCGCCATCTCTCAGGGTCTCGTAACCGTGAATGGTGTGACAGAGCTCCAACTCCGAAAGAAACTCCGAAAGGGCGACAAAATGGACTTTGACGGCGTTTTAGTAGAAATTATTTAATAAAAATCCTTCGGAATTCCGAAGGATTTTTTATTTCTTATACTCGTATTTTCTTAATAACTTCTCCATATTTTAGACATTTGCTTGTGATACATTTTCCGGTTATTCCTGCGAGGAGTGGAAGGATTCCGAGGAGTGCTATCCAAAACCCGACATTTACTGATTTAGAAGGGGTTTTTGATTCGGAAATAGCTCCGTAATCAAGTGAACCACTTTGAACAGTTATAGTATCTTGCACCAAGATAGGCGTTTTTGTATCGATGAGGGAATTTCCTGCGATTAAAAGAACGATACCGAAACATATTTGGATGATTCGGACATATTTCCGTTTTGCAAGACAGATTCCAGTTGCTCCCATAAAGAATGGAACAATCGCGAAAATAAAAAGCCCGTAGATAATGGAGGTCTCATACGCTTTCAATCCTTCTGGAAGAATAAGTATAATATTTTCGAGATTGAGCCCAAGGATGAGAGCAATAAGAAAACCGAAAGTCATTCGTCCAAGAAGGATGGTACGATCCGACGGACGTTTCTGGAAGAATGCGACAAGTTTGAACATAGTTTGAGGGGGATAATATTAAAGTGGTCGTTATAGTATGGAAAATGATCGAAAAGTAAAGATTATTACAATCCCACAACTTCTTTCACTTTCTGCATCTTCGCTTCGATTCGCGCGTTCATAATTCGTGCTCCTTCTTGGAGTTTGGCTTCGATGAGTTCAGGATTTTTCTCGAGCATGGCACGAGCGTCGTGGTAGGGTTTCAAATATTCGGTCAATATCTCGAGAAGCTCGAGTTTGGCGTGCCCGTATCCATATCCTGGAGCGAGGTATTTCGCCCGAATGGACTCTACTCTGACAGGAGTGGCGAAGGTTCGGATGAGCGCGAAAACATTACATTCATCTGGATTTTTGATATCATCGACTCCCTTGGAATCGGTCACGATGGACATGACTTTTTTCTTCAGCGTTTTGTCATCGTCGAAGAGTCCGATGAAGTTCCCGTACGATTTACTCATCTTCCGACCATCGATTCCGGGAAGCGTCGCAACATCTTTTTCAATGTACTCTGTTGGAAGCTTGAAAATATCAGTTTTATAAGTTTTATTAAATGCTTTCGCGATATCGCGAGTCATCTCGAGGTGTTGTTTCTGGTCCTGTCCAACAGGAACAATGTCCGTGTCATACGCCAAAATATCGGCAGCCATTAATATTGGGTAATTGAAGACTCCCATATTTAGAATGGGAACCTTTTTAAATTGTTCGGCATAAATACTGTCTACCTGACTTGATATTTCATTATCATCATTAAAAGGATGATTCTTATATTTTTTATTAAATTCATTTGCTGTTTCTTTCCCCGCGTTTCTTTCTCACTCTTTTTGTTTTTGTAAAGCGTCATTAAATAAGGAATCCTTAAAACTATGCGCCCGCAACATCAATGAATACGGCGTCACATTATTCAAAATCCAGTTGAGTTTGGGGATAAGCGGGATATCTGACTGGCGGAAGATATGGACAGGTGTATCGATACCGAATATAGAGAAGTAGGTAAGTGCCATTTCGTGGGTATTCCGTTTCAGATCTTCGGCACTTTTGACGGATGTTAGAGCATGAAGATCCGCGATGAAAATCGCCGAATCGTTTTTCTCGGCGAGCTTTTTAAACGGGAGAACCGCTCCGAGGAGATTCCCGAGGTGCATTTGGTCTCCGGTTGGTTTGACTCCGGTGAGGATTTTCTTCATACAAAAAAAGGAAATAGTTGATATTTCCTCTTAGTATAGGGATGACTGCCAAAAAGGCAAGATATACTTATTATATTTTAGTTTTCAGGTTTCTTGAATTCTCCAGTATCTGCGGAACTTAACCGTCTGCCAAGGCGGACTGGGATTCGAACACGACCTCGATACTTCCGAAAAACAAGAAATCATGAAAAACAATCTTCATGGGGTATAATTATTCCTCTCCCGGCTCTTCTTTTGGAAGGTTCTTGGCGTTCTTACATTCTGGGTAAGCAGAGCAAGCAAGGAAAGGTCCGCGTTTGGAGTTCTTGACGTGCATAATTCCTTCGCCACACTTGTCGCAGGTTCCTCCTCCGTGTTTCTCTTCGAGTCCAGCAAGTTTCTTATCCTGGATTTTCCCAATCCATTTTACTTCTGGGTAGAGAGAACTCGCAAGGAATGGTCCGAATCGACCGGTCTTTACGACGATAGTTCCTCCAGCAGGACATTCTTTTCCTTCGTACTCAGCTCGAAGTTCAGCAAGTTGTTCTTCTTGCCCGGCAACGACGATATTTTCGAGATAATCACACGTCGGATAATTAGAACAACCGATGAATCGTCCGTTCTTCGAGAATTTATAGACAAGTTCTGAGTCACATTTTGGACAGGCTTTTCCGACTTTTTCCTGAACTTTTCCTTTTTCTTCCATAGCTGCGATGAGATAGGTGCTAAATTTCTTGTAAAATATGTCGAGCATATCAGTCCATTCGAGCTCTCCGGTTGCAACTGTATCGAATTCTTCTTCGACTTTCGCTGTGAACTTATAGTCCATAAGTTCTGGGAATCGAGTCTCCAGAAAATCATTTACAGTAAATGCGATATCGGTCGGTGCGAGTTTCTTGTCGATCTTTTCGACATATCCGCGTTCGACGATGGTTCCGATGGTTGGTGCGTAAGTTGATGGTCGACCAATTCCTTCGGATTCGAGTTTCTTAACCAACATAGCTTCCGTATAACGAGAAGGTGGTCGGGAAAATGTTTGAGAACCGAGGAGTTTTGTCGCATTGGCGGTTTCTCCGACTTTGAGATCGGGAAGAGTTGTTGGACCAGCACCTTCTTCACTCTCTTCATCATCGTTTCCTTCGATATAGAGTTTCATAAACCCCGGGAATTTAATAACTTCCCCTTTAGAAATCCATTCTTGGTCAGGTGCAATGGTTGGCGAAAACATAAATGTTGTCGTTTCGATTTTTGCTTCTTGCATCTGTGATGCAACGGTTCGTTCCCAGATGAGTCGATAGAGCCGGAGATCCCCGCCCTCAAGTCCGATAGTGTCAGGAGTTTTGTCTATGTAAGCTGGACGGATCGCTTCATGCGCTTCTTGAGCATTGGCTTGCTTTGTCTTATATTTACGTCCTTCTTTGATAGAATATTCTTTTCCAAAAGTGGAATCAATATAACTTCGACATGCATCCATGGCGAGCGTCGAAAGATTCACGGAATCGGTACGCATATAGGTAATGAACCCATTCTGGTAGAGATTCTGTGCTACGGTCATAGTCTGAGAAACCGAGAATCCGAGCTTACGAGAAGCTTCTTGTTGAAGAGTAGAAGTCGTGAATGGAGCTCCGGGAAGCCGTGTCGTATTTTTCTTGTCAGCATCGGCAAGAGTGAACTCGAGAGAAGTTGTTGCTTCGTAGAATTTATTTCCCTTTTTATCGGTTTTCTCTACGAGAGAATCTACACAAAATCCGAGAGTTGCAAGCATTTTTTGAATATCTTCGGTATTCTTGAGTTTCTTTGTTTTTCCGGAAATCCGGGCGAAATCAATCCCGAAAGTCACCCCCTTAGCTTCTGCTTCGACTCGGAGTTTCCAACTTTCTTCAGGCTTGAAGTTCTGTATTTCTCGTTCTCGTTCCACAATCAATTTTACTGCAACGGATTGTACACGTCCAGCCGAGAGTCCGGTACGGATTTTCTGCCAGAGTACAGGAGAAACTTTGAACCCCACGAGTCGATCGAGGATTCTTCGGGCTTGTTGTGCATTAACCAAATCCATATCGATATTTCGAGGATTCGCAATCGCTGCTTCAATCGCTGGTTTTGTGATTTCGTGGAATACGATTCGTGAAACGGTTTTTGAATCAATCCCGAGCGATTCGCAAAGATGCCATCCGATGGCTTCTCCTTCGCGGTCCTCATCGGTTGCTATCCATACTTTCTCCGCTTCTTTCACAAGTTTCTTGAGTTCGGTTACAGTTTTCTTTTTCTCGTCCGAAATAATATAGGTCGGTGCGAAATTATTTGCTATATCGATTCCGAGGTCTTTTTTGGCAAGATCACGGATATGTCCGAAGGAAGCTTTGACTATAAAGTCTTTTCCGAGGAATTTCTCAATAGTTTTTCCTTTGGCAGGAGATTCGACAATGACGAGATTTTTCATGAAAAGTATGAAAGTGAATAATTAGAGAGGAGGATAGGGATGAAAATAGTAAAGTCAAAAGATTTTTTGATTTATAGGCTAAAAGTCCTATACTTTTAACCATCTACTTTATAATCCATTCTTTCTATGAAATATATCATTCTCTTTGTTTCATTCCTCGGACTTACTTCCTGTTCTTTCTGAAACAACTTTGGTGAAGATTATACGAAAAAACCTACCATAAATAGTAGTACGGGAGGATTACAAACTTCTGATTCAGGAGCTTCAAACAGTGGAAATATTTCCGATGACAGTTCAGGAAATAAGGCATAATAGAAAATAGTGTGTGGCTAAAATAAGGAGTATTTGGTATTGTAAAGCCA
>Ga0066647_10001676_pt1 | contig 10372 bp, 7 predicted proteins | sample CryGeyCG2114_250_FD_59512 | JGI IMG/M metagenome (GOLD analysis project Ga0066647, IMG submission 59512) | Groundwater microbial communities from aquifer - Crystal Geyser CG18_big_fil_WC_8/21/14_2.50 | ecosystem: Environmental > Aquatic > Deep subsurface > Groundwater | place: USA: Utah: Grand... | reverse complement strand
CGCCTCTGAGGTTTGTCATCCATCCGAGTTCAAGGATGGGGTCTGAATTTAGTGTCAGCATGTAGCGAAGCAGAACGATCATCTATCTCTGCGACAATCATCAGGTGACGATCAAGCTCCCCGTCCAGTTGCCACGGAATCTTGGTCGAGCGGAGTTGTGGTTCGATCTTGCCAGGCCTGGATTTTTGTGAGAAGCAGCTGCTCAAGGGCATAAAGGGCTTACCCGCTTCTTGCTCAGTCATATTATGCGTTGAGCTTGAGCTGTTCCCGCATGATCAGCTACGTGGAACCGACCAGCAGCTGACAGCCGCATGATGTGCGTGTGGAGTACTACGTGGTGCCTCATTCGGTACTCAGTATAACCAAGGAGTTACATCTGCCTGTTCGCGGTTTGCATCGTAAGCACGTCGGCTACCGGGCAGTGGGACGTTCCAAGTCAACCAATTACGTGGAAAGCGGCGAAGGACACTGTATGTTGCTCCTTTGTCGCTCCTTTGTCGGCAGCACTAGTAATGCTTGCCTCGTACAGAGACCCCACTTGCATCACGGACTCGATTTTTGGAGACACGACCGGGGCCGCGGGGCTCTGACAGCATTTAGGACGATTAAGCCATTAGATCTGGGAGTTTACAAAGCTTGTCTTCTGCGTCAACCATTTTGAATCATTTGTATAATCACCCACGAAAAGAATACATAATTCACAATGTCTTCCAACCCGCCCGCGCAATGCTGCTACCAAGGTGTCAAGCATGAAGGCAAGGCTGTAGGGCGATATGAACAAACCGACGATTTCGAAACCTACATATCCGAGGCCCCAGATAAATCAACAGAGAGGGGCATCTTAATGCAAGTCAACCAAGAACCTCGACTGTGCTGTTGATGCTAACAACATTAGCATTACTGATGTCATAGGACATCGAATGAACAACGCTCAGCTGATAGCTGACCAATTCGCTGCGAATGGGTATGCAACAATACTTGGCCCATTGATCACGACAAGTCGCTGATGGTGTATTGTTGTGCAGATACTTCGTGTTCATGCCAGATCTATTCTACGAAGACCCGATCCCGATGAATAGGCCAGGCGACTTTGACATCATGAAATGGATGCACGGCGAGTACAACGAGAAGAAGATTGCGCATCTTCCACCTGTAGTAGACCCAATCATCGAGAAGAGTCTCAAAGCCATGAAGGAAAAATATGGCGTCAAGGCAAGTTGAATGGCCCTCCGTGCGGTCTCATTCCTGACTCTCACCCAGAAAATTGGCGCTGTCGGCTACTGCTTCGGAGCTAAATATGTAGTTCGTTTCTTGAAGCCTGGTCAGGTAGATGTCGGTTACTGTGCACATCCGTCTTTCGTCGAGGATGATGAGCTCAAGGCCATCAAGGGCCCTCTCGCTATCAGCGCCGCCGAAACTGACCAAATCTTCCCGACCGAGAAAAGACACCGATCAGAGGAGCTCTTAAAGGAGGTCGGCCAACCATACCAGATCAACCTCTATTCTGGCGTCGAGCACGGCTTCGCTGTTCGAGGTGATCCAAAAAAGCGAGAAGTGAACTTCGCAAAAGAGTCCGCCTTCTTGCAGGCGGTGGCTTGGTTCAAAGAACACATTAATTGAGTGTTACAAGTTGGTCGAGACAATTGACTGATCTTGCCCGTAGGTCATACTGCCTTCATGGCACATGGCTTACAGTTTCAGGGCTGGAACCTTTCCAGCGAAGCTTCAACATTGCATAGTAGAGCTAGATGTATGTAGGATATGGGCATCAACGAGTATATAGCTTGTTGCCTCGAAGACTTATGCGCAAGCAGATGCAGCATGCGCTCACGTGTTCAAGGGCACCCTTTCGTTGTAGTGACAATGATTTGAATTAGGCCAGCGCAAGGCTGATGGCGATGGAAGCGATTCCATAGACCTATCGCCTAGATCGAGCTAAGCCTCCTTTGGCCGGGGAAGCATGGGTCGATGACGTCGGATCATGCAAGATCTTAGCGTCAGCGGGCGACAGAACGAGTGCATACTGATGGTACAAGTATCCTACGAGAAAGCTCCTCCAAACCATTCCTTTCTTCCATCTTCGAAATCGTCTCAGATCTGTAACGCCAAGTATATGTAATGCGCCTCCCATCATTCCCTAACCTCATTCGAACACTGTACGCATTTTCGAATACAACACTTCGACATCCAACAACAGCGCCTCGATCACTCGGCCTTCCGCTCAACCGTGCCACCCTCCGGTCTATGCCAACTATTCCATTTCTAGGCTCGCTTTTCGGATCATCAGCTTCAGAAAAGATGTCTTACCCCGACGAGAGATCTCCACAAGAGTGGCAAGCCGTTCTTAACAAGGAACAGTTCAGAGTTCTGCGAGAGAAGGGCACAGAGGCACCATTCAGCGGCGAATATGATAAGCATGCTCCAAAAGACGGAGTCTATACCTGCGCAGGATGCAGCGCACCCCTGTACAAGGCGGAACACAAGTTCAAGAGTGGCTGCGGATGGCCAGCATACTTCGATGCGCTGCCCGGTGCGGTCACTCGCCACACGGACAGCACCTTTGGCATGGAGAGGACAGAGATAGTGTGCAGCAACTGTGGTGGACACTTGGGACATGTTTTCAAGGGTGAGGGATATCCGACACCTACTGATGAGAGGCATTGTGTGAACAGTGTTTCGTTGAAATTCAACTCTGGAGATCCCCAGACGGGCAATGCCGGATCTAAGTAGAATAGATTCAACTTTCTGGTATAACTAGGAACCATAACATTACTTTCCCGCAGTGTGTACAAGTAAAGGACCGACGAGGCGATATTGACCTTGCAGGATACCGTTTCGCAAAGCAAGAGTCAGTCATGAGGTTGAAGATTAGAATAGATGTTGCGCCGATGGGGAGTCTCTGTACCGTCTTGTTTCAATCACAGCAACTGTGCCTAGAACATGCACAAGAAATGTTGAAAACTATGTCGCAGTGTAGGATTGAGACTCAAACTCTTTGACTTGACCTGTTCACGAGCACAGTATCGAGGCGTAAGTGATCATGTTCAGCTTCATATCGCTGGTAAGGAGGGCAGAGAGACTTAGTTGCGTGTGTTGTGCTGAACGCGGCCGTATTGCTTACTAGGCTTGTGATTGACCGTAGCGAGTTGTAAGCCAGATTACCGCATCAAATGGCAGTCCCGCGTTGACACCCAGTGCACCAGCCATTGTTATTGTTGCTGCCTTGGCAAAGCCCGAACTCGACATACATCTGTGTAGTCTCTCTGCATACGGTTCGAGTGCTCAGATCCAGAAGCTAGCAATCTTGAACTCGGAAGATGAATCGAGGTCGCCCAGCTGCGGCCAACGACCGTGCAGCACAGAATGCTCAAACACTCAAAGCACTTGTCAAGCTAGAAAGCAACAAGGTATGTGCGGACTGCAAGAGGAACAAACACCCTCGATGGGCTAGTTGGAATTTGGGGGTATTTGTCTGCATAAGATGCTCGGGCATACACCGTGGCATGGGCACGCATATCAGCAGAGTCAAGTCTGTTGACCTCGATGCCTGGACCGACGAGCAACTACAGAGCGTGCTGAAATGGGGTAACTCGAGGGCAAACAAGTACTGGGAAGCAAAGCTACAATCCGGCCATGTGCCATCGGAGTCTAAGATCGAGAACTTTATCCGCACAAAGTACGAATCGAAGCGCTGGGTCATGGACGGGCCCATGCCGGATCCTTCGACACTCGGAGACGACGACGATGTCCCACTGAATGTTGTGCAAGAGAAGGCAAAGATCGAAAGGAGTGCGTCGCAGAGACAGGCTACCAACACAAGGCAACAACCACAACAATCCCAAGCAGCGATGAGGCACCCTCCACAACAAGCGAACATCAACTTGTTCGATGATTTCGAACCTCCAGCTCGCCCAAGTACAACAGACATTATTTCTAGCAAGCCTGCACCACCGCCTCAATCAGCAACGAAGCCAGCCAGTCAGTCCAGTAATCTGATGGGTCTAGACTTCTTCGGCGCCTCTCAGCCAGCTGGTGTGGGCAGGCCATCCAGCGCAGCATCGAACCCGATACAGGGCACAAGTGCAAGAAGTGACCTCAAGAGCTCTATTTTGTCGCTCTACGCCAGCGCACCTAAACCACAGCCTGCACCACAACCGTCGCAAGATCGACAATCATCTTTCGGTGGAATGGGGTCCCAAGCAGCACCGAAGCAGGACGCATTCGGTGGTCTCTCAGACGCTTTTGGTGGAATGAATTTTTCCAGCGGCCCTTCCACTATGAGATCACCGCCATCCGTGCAGTCATCAGCCTCTGCCTTTGGCTTTCCATCGGCAGCGGCATCACCTCCTCCACAGTCTTCTTCTTTAGCTGGGCTCAGCTTTCAAACCACGATGGCTCCAAAGGCTGCCCCGTCAGCAGCTCAAGTTACCTCGCCTCCCCCTTTGAGCGGCGGTGACTTTTTTTCTTCAACCTCCAGTAAACCTCCGGCAGCAAAACCAGCACCTTCACCACAGCCGTCCAACGCGCTCAACTTCTCATTCACACAGTCCACATCATCTCCTCCCACTGCAAAGCCTCAGCCGATGTCCGTGCCTGCAGATCTGTTTGCAGATGACGGCTTCAGTGACTTCACATCGGCACATTCGCAGCCGTCTGCAGCACCTGCGGCAAAGGTCCCGTCCCCACCACTGCAAAGCCCACCAGCTGTCAATTCGGCATTCAACTTGTCCTCGCCGACCACGACAGCGTCGAAGCCAGCGCCAGCACCTCAGGCAGTCCGGCCATCGATGACCTCACAGTCGAGCGCGAGCATGTTCGATCCTTGGGGAGGCGCAGACACGAATGCATGGGGAGCGCCTGAGCCTGCAAAGCCTGCAGCTCCGAAGGTAGAGCTCGGCAATGTCCCTTCTCGTATCACACCAAACGATATTTCGGGAGGTTGGGGAGCACCTATCTCATCGTCGCACAAGCCCACCACGCAGCCAACGGTTGCTGCCGATGAGGACTTTGGAGGATGGACATCAGCCGCAACGCCAGCCGCAACGAAGCCGAGCGGCGGATTTGGGGCATCCGACCCGTTCGACAATCCCTGGGGTTGATGATCTTATCGTGTCGGAATTCAGGATATGCAAGCCACACCAGATATCGCTGGACTTGGCGTGGAGGAAGAATACGTCTAGAATTACTACCAAGTCACGTTTACGTTGTTCATCTCTGTAGTACTCACAACCTTGCCTTTGTGGCCTTCTCCGTATCAGACACGTGAATGCACATTCCTCGCGAACCAAGATCAGCACGAAGACTTTCCATTGTGTTGTGATTTAAGACGCCGACGCTATTTACAGTTTAAACGATGCTGTGGGCGAGGTGTGGGGTGAGCCACGATCCAGTAGCCCCTGTCTGAGTTCGGCGTAGGCTTTCTGGCAGGCGCCGTGGCCGGGATCGCCATCGCATCGGTAGCACTCCATGTGATGCATGAGTGGTGCTTTCCTGGTGCTGGTGCTTGGTTCGGCTCGTTTCAGTGGCCAATAGCCATGCGCATTTGATTGAACCACCAGGGACTGCGCTTGTTCTGTATGGCTGTCTGGTCCTTGCTATCGTCAACGCACTTGTAGATCCGTCTACCACGTCGTCCTTCGTGCTTGCATTGTGACATTCTCTGCCGCCTGCACATTGTCTGAAACTCACGGCTATCTGGTCGCTTGAACACACAGCTTTCTCGACATCTACGAAGCACACGCTCGATTGCGGGACAACAGGTCGATAAAGGACGAAAAGGACAAATTGGAAACACGACGGCTCAACATTCCTGTACATACTGGTACCTACTGCATGGTCGATCCGGCTCGATTGCTGCTTCCGTAAAACGCACAGACGAGGCATGGATGGTGGCCTACAGAACTAGAACTTGTTAATACCAGATAGCACACACTACTCGACTGCGACACTGGAGTCAGTTTGCTTGTCCAGCCTGAGGCTGAGGCTGCCCGATGCAGGTAGGCCATTGAGCCCCTTCCTTATGCCTCCTCATTACCCTGTCGACAAAGGAACCCTTACGTGGAACTAGCCCTTCGGACAAGGACATAAAGCCCGCTTGGAACCCAGGAAGACCATGCCTCGGACTTACACGATTACTAACGCTCCTACTTTAACACAGACCTCCACGAGAAATCGTGACACCACCCGTGGCGCGAGCTTTGCTGCGAGGACACGCGGACACGTACCGCACCTGTCGATAAGCGATGACAGCCACCATGTGACGGAGACCATCGGCTTCTTGTACGGTGATGACGACGAGAAAGACCGACGAAGGACCTCCAACGCTCCCTCAGTCGCTCGAAGCTCCCTATACAGCGAAAGGTCTGCAGATGAAGAGATGTCAGATCCACAAAGAACCTCCTTCTCTCGAAAGCTCATGGCGGAGAACAATGCGCCCGCACCTGCCCCTCGGCATTTTGAGCCCAGCAATGGTCAGCAGCGGCCTCATCCCGTCAGGGCTTATTCTTTTGAGAATCTCAACGGCCAACCTCCATCACCAGTCGTGGCTGCCCGGGACCAATCCCCCTCAGATACCGCTCAAGCGCACTTTCCACTCAATGACATAGACTACGAGTCGAGCCCGGCTGCGGTGGCTCAAGAGCTGAGCAATTTGCAGGCCCTACGAAGAATGTCTATGGACGTACATGCCGCTGGAGACCCAGACCTACCATCTCTCAATCCGGCCGATATACCCAATCAACCATCACCGACAGCCTCCGATGACGACTCTGCGAGACTCTTTTGGGTCCCAGCAAGGTTACACCCAGAGCTGGCGCCAACGGAATTCAAGACTTTCCTCGAAAGCAAAGCAGAACAAATAAAGAGAAGATCTGGCGATCTTTCGACCCTAGGCTCGTCTCCCATATCCCAAAGGAGTACATCTATAAGCTCTAACAGCAGTGCTCTGGCTAGGAAGAAATCAATGCTCTCGAGAGAAGTCAACAACTCCTCTGGATACCGTGACGGTGCGGACATCCTGCAAAGGAAGCGGTCGATGTCGCAGCGACGCCAACCATCGGATCCCAATCTTGCGGAATTGGAAACACTAGTGGCCAATAATTTGCAGATACAAAGGCCTGATAGTCCAGATGAGAACGTGGACTTCATTCTACCATCTGTACCATCGTCAAGCCTGAAACGATCGACGAAGACTCGCTACCAGAGGACTGGTAGTGGTACAAGGGGGAGAAGCGATCGGTCTCAACGTGGCTCAAAAAGGACACAAACGCCGGAGCTGGAGCCGAATGCCGGGAACTCATCGCCGGCGCCAGATACTCCGATACAGTTCCCTTCATTCGTGTCCGCGGAATCCGGTAGATTGGCAGATACCTTGAGCTTCTCAGCTCCCAAGGCTGGACAAAATGCTCAGAACTTCTCGCGACCTGCACAGAGCCCGTCGTCGCCGCAAGACGCTGCGCAAACGACGAGTCATCCTACTACATTCGACTCCATCTTGAACAATGGCCCAGGTGTAGATCGCGTCAATACACCAAATGCGCCTGAAAATCGATCGCACAGCAAGCGCATCATACAATCGGGTCGACAGTCTGTTCCACAGATCGTCGAGACACCACCCATTGAAGAGCAACCTGTGTCCAAACCTTCGACAGGGGTGGTTCAACCTGCTGAGCAGCCACGTCCACAAGTGCCGCCAGTGCACCAGCAACATCCCGCACGGACATCTTCACGTGAGAGTCCGAAACCTCAAGGTCGCCCACCAATGCCTCGAACACATTCAAGTGCATCTGTGGTACCAAGCAAGAATCCTCGTACAGACGTGCCTCCCCTTACAAGCCCCAAGCAGAGTCTTGACCAGCCGTCGCCACTGCCTGGTAATGATACGAACACGGCCAATCTATCTTTCATACCTACGTTGACCGTAGACAAGCAATCCCAAGAGAAGAAAGAATCGAAGAAGTCGGGCTGGGGCTGGCTTCTGGGAAAGGATGAGGACAAGGAGAAAGGAAAAGGGAGACCTGGCAAGAATGCGCAAGGCCACGACAACACGCGGCTGGACGTCCTACAAAGCTCTATTGACGGCAGTTCGAGACGGCGCGAAACGATTGAGATTGACCGCGATAGCCTTCGACTGGAAGAGGAACGTAAGAAAGAAAGTCAAAGAAAAGCGCCCTCGGGCGAGAAGAAGGAGAAAGACAGCATCTTCTCTTCTCTATTTGGCGGCAAGAAGTCGAAGGCTGAGAAGGAGGCAAAGAAGAGCACTGGAGGACTGTCACCCGAACCACGACACCGAGAACTCAAGGCAGATATTGATTACAGCTGGACACGATTTTCCATCTTGGAAGAGCGTGCTATCTACCGCATGGCTCATATCAAATTGGCGAATCCGAGACGGGCGTTATACTCCCAAGTCCTGCTCAGCAACTTCATGTACAGCTATCTCGCGAAGGTGCAGCAGATGCATCCTCAGATGAATCTACCAACCAGCGCACGGCAGCAGAAGAAGCAGAAAGAGCAGCCACAGCCACTAGCGCAATCGCAGCAGCAAGAAGAACAGTCTGATGAGTTCAGCACTTATCAGCGGTACCAGCAGGTATGTGTTATCTCGAGCGCTGTCTTGAATTTCTACTGACATCCTACAGCAGCAAGAACAGCAACCTCAAATGTCACAAAGCTCTCAACATGCACAGCAGCAGCAGCCAGTCACATACGATGGCCAATATACATCTAATGGGTATGAACAAAGCAGCTCTCGACCAAGCACAAGAGGCAGTAGCCGAAGCGCGGAAACGGGACATAGTAGTGGAGCGTACACGAACCACAACTCCTACTCTTACAGGGCACAGCACCAGCAACCAGTTCAGCAATACGAGACAGACCGGGAACAGGAGATGTGGTGACGATAACCCTTTCTTCGATACAAACCACCAGCACTTTCACCCTTCTCGCATGGATACAAAATGCTCTTCAGCACTGCCACCATGATGCGATACGATGTAATGTCTGATTACTAGCACTTCATTTTCAAAGCACAAAGGCGGCCGTGACTTGCAATGGACGGCGACATGTTATTGTTTGATACTACGACACGGGTCGAGTTTGGAGATACAACCGCCTTCTCTTGATTTTCTTTAGCAACATCGACTTCGAGCCAAATGCCTCCGTCTCACCTTTTCGAGTAGGCGAGTGTGTGATGCTGTGGATGTCGCAGCTTTTGGAACATTGGCAACACCCTAGGTGGTTGGAGGAGGGACGGGCTACGCACTGGTGCGTCGGATGTAGATATGGATTAGTAATCATCAGGACCTAGTCTCACACCCGAAGCTCAACCTGAGCTGCAGTCGCTTATATGCTTAATGCTTAATAACAAGTTCTCTCGATCTTACAAGCTTTGACACTCCGCGAGGCATGCTGTGGATATGTATGCTCCACCTACAGGGGGTTCGTAAGAGAGACTAGTGCCGGCGTTGACCGGAACGCTGCTTGCGGAGGCGGCTTCAAAGACACGTGGAATTGTACCCAGCGCTTGGCTGTCTGACCTCATGCCTCTTCTTCTATTGCAGCATCCATTGCACGTTACGAGTGTTACTACACCTGGTCTAAGTCGCAGAGCAGATTGATCTTTGTTCATCTGGAAGCCAATACTAGCCTCCGTTAGCCCCCAGCACTCAACAAAGAGGATTTCGAGCACGTTCTACGTAGCAGTCGAATATCGACTCCAGACCCGTCTATACCAGATCAGCTTTTCATCATAACCAATCGATCACTACTGGGAAACAACGACAATTGGACCGACCGCCGTTCGCGCTGAGCTGGTCAAGATGACGGACGCATACGCAAGAGAAGAGTAAGCCCATCCCTTCACCACACGTAGCAACTACCGTCTAGAACCGCCCTGTCCCAGAGGTGCACCTCAATACCCACTGACACTAATCCATCAACAGACAAAACAACGCCCTTCTCTCCTCTCTCCAGGCAAAGTCTTCACAACTCAAACACATAACGCTGAACATATACGACAATGCCCGCGACCAGACCACGCTTGACAACACGAATGAGGCGTTCAGTAGTATGGGGACCAACCTGAAGAGTAGCATGGGACGGTTGACACGCATGGCGAAGAGTGGAGATAAAGTCGCGGTGTTGAAACTTGCAGCCATGATCAGTGGCGTCGTGCTATTTGTTTGGGTTGTGGGTGGGTGGATTCTGAGGTTGGTGTTTGGGAAGTGACGAGATAATGGAAGGGTTGCTACTTCCTGAGCATGTTTTGGATTGAGCATGCTTCCTGGCAACATACGAATGCTCTCGACCTCCCACGTTCATATACAACACTCGATTGCCCTGTTAATGTCCCTCCGTATCGCATAATCAGAGC
>Ga0066647_10001653_pt1 | contig 10478 bp, 7 predicted proteins | sample CryGeyCG2114_250_FD_59512 | JGI IMG/M metagenome (GOLD analysis project Ga0066647, IMG submission 59512) | Groundwater microbial communities from aquifer - Crystal Geyser CG18_big_fil_WC_8/21/14_2.50 | ecosystem: Environmental > Aquatic > Deep subsurface > Groundwater | place: USA: Utah: Grand... | reverse complement strand
CTCTATTAAATAATCGTTTCTGGCTTTTAAAATCTTTTGCAAGCTAAATAAAAAAGAATTTGGATCTTTCATTTGATTTGGGATGGCCCCATACAGCGCAATTGATTTAGGTAGATTTGCTTTAACTTTTTCACTATTTCCTAAAAGGTCATAAGATCCCCTGTTAGCCCATCTTTTGTCTCCATCTTTAGCGTATGATTCAAATATGTCTTCTCTTAAAGGTAGTGCTCCTACAATATCCCATCCAGAAATTGCAAATACACCCGGTTGCATAGCATTAAAGAATGCAAGTAATAGATGCGCTTTTTTTACCTCTTCTTTTTCTTTAGAGCTCATGTTGTAAATATCTTTGATTCCTAAGCTCGCGGCACACAGCCCTAAAAGGGTCGTACAAGGCCCTGTTTCTATAGAGCAAATATAATTGTTTTTTGCATATAAGGTATCGAAGTCCTGATCTAAAATTTCTTTTCTAAGTTCGTAGCCTTTATAATCTTTCCCATTTAATGAAAAACACTCTTTGCTGTTTAAAAAATGGATTAATTCAAAGTTGATCTCATCATGGTTTTGGAGTGCATGGACAAATTGCATAGGTTGCATACCTTTTTCTAGTAAAAGACATAAGCAAAGTTGTAAAAAGCTTGTATCTTTCTGAAGCAAAGCATGAAAAGCAGCAGCTCTTTCTAAAAAATCATAGGACAAATCTGGACCATACTGCATGGACTTTTTTATTTCATTTAAGGACATATTAAGTTCCTGGAATGTAAATCCTCCAAGTTTCCTTGTAAGCATTGCTATCATATCGCTTGCAACTATCGATAGTGGGTGCTCTTCTGAGAAAGCCCGCTTTTTAAACAGGTTTATTTCGACTCCTAAAAATGCATTAGCATCTATTCTAAGCACTTTTTGGCTCAAGAAATCATACGAGGTAATTATATCTCCGGAAATAATTCTATTTGCTGCAAAACTTGGGTCTAACCAATTGAGAGTTGGTTGGTTGCCTTTAAAATAATGTAGATAGACCCATCTTCTTTTTTTTCCATCAACTCCTATGATTTCTCTTGTAGCATCCCAGTTGGTTTTTTTCTCAACAGGATCAAAAAATAAAACTCTTTTTAATGGACCTACTATGTAACCTTTTTCTTTCAGACTGTTCACTTCTTGAGAATTTAAATTAACACTAATTTTATCGTCATCTGATCTAGGTAAAAGTGTCCAGTCAGACGGGTTGATCTCGATCATGTGATAGATGCCCGGATAGTCTTTATAGTATCTAAGTGCTAGTTGAAAGTCAGATCCTCTTCCAGTGTGCCCTGGGATAAGGTCTCCAACTATAATAGCATTGTGCTCTTTGACTGTTTTAGTAAATTTTTCATAGTCTTGCAGACTGCCGTATTTAGAGTCTAACTGATAACTGATAGGATCAAAGCCACCATCAACAGATGGAGAAACTCCATTTTCCGTAAGTTCTCCAGCAAGCTTACAAGGACCTAAATGAATTCCATTTATGCCAATTTTTTGAAGGTATTTCCATAACTTTTTATTTCCCAAATAAGTCCATAGTGATTCATTTGAGCCCTTTAAAGTCGAAGGCGCGTATGATGTAAACCAATTAGAGGAAAGTCTTATTAGATTCGCTGTTTGAGGACTCCCATAAGGATGTTGCCATTGATCTTTTTTACCGGAATAGATTTTTGCAAGTTCCTGAGATTGGTAAAGCATTGAGTTTTTTTCTAGATATTCTACATCCATTGAAATAAGCAGTGGTATGAGTAAAGCTTGTATAATTATTTGACGGATCAAATGTGCTCTCTTTAATTTTAAAAAATAAAAAGAGGAAAGCAAAGTGTCAAGAGTTTTAAAAGCTAATCTGTACTATTTGTCATCACAGCCTCTGTCAACAATATTGTTTTTGCTGTTGATATAGCATTAGATAAACTGCTTTTTATAACATTAACAGGATCCAAAATGCCACATTTTAAAAAATTTTCTACTTGGTGACTGGTTAAATTAAACCCGTTAGGATATCCCATTCGACATATTCTATCTAAAATATGTAAAGGATCACAACCTGCATTGGATATAATTTGTATTAAAGGAGCATAAATAGCAGCTTTTAATAACTTGCCTCCAATCCTCAAGTCGCTAAAGTTCAGAGATGTTAGAGCAAAAAGCAGGCCAATATTGCCACCTGCAATAACGCCGTGCTTAATTGCATCGGTGGTTTTTGTAATACAACTTTCATATAGCTTTTTTTGTTCATTTCTACCAGTGCTGATAATTGCTATCTTATTCTTTAAATGATCACAAGTGGGGGAATGTGCTTTTCTAACTGCAATTACTGTTCTGTCCTTATAAACAATTACCTTGTCAACATAACCCAAAGCTGAATGAAATTGATTTAAGAGGTCATCTCCTTGGGTAATTATTTTTGAATTTGTCAAACTGGCTATGTCTTTCATAAGTTCAGGTCTATTATAAGGGGATTTAACAGCTGCTATCTTGATGGTTTTTTGTAATTTGTTCATAGCAAGTGTTGATACTACATCTTCTTGAATGTCTCTTGCGATGACTAAAAGCTCTTTTTGTGTTCTTGTCAGATGTTTTAAAATGGGGAAGATCTCTTGAATAGATGATATTTTTTTATCAATTATAAGCAGGTTGCAGGAATCAAACTCTACTAATGTATTAGATTCATTATTACAAAAATAATTGCTTAAATATCCTTCATTAATTTCTAAACCACTGGCAAGTTTAATTTTAGTAGTTTGATTCTGCGCCTCTTCTACCATAACGATGCCGGACATGCCAACTTTTTTTAAACATTTAGTGACTGATCTGGAAACCTCTTTATCGTTTCTAGCATAGTAGTTGCTAATTTTAGCAATGTCTTCTTCATCTTTGATTAAATATGTCATTTTCTCGATCTTTAGCATTAACTTCGTTAAAGCTAAGTCTAGCTCTTTATTAACAGACTGAGGGCAAATATTGCGATCTATCAGTTTTAGTCCTTTTTTTAGGATCGCTTCAAGCATTATCAGTGCTCTAGTAGCCCCATCGCTAGAACATTTTCTTGTTTTATAAGCAGTCTTCAGAGCAAATTCAGCTCCAATTTTCTCAAAATCATCTTTAATATAGTTTGAAATAAGATCTTTTATGAAATCATCATCAAAATATTCATAATTTTTACCAAAATTAGTTTTAACAGCATCTGTAATTAACTGAATTCCCTGAAAAATTTTTTGTCTTGCTTGGCTTTTAAATAGGATTTTTTTTGCCTCATCTGGCATTTTTATTCCTCTTCGTTAGAAAAGTTTTCTTTTAGAATTTCATGGTACCCAAAGAAAGTTAAATCTGGCTCAAAGAAATCAACGATTGTTTTTAGATCATTTTCTAATTCACTTCTAAATTTTGCAAATACGCTAGACTCAGGTTCGTCTGCCGATGCTGAAAGTCCTCCTGTAGCTATTACAATTGCATTACCAGATCCAAAAAAAAGTGATTTTATTTCTTTCACAAGCTTTTCAATCATTCCAGTCAGACCATAGTAAATCCCACTTTGAATATTGCCCTGAGTTGTTTTTGAAACTGGAGATTTAGGCTTTCTTACTTCCACAAGGGGCAATAGATCTGCATTATCAGCAAGTGTCTTTGCTGAAAGGTATGGCCCAGGAGCTATAGCACCTCCTAAAAATCTGCGCTCCTTTGCGATTACATCAAAAACAACAGTGGTTCCAATGTCGATCACAATAATATCGCATCCAGGATGTGAATAAAGTGCCCCATATGTGCTAGCAATCCTATCAGCACCGACTTCCTTGGGATTTTCAACATCCAGGATTATAGACAATTTTTCAGTAGCAGGTTCTATGACCTTGATATTATTCTTTTTTAAGAACTGCAAGATAAAAAGACCGACTCTGTAATGCACAGATCCTACAAGGGCTATGTTTACTTCCTTGCCTTTTAAAAGACTTTCTAAGTTGCCCTCATTTAAAGAATTATTCATGAAATGTGCGGTTTCAACTATGATGTCTTGTTGAAAAAAAGCAACACCAACTCTTGTATTTCCGACATCAAAGACCAATTGATACTTTTCGCTCATGATTTTTTTAAATACAAATTATTATAATTAGAAATCAAATAGTTATTTTAATTTTTTTTGTATTTTTCTTTGCAGGGGAGATAGAACAATCTCATCGAATAAAACATTTGAGTTTGATTTTAGAATCATCAAAATAATTTCTGCAATGTTGTTGGGAGATAAAGAAGAATGAAAGCCATCGGCAGGCTCAAAGTTATGATCAGTAAAGAATGGAGTTTTTGTCATTCCAGGTTGGATCATACTCACTCTAATATTTGAAAATGAAACTTCATCTCTTAATGCTTGGGCAAATCCTCTTAGGGCAAACTTTGAAGCGCAGTAAAGAGTTCCTTTTTTTTTGCCTTGAAGTGCAGCTTCAGAACCAATAAATATTATATCGCCTTTTTTTGATCTTTTAAACTGTGGCAAAAACAGCTTAATTAAATAAGAGTGAGATATAAGATTAACATCCATGATATTTTTCATTTGTGAGAGTGAAAATTCTTCCAGATTGCCAAACTTTCCAATACCTGCATTACAGATTACCGCATCAATATCACCTGCAAGAGTGGTAATTTTTTTATTATCTTTTTCTAATAAATTGAGCTTACTTAGATCTGTTTTTATATGTGAATATAACGGATCTTTTTCCAGTTCAGAGTTAATAGTTCTACACATTCCAACTACTTCAAAGTGGTTTTTTAGTAAAAGCTGAGCTGTCTCAAGTCCGATCCCAGAGCTAGCTCCTGTAATTAAAACTCTTGGCACAAAAAAACCTTATTTTTATCAACATACTTGCAGAGCTGATCATTACAAAATGAAATAAGTCCCTGGGCTAGTTTTTTTGAATACTCATAGTTGCTATTATTTTTATCCAGGTAAGCTAGAATCTTTTTATTATATACATTTTGTTTCATTGTCTTAAAAAGACTAACCGGAATTCTAAATGATCCAGTGGTGACGGAGTGTAGTTTTCTTTCAGATATTTTAGAAAAAACATGCTCAAAAAATTCTGAGTATGTTTTCTGGAAATCTTCAACATACATAATAGGATCAAAACGAAGTCCTATATTCCAGCCCATTTTTTGAAGCTCTGAAATTGAATTTAGCCTATTGTCTAAAGAAGGTGATCTTAGCTCAATTTTTTCTGACACAATTTTGGGGCTTAGTGTGTACGCAACAATACAATTTGGAACAACTTTTGACGTAGTTAATGATCTGATATTTACGCTTTTGGTCCTTAGCTCAAAATATGCGTTAGGGTTTCTCTCAAAGAAAGGTAAAAATTCAGATACAAAGTTTGTTGTTGATTCCAATGCCAAGCTGTCAGCGTCATATCCAGTAAAAAAATAACTATTGTCAGTAAGTTTTTGCAAAATCTCACTTTGAAAATCTTCGTAGTTTACAAAAAGGACATAGTTTGCTGACTTATACATTCCCTGCAAAAAACAATATTGGCAGTCAAAAGGACAATTTAAAAGATGTGAAAAATAATAGTTTGAACTTCCACCTATTCCGTAATGGGCCGGTATCTCATGAACAAAGGAATTTTCTTTTTTTGCAACTATGAGCGCTGGATTTTGCTTTTGCATTCTGAAGCTTTGTTTTTTTCGGTTAAATATCTCAGTATACCTGTCACAAGGAATTATTTTTTTTGATTTGTGTTTTTCTATTATATGCTTTGTTCTAGGATGCTCCAGAACACTTTTTTCAATGTAGATTGTATCCATTTTCAATGAGACTTTTTAAATTATTGAGGATTTTTTTAGCCGATTTTAACTCAAGTAGCTTATTGTTGTTATAACCAATCTCTAGTAAACTAGCTTTTTCTAAAAGTTCAGCAAGCTTTATTTTTTCAGTCTCCGTGAAGTGCACGTTTTCTATAATTGGATCTATTTCAATTTTGTTTTCAATTGGCAGTGCGCTGTTTATTTTAAAAATGCTATCTATGAGTTTCTGCAATACTGGTATGTTATTTTCAACTAAGTCGACAACCCTGTTTTTATCGAGGTTATTAGCTGGAAGGTGCTGATTGTCTGAAATAATCTTAAGCGAATGAATTACATCAATATTTAAAAAGTTTAAACAAGCGTAGAAAAATCCATATCCTTCCATATCTAGTAAAGTATCTATTGAGTAGTCTAGATGAGGTTTTGAGAAGGTAGTTAGCTCATCAGTTTTTCCTTTCCACTTAATTGCCATCGATGGATAGATTGTTTTTTTTGTTTCATCATCATATAGTTTATGTACAAGAACTGCCTCGTTTATTTGCTTTGATTTATGGCCTGCAATTCCTACATTAATAGCTCCCAGGATTTTCTTATCGGTCAGTTTCCCAAAAGAATATGAAATGGCTGAAATACAAGATAATTTTCCGATATTTGTAACTATTAAAAATAGCTCAGAGCTCATATAGATTGAAAAAGGAGCTTTATTAATTTGCTTCATTCTGAAGTGACTAACTATCGGTCTTGCTTCGGTAGGTGTTGCGACTGCGATTAAAATCATTTAACAATTTTCACTTTGATAGATTTCTCTTTTTGGTTTGTTCAGTATTTTGGCAGCGTACTTAATAGCATCTTTCGTAGATAATCCAAGGTATTCTTGTAGTGCCTTGATTACTTCGCTATCAGATTCATTTTTCGAGTAACTTTTATTTTCACCAATTAATAAAACAATTTCTCCTAGTTGTTTTTGTTTTTCTAAAAATAAAAGAATTTCACTAGGAGTGCCTGATATGATTTCTTCAAATTTTTTAGTAAGTTCTCTTGCTATTACGATTTCCCTTTTTGGATCTAGCTTATTAATATCATTAATAGTTGCTTTAAGCCTGTTAGGGCTTTCAAATGCAATAGTTGTACCCGGGTAATAAAGTAGTTTATTTAAGAAATTACCTTTCTTAGGTAAAAATCCAACAAATTGAAATGGAGATGTAGCAAGTCCTGACATCACTAAAGCATCAATAACACTGCAAGGTCCTGGGATAGCAGTAAACTTAATATTTTTTTTTCTACAATGCTTTATTAAGTTAAAACCAGGATCGTTGATAAGAGGAGTTCCTGCATCAGAGACCAAAGCAATATTTTTGCCATCGGCTAGCATTTCGATGATCACTTCTTCTTTTTTTTGTTCATTAAATTTATGAAATGATTGATAGGGGGTATCAATTTGATATTTTCTGAACAAGGTTAAGGATCTTCTTGTATCTTCACATAAGATGAGGTCTACTTCTTTTAAGACCTCAAGAGCCCTTATTGTGACATCTTCTAAATTGCCAATTGGAGTTGATACTAGATAAAGCATAAAAAAAAACACTTTAGGTGGCACTCAGATTCGAACTGAGGAATAAGAGCTTTGCAGGCTCCCGCCTTACCACTTGGCTATGCCACCTTAAAAAGGTAATACATTATGCTAAAAAAAATCTGAATGGTCAATGGTGAATTTTAAGAAAATAGGTTGAGACGACTAAACCAACCACCAAACCATCTACTATTTTCCTCTTTCCTTTCTTTTAGGCTAAAGGCTTTTTTTGTTCTTGGGTGCTTAATCGTATCGCCAATCGCAGGTTGATCTTTACTTAGTTGTACTAGTGCGTCATATAACTTGTCATTAAATAAGTAAAAAGACTCTGCTATTTTTGAAAGTCTGATCTCAGGGATTCTTCTTACTGCTCTACCGTATGGTTTGATTTCGTATCCATCGCCTTTGCGCTTTAGCTCCCAGCCATATGCTTCAAGTACAAGTTGAGCACTTTCTAAGTAGCTTCTCATAAATTCATCATCACATGAGAGTAGCTTAACAGCTTGATCATCTAGAGCATATAAATTTTTGAATGAAGCAGAAGATGCTTTGATTGGAAATGTCCACCAGTCAAAATGCTTGTTTCTAATTTTTCCTTTGCTTTTCTTGAAGTTCTCCAACTGAGCCATGTGGATTTTTTTGACCTCTAAAGCCCCGACAAATTTCTCTTGATCTAATGACTTATGATAATATTTTAATCTTTCAAGTTCGCTCATTCCAGAACCAAACAAATAATCCAGCACATGTTTATTTTTTGCAGCTTCTTTTAAAGCTTCAACAATTTCTTTTCTTAAGTCTAAGGCGATATTATCTTTAGGTTTTGGATAGTTTAAAAAGTCATTTAAACTTTTAAACTTTGTGTTTTCCATAGTTTTAATAAAATTTAAGACGTGAATACCACAGTCAATCGCATTACTTTGATGAGTTATTCCCGCATCAGAGACAATAGCTTCATCAGCTCCAATACTGCCTTGAATATGACGTGCTAAAGTTATCGATTCTCTTTTCCCACCCATTGAGTCATAAATTATAACTTTTGGATTACCGAGCTGTCTGGTTAATGCTAAACAGATCCAGTGACCACCTTGATAACCGGGATAACTTCCTATATGAAGCGGAGCATAGACCGAATTAATATTTGGATCACTATTAAACATGTCGATTAAATGTTCTATTGGTTTTATATGCTTATCACCTTGGACGGTAATAGAGCCTGAAATAACGATTTTATTTTTATCTTTTTTGTTGTATTTTTTTGATAATATTCTAGTAAAGGCGTTAATTGAATCTGCAGTAACTTGAGCTTTAGAATCTTCGACACTGCTTATTATTCCCCCCATTATTGAGGTATAAATATCTTTATCATTAACCGGTTTATTACTAGATGGTTTTTTCGCGTCATTTTTATTACTAGATGGTTTTCTTACGCCACTCAATTCTTCAACTTGAGTAGAAGGCTTAGCTAAGAAGCTATCAACAGTTGCTTGTTTAATTTTCACTATCTGACTTGCATTTGAACCATTTAAAAGATCTTGCTTGTTATTAAAAGCATAAAACGTGCGGTTAAGGGTGTTAAAATCAAAAGCCTCAATCTTGTTAATATCAATTGTGCTACTAGAAAGGGCTTCATCTATTACTATTTTGATCCTTTTCTTGAAAAGGGCCAACTCATCTTTTGATATTTCTACACTTTTACCGTCTAAAGTCTTAGAAATGCAAAAATAATTGCCTTTATATTCTAAAATATCTGGTGGTAAAGCGACTTCAGCTTTTATTGTTGTTGTCATAGTTATTCAAAATTTATCATTAATATAACTATTTTATCAAAAAAAACTTTGATTGTCAATAACAGATTAGCTATAAATAGCCTATGAAAACCTATGAAAAATATGAAATCAGTCCTAGTTTATTATCTCAAATAACTAATTTTCAAGTAGATAGTAGACTAGTCAATAGTGGGTCGGCTTTTTTTGCCCTTAAAGGCAAAAAATGTTCAGGAGAGGATTTTTTAAAACAAGTGTCTGACAATAAGGCTGTTATGGCATTTGTTTCTAAAAGTTATAAAAATGAAGGCCTAAATCTAAAAATGATAAAAGTTGATGATCCTTTTATAATTTTGCAAAATTTAGCTAAAGACAAGCTTGAGCTCTTTAAAGGTAAAATCATAGGAATCACAGGAAGTGTTGGGAAGACCACAACCAAAGAGTTTGTTGCACAATTACTTGAAGGGGACTTTAAGGTAAGAAAAACTATAGGGAATGCAAACTCACAAATAGGGCTTCCTTTGACGATTTTGAACTCTGATTTGGACTGTGATATCCAGGTCTTAGAAATGGGAATGAGCGAAAAAGGGCATGTCCTAAGACTTGCAGAGATTGCGAATCCTGATGTTGCTTTAATTACAAAAGTAGACTATGCGCACGCAGAGAATTTTGATAGCTTAGAAGATATTGTTGAAGCTAAGTCTGAAATTTTAAGAGAAGATGCTAAAATAAAGATTGTCGACTATGAGTTAACTCGATATGCATGCATATATAGACATAATCCAGTTACTTTTTCAATAAATGATAAGAGAGCTGACTATTTCCTTAATGTAAAAACAGGGGAACTTCATGAAAAATCCGGGAAAGTTGTAAGATTTTCATTGCCTTTTCAAGAGACATTCTTTTTGCATGATTTGCTGGGCAGCATTGTAATTGCAAAAGAGTTAGGAGTGAGCTATGAAAATATTCAACTGAAAATGTTTGAACTAAAGTTGCCTTTAATGCGTTTTGAGAAGTTCGAAAAAAATAACATCTTATTTATCAATGACTCATATAACTCTGCCCCAGCCGCACTTTTGGCAGCTATTGAGAATTTAAGTTTATACAAAAAAAGAAAGATCGCTGTTTTAGGCCCGATGTTAGAGCTTGGGAAATATAGCGAAATGAGACACTTTGAAATGGGTAAAATAGCTGCAAAACGAATTGATATATTGTTTACAATTGGAAAAGACTGTGAAAAAATGCACCAGGCTTTTTTAGAGGAAAAGCAATCGGCATATCATTTCCCTAATCTGAGTTTACTAGCTTTAGGCTTAAAGAAAATTTTGAAAGAA
>Ga0066647_10001644_pt1 | contig 10531 bp, 5 predicted proteins | sample CryGeyCG2114_250_FD_59512 | JGI IMG/M metagenome (GOLD analysis project Ga0066647, IMG submission 59512) | Groundwater microbial communities from aquifer - Crystal Geyser CG18_big_fil_WC_8/21/14_2.50 | ecosystem: Environmental > Aquatic > Deep subsurface > Groundwater | place: USA: Utah: Grand... | reverse complement strand
CCGTTGCAAGAATTGCTGGAAAACACCAATTCCCGGCGGCAATTAAAAGGGGTAGGTAATATATTTGTAGGGTATACCGTACCTTTCTTAAAAGGTTTATCGCTGCGTACTAATTGGGGCATCGATTATACTAATAATGAGTCTACTTCATTCATTGATCCATCCACTTCTTCCGGAGGTTCTTCTACGGGAGGTTCCGGGAGCTTTACCCGGGGACTGTCCTGGAACTTCCGCTATACCGGAACAACTTCTGCTTCTTATAAAACAGAGTTTGGTACCGACCATACGTTAAGTGTGGCATTGTTTAACGAGGTAGTTAATAATAATTATCGTGACTTGGGTTTTACCGGTTTTGGTTTGGGCGGTCCTTTCGAAAATGAATCTGGTATTACTCCCGGTACCGCTGAAAACAACTATATCCCAACGGTAAGAGGTAATGGACGGGAAAATGCTTTGCTTTCATATTTTTCCATTATCAACTACGGGTTCAAAAACCGTTATTTTATGGACCTAAGTGCCCGTCGGGATGGTTCATCCCGTTTCGGGGCCAACAGACGCTATGCTAATTTTGGTTCGGTTGGTTTAAGCTGGATTGTTACGGAAGAAGATTTTATGCAGGGTATAACCGGCGTGATAAACCAATTGAAATTCAAAATCAGTTATGGTTCAGCCGGAAACCAGGCCTTAATAGATCCTAATACAGGTTTATCGCTTGATTTTGCTTCCCGTGAATTATTCAGCCGGGCGGTTTATAATGGTGTAAGTGGCTTGGTGCAAACCCAATTGGCTAATCCCGAACTGCAATGGGAGCGGAAATCCAATTTTAATACCGGTATTGAATTAGCTACTTTAAACGGAAGATTAAGATCAACCATAGAGTTTTACAATACCGTTACTTCCGATCTGTTCTTAAACCGTCAGATTTCCAGAACATCCGGTTATGATGAGATTCCTACTAATATCGGTAAGATTCAAAACAGAGGTGTTGAATTTTCTTTAGATGGTGATCTGGTAAAAGCAGGCGGGTTTACCTGGTCGGCTAACGCCAGCTTAACTTATAATAAGAACACCGTAAAAGAACTGATTGGTGAAGGTAACAATGATCAGATAAATGGTATTACCATAAACCGGGAAGGCGAATCCATGAATTCTCTTTATTTGGTGCGGTATGCGGGTGTTAACCCTGATAATGGTAATGCCCAATATCTTACCAGCGAAGGAGAGATTACAGAAGACTATGACCCGAATGACCGGGTAATTGTAGGTTCTACCCAGATACCTTTCTTTGGTGGCTTTGGTTCAGCTTTAAATTATAAAGGTTTTGAAGTTAATGCCTTTTTTAGTTTTGTAAAAGGTAACGAAATTTATAATAACGACCGCAATAACATTGTTAATCCGGCTTATTTGTGGGATAATTTAAGTGCTGAATTAACGCGGGAATGGAAGAACCCGGGTGATATTACCGATGTGCCTTATTCCGGTAGTGTTTAGCAGGATAATGTGACCCGCTTTGTAGAAAAAGGAGATTTCTTACGCTTACGTAACCTGAACGTTTCTTATACTTTGCCTCAGAAATGGGCTAGTACTATTAAACTACAGAATATCCGCATTTATGCACAAGGCCAAAACCTTAAAACCTGGACCAACTTCTTAGGATGGGATCCGGAGATTACATCGGGGATATTGCAGGGAGCGCAATACCCTGCTTTAAGAACAATTACGTTCGGGTTAAATGTTGGCTTTTAATTCTTAATTCAGAAAAATGAAAATAAATAAAATATCCATAGCTTTAGGTTTAAGCTGTGCCTTGGTGTTCTCGGCTTGTGAAAAGACCATAGACGTTGAACCAGAGTTTGTGTTAGAACGTTCGCAAACCCTAAACAACCTGCAAGATTATGAGTATGCGTTAACCGGTGCTTATTCATTATTACGCCAAACCGGATACTTTGGCAGTGGTGCCCAAACTACCGGGTCCTGGTCGGTGCTGCCGGATATGATGAGCGATAACTTGGTGCAAACCGGAGAAGACCTTGCAAACTGGCAAAACCAAGTGAATTGGGTTTATACCGCCGACGAAAGTGATATTGAAATAGCGTGGCAGTCCGCTTATTATTTAATAAACCAAGCTAACCTGGTAATTAGTAATATTGATGAAATAGGAGCCGACGAACCAGAAAGAGTAAATAGGATTAAAGGGCAAGCATTGGCTTTACGGGGAATGGCTCACTTTGATCTTTTACGTTATTTTGGCGAAAGCTATGATCGGAATTCTACTGCCAAAGGAGTACCTTATAAAACGGCTTTCGATCCGGAAGAAATGCCGGTGCGTTTAAGTGTAAAGGAAACTTACGACAATATCTTCCAGGATATGGCTGCCGCCGAAGCTGCCTTAGGTAATGTAGATCAGGCTATTAATACCTCCACTAACCGGGCTTACATCGATCAGTTAGCCGTAAAAGCTTTATTGGCCCGTATGAACTTATACGCAAAAGATTATGCAACTGCCGAAAATTATGCTAGCCAGGTTATTGATGCCAAGCCATTGGCTACAAAAGAACAGTTTGCCGATATCTGGAGCGATGCTTCATTATCAGAAGTTATCTGGTCGGTTACTTTTAGTGCTGGGCAAGGCGATCCGGGAGGTAGCAATGTGCATGCGGCATCTTCCAACCGCAATCGTTTCCGGCCGGCTGCTCCTTTATTAGCGTCTTATGATCCGAACAACGATATCCGGTTTCCGGTATACTTTGGTACCCGGCAATCTGGTAATATTTCCCCCGCCAGAACATTATATCCGGGTACACCAGCAGTATATACCAATGCCGATCCGCCGGTGCTTATTACCAGAAGAGTTTTATCTAAGTTGGTAAGAGCCAGAAACGGTGTTTATGATAATCAGGTAAACTGGAAAGTGCTTAGAACAGCCGAAATGTATTTAATTAGGGCCGAAGCCAGAGCTATGCAAGGTGTGGCCAAAGCAGCTTTAGGCTTAGCCGATTTAGTTACTTTAAGAGCAGCTCGTATTAATAATTATGTGCCGGAAATATTTGTAGGCCAGGCCTTATTAGATGCAATTGCTGTAGAGCGCCGCCGAGAACTGGTTGGCGAAGGCCACCGGTGGTTTGATTTGAAAAGAACCTCCCGGACTATCGATCGGTCAGATGTAACATTAACTTCAACTATTCAGACTTTAGAGCCGGTAGCTCGGGAATGGGCGTGGCCAATTCCTCAAGGCGAATTGGATGCTAATCCGAATATGAGTGAACAACAGACAACCGGATACTAAGCATACATCTTTGATTGATCTCTTTTATTTAAAACTCTCAGGTTTATTTTAACCTGGGAGTTTTTTATTTTTATTTATAATGTATATCCAAGTTTTAAAACATTGTAAGTGGTATTATGCTGGATTTCAATAAATAAATTTCACGGCAATTTTGGGAACCAAAGCAAGAGAATAAAATAAAGTCTGCAATAATTTTAAGACTGGTACTAACTTATAATCAACGTAAATATTCTGTCTTCGTACGGCATAACATCTTCTATATACAATCAGACAAACAGATTGCATATAGAAGATGTTATGCTGTTAATATACATATATATTAACAGCATAACATATGAAATTTTAACAGATTTAATGTACGATGATCTACTATATTATAACCGGTACCGGTAAAGGCATAGGCAAAGCGCTGGCGGCAGCAGCCTTACACGATAATAATACCGTTGTTTATGGGATATCCCGGAACGTATCTATCGAGCACGAACGGTACCATCATGTGTACGCCGACCTTTCGGATATAACGGCGCTACGAAATAATTTGCATAAGCTATTTCCTAACCTGGAAAACCCGGAAAAAATAGTTTTGATTAATAATGCCGGTATTTTAGGGGAAGTTGCTTACCTGGGCAGCCAAACCACCGATAATTTTGAGTTTGTTTTTGACGTGAATGTTATTGCACCGGCTATGCTGATCAATACTTTTATCAGTGCTTATAACGATCAAAACTGCCCCAAAATAATCATTAATATCAGTTCTGGGGCTGGACAGCGGGCGGTAGATGGCTGGTCGGCTTATTGTGCTTCTAAAGCTGCTTTGGATATGATATCGCTAACTTGCCAGAAGGAGCAGGATATTTTGCAGTCGGGTATAAAAGTTTACGCCTTATCGCCAGGGGTAGTAGATACGGCCATGCAGGCGCAAATAAGAGAAGTGGAAGCAAAGCGGTTTAGCGAGTTGGAGCGATTTCAGGATCTGAAAAAAGAAGGAAACTTGCAGTCGCCGGAAGAGGTAAGTAAAAAAATATTGCACCTTATTCAAAACCCTATTGCCGATCAGGTGATTGTTTTGGTTCGTGATTTATAAGAAATAGATGTATTTTAAAGCACGTTCCCAAAGTTTAAAGATAAATCGTCTAGACTACCTTAATATAAAAGCCGCCAGAACGACAAAAAATATGCCTATTTGGCTCAATTGATTGTATTATTTAAAATTTGATGCTTGTTGGAATATACGATAAATTAATTTGGCATAGTGCTTACTTCTTCTTATATAGTGTAAAACATAAAAGGCTGCCTTTCGGCAGCCTTTTATGTTTTAAGAGGTAGTTGGAATTAGTAATTAAAACTTATCCCAGAATACCTTAGTAGTAACTTCATCGCCTCCAATGGCAGCGGATGCAGCTTTGTAATTTGTAACATTTAAGTTAGCTTCTGTAGTTGGATAAGGTAATCGAAGGGGAATTGCGGAGATGGCCGCTGCCGGTTTTACCAAATTTGGCGCATCCAATCTTCTCCATTCTGTCCAGGCCTGTGTGGGTTGGTTGTACAAAGCAATCCACTCTTGAGTACCGATTTTTTGCTTGAAATCGCCAGGTGCAGAAGCATACGCTACTGCAGGCTGTGCCAGATAAGCTGTAGCTTCAACTTCGGTGCCGCCCCACTCCATAACAGAAGCAGTAACAGCTTTATTATAATGTTCCGTTGCCGTGCCTTCCACGGCAAATCCTCTTTCCACGGCTTCTGCTAAAATAAATTCAACTTCTGAATAGGTTAACAACATACCTGGTAAAGTAGGGTTCTCCAGCATGGCGCCCGGCGCAGAATTATTTCCGTAGCTGTTAGGACTACCGGCTACTCCTCCTTTATATATAGTAGTATCCGGAACAGTTTTAAAATATTCATTGAGCCGTGGATCATTTGTAGATAGCAACCGATCAATTAAAGTGCTGGCGCCAACAAAGTCGTTTCTACCGCTTTGTACTAATGATTCATATAGCTGATTCCGGTTAGGTAAAGCTGACAAATAAGTTAATTTGGCATTGTCCGCATTAGATTTGAATGCATTAGGTGCGGCTGCTTCTACCATCGTTTTTGCTTTGGTTGCGTCCACGTCAGCTAGAGTCATGCCTAAACGTAATTTAACCGCATTAGCAAATTTTATCCAACTGGCTACGTTGCCACTGTAGTATAAATCACCAGTGCCTAAACCAGCAGCTGTTGGGTCAAGCATACCAATTGCTTTATCTAAGCGGGTAACCAAATCGTTATAAATGGCCACATCATCATCAAATGTTGGTAATACATTATCGGCATTCAGTGCTTCTGTATAAGGAATGTCACCAAATGTGTTTACTAAAACCGACCAGGTATAGACTTCTAACACTTCAACCGCAGCCAGTTGATTATTTCTAACTCTTTCTTTAATTGCAGGGTCAGAAATAGTAGTTAACGGATCAGCCGTAATTAATTTTTTCCCTTCGTTCAAATCACTCAATACATCCCGGTATAAAGGATCCCAGAAGTACCGATTAATTTGTCTGGTTGCAATAATAAATTGACTTTCATCCGGGTAAGTAGTAGCTGCCCAGTACTGTACATAAAACCGAAAAGGATTTATGTTGTAGTCGGGCGTGTTAAGTGTATTTACTAATACTCGTTGGGCATTGCTTACCAAGGAAGTGCCCGGCACAGTAGTAGCCGCTTTGGGGTTTACGTTATCATAATCATCCAGGCTTTTGCATGATGTTACAAACACCAGCGCTGGAATGCAGAATAAAAGTATTCTTTTCATTTTTAATTAAATTAAAATCTAAATCTTAAATTGAAACCAATATTACGGGTAGTTGGGAAAGAGCCAGTCATATAACCTAGTCCGTAGTTGCCAGAACCTAAGTTGTCTTCCGGATCAGCATAAGGAACATGTTTTTTAATAATCCATAGGTTTCTGCCGGTTAAAGAAAGGTCAATACCTTTAAATGGCTTAATTCTGGCAAGTAATGACTCAGGTAAAGAATAAGTTAAAGATGCTTCTCTTAATTTGACAAAGCTGGCATTATACACATTCATCTCTTGCGGCTGGTTATAACCATAAACGCCCTCTGTATTTGCTACCCGAATATCATTAGGAGAACCATCTTCTTTTACCCCAGGAAATATTATTCCACCACTATTTGCACCATAAGTTCCGTCCGCATTTTCAACAACCGGATTTCTTGATGGATTGCCCAAATCATTTAAACCAGCAGTTTCCGGGTATAACCCGGTACCATATCCATAGTAAGTATCCAGGTTAAATAACTGACCACCTTGCCTTACATCTACTAAAAAGTATAAAGAAACTCCTTTATAGGTAACTGTGTTAGAAACACCACCTAACCAATCTGGGTTCGGATCAGCAATCACAGTAGTGGAAGGCCCCGTTTGGTAAAGACCGTAACGGGCGCTTTCAGGGTCAGAGTCAATTACTTTTTCACCGTTAGTATTTTTAACGAAGCTGGCTCCGCGAATAGTTCCGAATGGCTGACCAATAGTAGCATTAGATGATACGCCACCTTGGTAAGTAGCTAAAACTAAGTTTTCGGTGCCTTTTGCTAAGGAGAGTACTTCGTTTCGGTTACGGGTCCAGTTAGCATTAAGCGTCCAGGAGAAATTATCAGTCTTGATAGGAGTAACAAATGCAGTAAGCTCTATACCTTTATTCTCCACCTCGCCGGAGTTTACATAAGTAGCTCCAAATCCAGAAGTTGTTGATACTTGAATAGGAATAATCTGATCGATGGTATTTGATTTATAATAAGTAGCTTCAAATCCGAAACGGCTTTCTAAAAAGGACATTTCAAGGCCAGCCTCTACGCTCTTAGTTCTTTCGGGTTTCAGGTTAAGATTGTTCCGGGTATTTGGTAGCGAGTAAAGCGGAATAGAGCCAAAACCACCTACTGTGGGCCGGGTAGAACTATTAATTTCCTGATCCTGCTTACCATAAACATTAAAAATAGAATAAACCGGGGCATCATTGCCTACTTCGGCGTAATTAATGCGCGCTTTACCATAAGATAACCAAGGTGAATCTTTTGATAATTCAGAGAAAACAAAGCTACCTGCCACAGATGGATAATAATAAGTATTATTACCTTCTGGCAAAGTAGATGATTTATCTCTTCTGCCAGTCAGGTCTAAAAAGGCTATTTCTCTGAAACCAAAAGTGGCACTCGCAAAGTAACCATCAACCCCGTATCTTTGATCCGTTTCTGTTGGCGGGTTAATATTGTTAACTGAGTTGGAAAGTGAATATATTCTTGGTACCACTAAGCCGCCGCTAGTTTGGGCCAGTATGGAGTTAATCCGGTGCCTTCGGAAATTGCTACCTAATAAACCCTTAAAGCTGAAATCTTCGGTAATATTTTTGTTGAAGTTAGCAATCAAGTCATAGTTAGATTCCCGGCCAGTTATATTAAAGCGAGAGTAAGAAGACGTACCGGTACTACCAATCGCATTTCTTTCTTCTTGCAATTGATCATAAGAATCTAATGTAACCCTACCCATAATATCAAACCAATCGGTAAATTTATAAGAAGCTACAATGTTCCCGAAATAATGATAACGTTCATCATTTTGATAATTTTCATAACGTACCCAATAAGGGTTATCAGAGTAAATAGGCCGGATATCTGTAGCGCTCCGAGTATTCCAAGTTATGTTTTCCCGGTTACGGAAATAAGCCTCCTCTTGCTCTTTTAAGTCTACATTAGTCTGAAACCACTGTCTGAATTGCTGCATGGGGTTAAAAGAACTGTAACCAGTTCCGTAGCGGCCTAAACCATCAGTTTTTGTAAAATTGATACTAGCACTGGTAGTTAACTTTGGGGTCAGGTTTAAAGAGCCGGCAAAGTTGACCATGTTTTTATTTATTTCACTGTTAGGTAAAATACCGGTGTCATGCGTATTGGTATAGCCTAATTTAAATGTACCGCTTTCGTTACCGCCGTCCACAATAATACTATTATTAGTTCCTACCGCTTTTTTCAGAAAATAGCTAGGATCGTTTTGGGCTGCAACCCAAGGTGTCGCCTGACGATAAGTAGGAGAGGTGGGATCTAAAGAGTTCCACTGATAAACCATTAAATTTGGGTCAAAAGCACCTCCATAAGAAGCATCTTCGGTAAATGGAACAACTAAATCCGTTGTGCCATCGCCATTCATATCCCGCTGGTTGAAATAAGCATCTTCGTCAGGGCCATAGTATGCACCATAACCAGCCCCATATTGGTCCTGGTATTTCAGGAAAGTGCTTTTGTCTACAACCCCCATTGTGGCACCTGTATTTATGGTTACCCCTACCGAACCTTTTCTGCCTTTTTTCGTGGTAATCATAATTACCCCGTTCGAAGCACGGGAACCATATAGGGCAGTAGCAGCAGCACCTTTAAGTACGGTTACCGAAGCAATATCATCCGGGTTTACGTCGGCTCCAACGTTTCCGTAGTCATAACCGCCCCGACCAGCAGTCTGGTTGGTTGTATTGGTATTATTATTACTGATTGGAACACCATCTACTACAAACAAAGCCTGGTTATTGCCATATAATGATTTCGTACCCCGAATAACTACGTTGGTAGAACCGCCAAGCGTGTTATTTTGCTTGATGTTTACCCCGGCTACTTTACCCGATAATGAGTTTAAGAAATTTGGGTTACGTGCTTTGGTTACATCCGCACCTTCTACTTGGGTAGCGGCATAAGGAAGCGAATTACGGGTTCTTTCCACTCCAAGAGCGGTTACCACTACTTCGCTTAATTGTCGGGCATCGGTACCTAAGGCTATGTTCAGCGTAGTGGAGTTGCCAATTGCCCGCTCCGTAGTGGTATAACCCACAAAACTAAATACTAAAGTTGTACCACCTTCTGGTACATTAATAGAATAATTACCGGTAGCATCGGTGGCAGTACCAACCTGGGTGCCCTTAACCAGAATAGTAACTCCAGGTAAGCCATCATTGTTTGTTGCATCGATAACCCTTCCGGTTACCGTCCTGTTTTGTGCCATTGCTTCATGCAAAAGCGCTGACAACAGGAAAAGACTCATTAATAGAAATTTTTTCATGTTTTTTTGTTTAATTTTAAGTTTCATTTAGGTTCTAAATTTATCGCTTAAATTTAGAAATTCAAATAATTCTTAATAAAATGCTTGAATTAATATAAGTCTGATTATTATTTGTTAATTTATTTTGAAATGCCTGCTGATTTTTAAAAGAATAAAGCAAAAGATGAAATATGGTTAGATTTGCAATATTATTGTTTATCTAATGTTGATACAAGCCAGCTCACTCTGTACTTACATTAGTAACTCCAAGAAGCTACCCGTCTGCAACAATCACCAAATCTATGAAAATAAAGACTTTTCTCGACTAACTACTGGGGCAAGGCTGTATGGGTTAATTCTTTTTTTTAAGCTGCACCTAGTTATTATCCAACATATAGAATTAGTCAAATTTCTATTCAGACTGGTAAATGTAGCCAATAAGAACCAGCAGATGCTTCAAGAGCAGCTCCAGATTTTAAAGGGTAAGTGCTATGGGAACAGAGATTATCTGAGCAGTTTGTTTGAGATCTCTTATTAAGAGGGGCTGCAACTCATCACCAAGATCAGGAGCAAGATGAAAAACAAACTCCTGCCCTTAGAAGACAAACTTAGGCTGCGCAAAAGAGCTTTGATTATATCGGTCAATGATATCCTGATGAGTGTGTTTGACCTGGAGCATACCCGCCATAGAAGTCATAAGAATGCTTATGCCCACATGCTGGCTGCTTTAACTGATTATTGCTTATACGATAACAAACCCCCCGTTTTTATTCCAAAGTCAAGTCAACAAACCTGCCATTAAGCCATAACTCACATTAGAAAAGAGATGGCGTAAAAAAAGGTAAGCTTAATGCTTACCCTTTTTCTGTTTTAAATTTCATTGTAGATTATATATTAATCACCAGATCCATTACTCCTATGGCCTGCTGCGTGATATATAGTGCTATAAGGCTCCTCATCATCATCAAAAGAAACTCTAAAGTAGATACTATCTGCCGGTATACCTTTTATACTGGTACCATTTCTTATAACCTTACCATCAGTAATCGTTACTTTAGATTCATAAGATTGATTTTCCAACTCAGTGCCTGAAAAAGATAGATCACTCATGTTTAAACCGGCTCTAACTTTATAATCCCAGAATGTTCCTTGGTCATCAATCCATAT
>Ga0066647_10001643_pt1 | contig 10531 bp, 9 predicted proteins | sample CryGeyCG2114_250_FD_59512 | JGI IMG/M metagenome (GOLD analysis project Ga0066647, IMG submission 59512) | Groundwater microbial communities from aquifer - Crystal Geyser CG18_big_fil_WC_8/21/14_2.50 | ecosystem: Environmental > Aquatic > Deep subsurface > Groundwater | place: USA: Utah: Grand... | reverse complement strand
ACAACCCTTTTTTGATGGTTCATCTTTTCCGCCACTACAGACCGTGAGATCCTGCCGAAGCACGGCCGTATCAACAAGGGAGGGCAGGTCAACCGCCACAACGCGCTGCATGAGAGCATAGGCAACGGCGGCAATGGTACCGGCGATACCAAGAAACAGAAGCACAATCAGGGTATACCGCTGAACGTATTGATGAGAATCCATAGAAAGGCAGAAAATGAGCTGACGAGAGCGTAGCACGCAGGTTCTTATCTGTGAAGGTCCGTACGGGAATTTTTCTCCAGATCTGACTCTTCCCAGAGTCGGGTCCCCTCTAAACCTTTAGGAAAATGTTCCTGCTGGGATTTTTTCTCCTCAAGGTCGTGAGCATATTCATACCCCTTGCCGTAGGACAATTCTTTCATAAGGTTCGTGGTGGCATTGCGAAGATGAAGTGGAACGCCAAGGGGCCCTGTTTCTCGAATCAAGCGTTGGGCTTTTTTTGCTGCGGTGTAGCACCGGTTATCCTTAGGCGCCTTTGCCAAATACACAGCAAGTTCCACCAATGCAGTGGTGCTCTCGGGCATACCCACAAACACCACATTTTGCTGTACCGCCATTGCAAGAATCAGCGCTTGAGGGTCGCTCGCGCCAATATCTTCCGAGGCAAATCGCATCATACGTCGCACCACGTATTTTGGATCCTCACCCGCCTCAAGCATGCGCATCAGCCAATAAATGGATGCGTCCACATCACTATCCCGCAGGCTTTTATGCAGTGCTGAGATAATATTGTAGTGTTCTTCGCCATTTTTATCGTAGCGAATCACATCCTGGCGAAGTATGGAAGCAAGGGCCGCGGAACGCTCACTCTCCTCCGTGGGAAGATCATCGATGTGCAAGGTGAGTTGCTCAAGAAGGTTGAGTGCCGTACGCGCATCACCAAAACTGGTGCGCGCAATAAAGGCAAGGTCGGAGTCGCGAAGCATGGGCGCAAACTGCGCCATTTCTTCATCCAGAGCGACGGCGCGCCGTATAATGGCATCGATATGTGCCTCTGTCAGCTCTTTCAAGACAAACACTTTCATACGGGAAAGCAGCGCACTATTCACTTCAAAGGAGGGGTTTTCCGTGGTTGCACCAACCAAGGTCAAAAGCCCACTTTCTACATGCGGCAGCAAAAAATCCTGCTGCGATTTACTAAATCGGTGAATTTCGTCGATAAAGAGCAGCATGGGTTTATGAAAAAAGCCTGCCTGACTCTGCCGAGCTTTTTCCACCAGAGCACGAAGATCTTTTACCCCCGCTTCCACCGCATTGAGAGAGACATAGTCATAATCGACATCCTGAGCGAGCGCCCGAGCAAGGGAGGTTTTGCCCACACCCGGTGGCCCCCACAAAATAAACGAAAACAGATGCCCCTGCCCTGCCTCAATAGCACGCATAAGACGGCTACCCTTCGCGAATAAATGCTCCTGACCAATGAGATCAGTCACATGCTTCGGCCGCATTCTATACGCGAGGGGTTGGTGAGGAGTATGCATATGCACCACTATAGGCTTGCCCGTGTTTCCGTGGCAAGAGTTCTTCTGCACTGAAACTTAACCCTGCTTTTTTTTACGATTTCTTCGTCGATCCATATGAATATATGCTCGAGAAGATTCCTCATGGATACCAGCCATACGAAGCAAATGGACATAGAGCGTCTGTATCTCCTTCATGAGTCTTGCGAGCTCCATCTGGCCGCGTAGATCAAATTTGGATATCCCCTCACCTGGAGTAGTGATAGCCTGAATCTGGCTTTTTAACTGGTAAAAATACTCCTTTTCTTTCTCATAGCTGCTAACATCACCGCTATAACTTGGCAAAACGGATAGCTCTGGCACCGTCAAGGATATAACTTCTTCTGGTAACATAGGGTGGCAATAAAAATACGACGCCATTATAAGCATGGCGTCGTATTTGTCTATTGAAAACCTTTCTAAAGGTTGTCAATTTCACTGTCAATATCGCGCGCAGGGCGTGGTGCCTGCTCGCGAGGAGCAGGATCACGTGGAGCCTCAGGCCGTGGTCCACGATCTCCTTGCGGTCGATCATGACGAGGCCGGTCGTCGAAGCGACGTGGTCCGCGATCACCCATAGGGCGACGCTCAGGCATCGGTGGTGCTGGTGGCAACGTTGAGGCATCAATAGTGCAGTACTCTTTATGCGACAGGGCAATTTTGCCTCCCTCTTCCACTCGAAGGACTCGCACCTTCACCATATCACCCAGCTTCATAATATCTTCCACACGTCCAACACGGAATGGTGCCATTTCAGAAATGTGGACCATACCTTCCTTGCCCGGTGCATATTCCACGAGAGCACCGAAGTCCATGATACGCTTCACCTTCCCCTCAAACTCATCACCGGGTTTCGGCACATAGGTAAGTTTTTGAATATAATCACGGGCTTTGTAGGAACTTTCCATATCCGCCCCCGTAATCATCACAGTGCCATCATCGTCAATATCGATCTTCGTTCCTGTCATTTCAATAATACTGCGAATCATCTTACCGCCTGGGCCGATGACTTCTCCAATACTTGCCATCGGAATTTTCAGCGTAATGATACGCGGAGCAAACTGCGACAGCTCAGGTCGTGGCATATTTTGTACCTCGAGCATCTTGCTCAAAATAAACGCGCGTCCTTCGTTGGCTTGGGCAATCGCCTTGCGAAGAATATCAAGTGTGAGTCCCTCGAGCTTAATATCCAGCTGGAGCGCTGTCATTCCCTTTTCTGTACCGGCTACCTTGAAGTCCATATCACCGAGATAGTCTTCCTGCCCCTGAATATCGGAAAGAACAATATACTCACCCGTCTCCTTATCCATGATCAGTCCCATAGCAATACCGCTCACAGGTGCCTTCAGTGGTACACCTGCATCAAGCAATGAGAGGGTTGATCCACAAACAGAGCCCATACTCGAGGAACCGTTGGAACCGAGTACCTCAGACACCACACGAATAGTGTATGGAAAATCTTCCTTTGAGGGCAACACCGCCACGAGGGCACGTTCTGCAAGATCGCCATGACCAATTTCTCGACGACCAGGACCACGCATCGGGGAAACTTCTCCAACACTAAACCCTGGGAAATTATAGTGATGCATATAGCGTTTTTCATCCGTCGCATCCATTTCATCAATGACCTGTGCATCGCCAGGCGATCCCAGCGTCACAAGAGAGAGCACCTGCGTCGCTCCACGATTGAAGAGACCTGATCCGTGGGTTCGTGGGATAAGGCCTACTTCACAGCTTACAGGGCGAATATCCGTCAGTGCACGACCATCAAGTCGTGTCTTTTCTTTCAGCATTTTCGCGCGGATCCCCTTATGTAAATGCTTATCAAAAAGCTCGGCGAGCATATTTTTTGTCCATGTGTTTCCCTCTTTTTCCATATAGGGAGCTGCTTCCTCCGTCATGGCTGCTTTGAGCGTTGAAACGGAGGCGCGGAAGGCTGCAAGATCGTGCCCATGTCCAAAGACACTCTCAATCTTCGCCGTGGTCATAAAGTCGCGCATAAACGTCTCCGCATCTTCAGCAGACGGGCTATAGACCACTTCCACCTTTGGCAGTTCTCCACACTGGGCAACAAACTCCTTTTGCATGGCACAAAGTGCCTTAATCGACTCATGGGCAAGTTCAAGGGCGCGCATCATTGTCTCAGCATCGACCTCCTCACAAGCCGCTTCAATCATGGTAATGGCCTTTTCTGAACCTGCCACCATTAAATCGAGCCGTCCGCCAATGAGTTCGTCATAGCTTGGGTTGACCTTTAACTCTTCCTTACCTTCGGCATTTTTCACCAAACCAACTCGTACCCCTGCAACGGGTCCACCAAAGGGAACCCCTGTCAGCATGGAGGCAAGAGATGACCCCAAAATGGCGAAATCCTCAGGATTATGCACCATATCAGCGGACAAAATGGAAATGACAATTTGCATGTCATTACGCATGTATTTGGGAAACAAAGGGCGAAGGGGGCGATCCACCATGCGTCCTGCCAAAATAGACTTATCGCTCGGTCGTCCTTCACGTTTAATGAAGCGGCTTCCCTTCATCTTTCCTGTGGCGTAGAACTTTTCCTGATAATCCACCAACAAGGGGAAATAATCGATACCGTCACGGACACGATCACTCACGGTGTTCGTGACCAGCAAAATTGTGTCGCCACAACGAACCGTCACGGAGCCTGTCGCAAGTTTTGCAAGGCGACCCGTCTCAAAGGTGATCTCCTTTCCAAGAAAAGGAAAACTTTTCGTTATAATACTCATGAACCATAAATAGGGAATATATCTGTCCCCTATGCGCATATACTCTCGGGGAAAAGGTCATAGAATATGACATCTTGCCTGACAGTACATGCCGTAAGTGAGGACGGAGGCAGTATAGAGCGGTTCATGTTCTAAAGCAATCGCAACGAAGAGTTCCTAGCCAAGATACTCCAAGACGACAATACTGAAGTTATCCAGTTTTCTGGCGCGCAGTCCACCGAGCAGTGCATATTCCGTAAACTGCACGCGCGCCATACGCTCATGCATTTCCACCGCTAGAAATTCTGCCCAGCGATCTTTGGGAACGTAGGGGTGCTGCTGAAAAAATGATGCAATATCATAGGAATTCATGGAATCCAACACACCATCCGTTAGAAGAAGGACCGTGTATCCGGGGTGTAGCTGGACAAAAAAATCTGACGGATTTGTCTCGAGGGAGGTACGCATGGGCCCCTTGCCGTATCCGACACTTTCAGAAATAAGATAGCGGTCTTCGTAATCTAAATCTTCCTGCAATTCTTTATCGGCCAATACAGCGGGTGCCCCGTGATCATGGGACCGAAAACACAGTTCGTTTTTGTCTGTCAGGACAAGAATACGCGAGTCTCCAACCCAAAGCGGATACAACTCACCATCCGAGGTGATTTCCACAGCAGCCACCGTGGTTTCCGCACTAAAAGGCATGGCTCCAAGTCGATGATTCGCTGCCTTCATACCATCGATGAGCCCCCCTGCATGGCGCCGAATTTCTTCCAAGACTACATGACTTGCCATTGCTCCAGCATCCGTGCCACCAACACCATCGCACACAGCAAAAACATTATACTCCGGCATTAAGGCAAAATTGTCTTCATTGGGTGTTTCCGCGGCGTGTTTTTCTTCCCAGGGCTTACGATAGGAAATACCCGGGTGCGTCAATCCCGTTCCCTGGAGAGTAGGACCTCGAAAGCGTTCTATACGCGCACCATTCGACCATGCAATTTCCTTGCCATAGGGGCGGTTGGGTGCATAGATTTGCCTTTGTACATGATAGGATTCCTTGGAATAGCTCTTTTGCACGGTTGCCTCCCAGGCATCATCTACTATATGGGAAATCCACCTCTGCATGGCAGAAGTTACTTCCTCGATGATGGTTTCTTCTTGCCTCAGGTACGCCCTGGCCAGTGGTGAAAGATCTGCGCCCGAAAAACGCAAAGATCTGAGGCGATTTTTAAAGGCTTCCGTTGCTGCAGAAAAGGGCCCTTTCTCTTTTGGATCTTCCTGTGGAGTTATCACTATGTTCAGTTATTGACTTCCTGGCAACCTTAGTTGCTCATCCTACAAAATCAAGTTATTTTTCTCCACCAGCGGCTAACAGAAAACTTCGCTGGGTCACCTGGACATCCAAGACATCCGCTTCGGAAAATCGTCCCTCAATATATTCCGATAAGCGCCGCATTTGTGCATCGTAACTGGAAACCACTTCATCCACCAGAAGCGCCACCTGATTCATCCCCATGAGCATAAGTCCATCCATGGTTTTCAGACGCGAAAGAGCGACGTACCCCTGGCCAGGTTCAAAGGTCTTGGAAAGATCAATTTCCGCTGCATCCAGGGTCATACCCTGAGATTTATGCACCGTAATTGCCCAGGCAAGACGAAGCGGCACCTGCGTCACCTTTGCCTCCGTTTTACCTTCTTCATCCTCCATAAGCCACTCCAGCGGCGTTGCATGTATCAGGCCCCCCTCTGTTTCCACGAGGGGATACCCATCCTCTTCATCAAAATCCAGCACTGTACCCATGGTACCATTAATAAACTCTCCCTGTGGGCTGTTTTTTATAAACATCACGGCGGCACCGACCTTCAGCTGCAAGGCAGGACTCAGCAAACTCGAGGAAAGAATTTTCTTCGTTTTATCGGGTGGCCCCTGTTCTTTCATGAGAAAGGTTGCACTTCTCCCATCCAGCGCCTCAAGGCGCTCCGCATTTATACGGTCAATATCCGCGTTGTGTGTATAGAGTTTTGTTGGCTCCACAAGCACCTTTGGCAACCGTCGATACCGCCTTCGCAGTGCATCCATAGATCCTTCAGAAACATTGCCGCAGCGAATTTCCTCAAGCAGTGTTAAGAGCTCCCCATCACGCTGGCGGTAAACTTCATGGAGGTAGCAGGTATGAAATCCCAGCGCCTCCCAGAGCGGCGTTTGCCATGCATACCGAATTTCTTCACGTGTGCGGGAAACTGGTGCTAACTGGAAAAAATCACCAGAAAATACGACCTGGACATCGCCAAAGGGCACATCCTTTTCTTTAGCTAGGCGCAGCATGAGATCCATGGTTTCGAAGAGCACGGGCGAAAGCATGGAGACTTCATCCACAATCAACACCTGCATGCCGGAAAGACGACGGCGTACCAAGGGTTTACCCAAAGCGCGCTTCAAATAGGAAGGCGAGGGCACCTCTTCCACATGCCCCAAGCCAAAACACGAATGAATGGTCATGCCGCCGATATGGCTAGCCGCAATACCCGTCGGCGACGACAGCACGGGAAAAACGCCATGGTCACGCAAATAGCGCACATAGGATCGAAGCACATAGGTTTTCCCGGTACCTGGCGCGCCGGTCAGGAAAACGTTTCGTCCCATTTTCAAGATGTCGAGGGCAGTGGTTTGCAGCATGCAGGTGGATAATACGGCAAGTATAGTGACTGTTTCTCTGTTTCATAGCAAGATAAAAGATGTATTGACTATAGTTAAAATAATCGCAAAATACCCTAAAATTATTCTCCACCATGAAAAAATACCTGGACTTCGAAAAACTTGCGTCTCTGTTGCCGAGCTCTTGCGTACCCTCAAAAGAAAACAATGGTCGTCTTGTTCTTGATGAAGTAACAGAGTACCTTGCTCAAAGGTTGTATCAATCTATTCGCCTTTCCACCTACACTAAACAACATCCAAATGTGCTTTCGCTACCAATTCTCGAAACCCTTGTCCAAGAGCGCAAAGATCAAGTTGCTTCGCTCTTACTGCAGGTCCCCTTACAACGAGACGAAAGTAAAGCAGCACGTCGCCAGTTGTATCACACAGCAATGAAAGAACTGGAAATATACAACCGCACAACCGGTGAGGAGAAGGCTGCTTCCTTGCACCAACTTCCCTTTATACGCTCCCTCTCTGAGCACTATCTGCACTTAACCAACGCTTTAACCACAAGGCATGGTCTCAAAACCGACGACGTGAATACCAGTGCATATCATGTAACGCTGAGTCTCTTTATGCCGAGCGAAGTGATCAGTCAGGGGCTCCTCTGGATTTGGGCAAGCACCACAACGTGCATCGAGCATGGCATTCCCCTCTTCGAGTTTGAAGACTTCACACCACACCTAACGACACTGCCACGCGATACCCAGCATACGAAGAGTGCAACACAAATTCTTGATGACATGCACAAGGCCAAGGAAGCCATCAACGTGCATATCATGGCACTTGTACCCTCCATGCGCACCGGTGAGTCCTTTGCCCTCCTCCGATCCGCACAAAATTATATGGTACTCCTCGAAAAGTATATTCGTTCCCTCGATATTTTTCTTTGTGGACTTAAGTAACCCTTGCATGAACGCATGATTTTTCTGTCTATGCCATCTGAACATTCACCCAAAGCGCACCATTTTGATAGCGAGATGGAGCATGTGCTTGAGCGACTCAGTTTTCCTGTGCCAGCCACAGAGCTTGATACGGTCAAATATCACTTACTCAGTAAATACGGGGGATTCCTGCATCGATACCTTGGGATCCAACCGCGCAGTATCGAAACAGCGTCGGAGGACAGTATTCGTGAACTCATGATCCTTCTTCGTACGGAGCATGCAGAACTCCTGGAGTCGTATTATCGTCATGTCGCTCGGAGCTGAGAGATTTTTCGCCCTTTCCTACGCGTTAGGCAAACGTGCCCCTACAGATGCAAAGCTCCCTCGTGAAGCTTTTCTCTTGCTGATTTTTCAATAACATAGGTGTTTGCCCAGTAGTCACCAACACGTTGGTGGTATTCGTTGGTAATGATAGCAACAGCCGCAACAATATCGCCTACCTGACCAAGGGAACCAAAAAGCGTGGTTAGCCACCGTTTGGCCGCTTGCATACTCGAAATGTACTCCCCCTCCGCTGTGAGGACCTGCAGCCCTAGCAACTGTTTTGCAAGACTTCCTCCAAAGCGAACCTCGCAAACCGGGTGATACAACATGATGACAAGCATGCATGCAAGACCCAGCCAAAGCGTGAATGAACTTTGCTTCCCCTGTGGTGCCATACTCAGAACGCCTGAGACGAACAGGCCCATGGGCACCATCAAAAAAATCCCATCCAAAAAGCGGGCAACACCGCGCAAAACCAGCAATCGCCATGGGCGAGATTCACGTGCGATGCGCATAATTTCTGTCTCGACGATGGGCTGCTTGGGTGCTTCCATAAAAAGTCTGCTAAAGTACTCTTCTGATCTAACGCGCCTACGGGCAGAAGTCAAGATATCCCCTGCGTCATCAGGTGCTCTACATAGGCCTGCAGCTTCTTCGGATTTCTTCCATAATAGTTCGGATCTTTGCCCAGCATGTGCGCCACAACGCGCGGTGGGAGCTCGCGCGCAATACCTTCACCTGTCTGCATATCCGTAAGAAAAAGCCGCGGATCTTCCCAATACGCCCACAGGGTTTGCACCAGCGCAGACTCAGGGTAAAGTGAGGTCAACAATTGCAGAAGAGCAGATTTCGCCACCATGGAAAAGGGAAGATCGAGAACCGTCCCGACCACTCTCATGGGTATGTGACCAATGCCTTGTTTCCCAATATAGGTATCGAGAAATTCAATGGGATCTAAGGCCGCATGCATAATTTCCTTGCGATAAGCCGCTTTTTGTTCTCGCTCAAAAAGCGCTACCGCGTCCTCAAAAGAATACTTTACCCACACCAAGGTGATCATTTCTGCGATCAATTCCTTACCGGGCTGAAAAGTTGCTCTGATTTGATAGTCTGGCTTATATCGCTTCAGCAAAACATGGACTGCATGACGCAGCGTAATCTCCGCTCTCGGCGCAGGCTCTGCCACCACCATATCTCCCCACCTCCCGTGAGGCATGGCAAATAGGGCGCGCAGAAACGCGTCCGGTTCAGGAAACTGTTCCCCCAACTTTCCTACAAGAAAAGCAGATTCCCACACGAGCAGTTTTCTCATGACATGCCATTTCTCCTGACGTATCTCTTGCGGTATGACCTCCAGTTCAGGCCAGACTTCTTCTGCAAGATAATAGGGTGGTGGAATCTCGCTGACTGACCATCGATTGGGTACTGGAATGTCAAAAAATGCAAAAATCTGCCTGAAGGAAACAGGAGTTCGATCAATGAGGATGGCCTTATTCAGGCATTCATCTTTGTTGAAGGAGAGGATATCTCCCAGCGCAAAGCGTTCGCGCAAAATACTACGGAGACGCGGAACTTCCAGGTCGATAGCCTTCGTCAAAGGTCGAGCTATGTAACGTCCCGCAGTAAAATTCTCTGGAGTTTTTTGTACAAACACAACTTAATGTAAAAAGTTTTGTGACTTTTTACACTGCTTATTTACCCTGTCAATATCACACTTCCCTAGAGCGTCAAATGGGAAAACAACTCCTCCGTGCTCTTTGTTGCTTCTGCTCGCAAACGAGCATCAGATGACATGGTAGCCGTCAGACACGGAAGCAGTGCCTCTTCCATTTTACAGGTCGCATAGGCGGCCTCCACGCGTGATGTTATGGCACAGCCCTTGCTGTTCAGCACGCAGGTTGCATCATTGAGCGGATAGGTGAGTGTATAGTACACGTCACCTTTTTTCGCAAAAGCACGAAGTGTCAAAACCGCGCCCACATCCTGCCCCTCCATAGTGACAGCAACATAGGACTGGTCACTGCCAGGGAGCTGTTTATCCAGTTCCATAATCATCGTGGACATATAGCCCCCGGCCTCTGTGGCGAACGCACTGTGCAAAGGTGCCTCAAGCGCTGGTCGTTCACCTGCCAGATAGCGGGAAAGGACACTCACCTGAGCGCGCTGCGCATCCCGAAGTTTCCCCGCATCGTAATCACACGTTCCCCCATCGGCAAAGGTGGCACAATACTCGGTACGCGTCGGTATCGAAGTTGCGGTTGTACTGACGAGGCGAAGATCGGCCTGCGCAGTCGATGTAAAAATTTCCTTTCCAAAGGCAACAGAGCGCGTCATGGTTGCAGGCGA
>Ga0066647_10001641_pt1 | contig 10545 bp, 7 predicted proteins | sample CryGeyCG2114_250_FD_59512 | JGI IMG/M metagenome (GOLD analysis project Ga0066647, IMG submission 59512) | Groundwater microbial communities from aquifer - Crystal Geyser CG18_big_fil_WC_8/21/14_2.50 | ecosystem: Environmental > Aquatic > Deep subsurface > Groundwater | place: USA: Utah: Grand... | reverse complement strand
ATCAACGCTACAGGAGTCTATGCGGATCAGGTGCGACGGATGGATGATCCCGAGGCGCGGTCGATGATCAGTCCGAGTCAGGGGGTCCACATCGTGCTCGATGGATCTTTCTTGCCCGGCAACAGCGCTATCATGGTTCCACACACGGACGACGGTCGGGTTCTCTTCGCCATCCCCTGGCATGAGAGGGTGATCGTGGGGACTACCGATACTCCCGTCGAGGATATCCCCCTGGAACCCCAGCCACTTGAGGAAGAGCTGAACTTCCTTCTGGAGCACACGGCCCGGTATCTCACCAAGGATCCTTCCCGCGCAGATGTTCTCAGTGCGTTCGCCGGTCTCAGGCCCCTGGTGAGTGCGCGCAGCGACCAGGATACATCCGCGCTTTCCCGTGATCACACGATCACGATCTCACGGTCCGGAATGATCACCATCGCTGGTGGAAAATGGACAACATACAGGAAAATGGCGGAAGATCTCATAGACCAGGCCTCGACGCTGGCCCAGCTCGACGAGAGGCCCTGCGTGACACGCAATCTGAACATTCACGGATTTCATCGGAACGCGGAGGAATTCGGAACGCTCAAGATCTACGGTGCGGACGCCCCGGCGATCGAGGACATGATCCGGGAGGATCCACGGCTTGGGGATCTGCTCCATCCGGATCGACCGACCGTTGCCGCGGAGGTCGTCTGGGCCGTGCGTCATGAGATGGCTCGAACCGTTGAAGACGTGTTGGCGCGTCGCACCCGGAACCTCCTTCTCGACGCACGGAAAAGCCTCGAAATGGCTCCCCTCGTCGCGCGGATTATCGCCGAGGAGCTGCAGAAGGAATCGAGCTGGATAGACGACCAGTTGATGGAGTACGAGACACTGGTCCGGGGCTACGTTCTCGATTCGCCGTGACGAGGTGTTCCATAAGGCCCGACATCAGTTGCGACGGCCGCGCTTCATCATCTTCTTGATGTCGTCGAACATCCCCTTCGCCTTGTCGTCGAATCCCAGGACGAGCAATCGGTACTGTTCGAGAAACTGCGCGATCTCACCACCAGGGTTCAGGCTCGCGATCAGTCTCTGGTATTGGGGACAGAGTCGGTGCATCTCATCGAACCGGGATTTCAGGTTTTGATTTCTCTCCAGTAGCAGGTCGAAGTCGTGGACTTCTCCTTGCGAGAGGTATCGGGAAAGCTGATCCATGGTGGCCTCGAAGAATATGGCCCAGTTCTTGAGTCTCACGCTTGCTGCGCTGGTGGGAGCCCCACGCTCGAGTTGCCGGATTCGTTCGATCTCCACATAACGCTGGGAGGCTCCCATCCTTTCGAACGGGGTCGGGCCCTCGTCCTGTTCGACGTGGGATACCAGGACGTCCGCGAGCTCATCGAGGGTGTTTCGAAACCGGTCGTCCCAGTTTCCTGGTCGCGCGACGATGGCGCCAAATCCCGGATCGGTGAAAAACTGCTGGAGGTAAGAGCAGAGAAAGGCGACGTCTTCCATGCTCTGAATTTTCCCACGTTCAATGTCCGTCAGGGCTTCCAGCTCGGCGTTGATCGTAGTCGCCTCGTCGATGGCGGCGTTCTGCGTCGCAATGGCGGACTGGTATGTGTGGCAGACCAGTGACCGGCGTGATCCTGCCGATCTTTGGGAGACAGCTCGATATGATATCTATCCGCGATTTCTTCGCATGAAGGGAGTGGCCAGGATCAACCTGGTTGGCGGAAGGGTTCCCGAAAATCACGTCATCCTCGACCCCACGAAACTCGCGCGGAACGATCTTAGTTATGCTCAGGTTACCCAGGCTCTCTCCGTGTTCGTTCTCGGAATCTTCCTGGGTAGCGCCGAAGCGACTCTGGTTGCCGTGGCGGTGATCCCGGTGACCGTGCTCCTCACCCTCGTCGGGCTCCGAGTTCTTGGCATGAGCTTCAATCTGATGATCCTTGGCGGAATTGCGGCCGTCGTCGGGATCGTCATCGATGATGCCATCGTCGTCGTCGAGGCCATTCACACGAAGATCGAGTCGGGATGCGAGTCCATGGAAGCGGCCAGGCTCGCCCTGATCGAAGTTGGTCCAGCTCTCCTCGGCAGCACCCTGACCCCAGTTGTGGTCTTCATCCCCCTCGCTTTTCTCGACGGGGTAGCTGGAGTCTTCTTCAGATCCCTGGCTGTGACCATGGTCGTCGCCCTGCTGATCTCCCTGATCCTCGCTGTCTCATGGACTCCGATCACGGGGGGACTATTGATGGGGCGCCTTTGGTCCAGATTTTGAATGGTCTCGATGTCGGGGACATCGTGGCGACGGCGGGAGGGTACGGTCTGCCTCCAGACTGTCCCGTGACGCCCCGGTTCCACCATCAAGGAAAGACGAGGAAGTCGCGGGAGTGCGTCAAGAGTCTGTCAGATCATTTCGTCGTAGAGGCGCCGAGCTCCTGGCTTTCGGCGGCCGACTGGAAAGTGATATCGCTCCAGCGGGCAAGTCCGACGTCTATTCCGTTTTCGTGCGCACGATCGTACCAGTAGCGTGCTTTGGCCAGGTCACGACCGTCTGGTCCACTACCCATCGAGTAAATGTCTCCCATGGCCATTTGTGACAGGGCATGTCCTTGGTCGGCAGCCTTGCGATACAGTTCCAGCGCCTTTTGTTGATCTTTCTCCACGCCGTTACCACGGAAGAAAAGGCCCGCGAGATTGTACTGGGCGAGTGGGTGCCCACGTCGCGCCGGATCCTCGAGCAGCTCCCGTGCACGCACCGGATCGACACGTGTCCCCTGTCCTGTGATGAGCATCACAGCAAGATTTACTTTGGCTTCCGCATATCCCTGCAAGGCAGAAGCCTCGTAGAAGCCTACAGCTTTTTTCGGGTCCACGGGCACGCCGTGACCCTTCTCATGAATCACTCCCAGATTATTGAGAGCGACCGCATGACCGCCCCTGGCAGCCCGGGTCAACCACTGCCTCGCGCGCACCAGATCCTGCTGGGTGCCGTCCCCGAGCAGCAAGAGCGTTCCCAGGTTCGTCGCCGCTTCGGTCGATCCGCTGTTTGCCGCTACCTGGTACCACTCGAGAGCCTCATTCATGTTCTTCTTCACTCCCTCTCCCACGTGGTACATTCTTGCCAGGCGTGCCTGTGCGATCGTGTTTCCTTGTCTTGCGGACCAGAGGAACCAGTGCGCGGCCTTTTCCGGATCCCGGCCGACCCCTTCCCCGGTATCGTAGCATTCGCCAAGTTTCTGCTGAGCCAGCATGTGTCCACCCTCAGCCGCTCGGGTGTACCACGGGAGGGCGGATGCGAAATCCGGCTGCCCCCAGCGTCCCTGTTCGAATTCCACGGCAAGTTCGAATTGTGCTGCCGCGTCTCCCTGACTGGCTCGAATTTCCAGACCGGTTCGCGATTGATCTCCGGATGCTTCGCCTGGGGAGGTCGGGCGAGTCACGGAGGGTCCGCTGTCGATTGTCGGCGCCGGGGGCGGCAGCCTGAGGGTCCAGGCTATGGCGGAAAGACCCACAATCCCCATGATCCCTATGAATCCAATCACGCGCAGGCTTTTTGGGTGAGCCAGGAATGTCCGGGCGCCCGAGCCCGATCCGATCGTGGGTGAACCCTGCGTTTCGGGTTGCCCCCGTTTGGGCTTTCCAGTCCGTGTCATCACCCCCCCGGTGCTCCCCGGAGTTCTCGCGGGGCATGAGGGGGTCTCGACGCGCCGGGACGTCCGGTCTTCGGGCTCAGCCCGGAGGGCCGCGTCGGCCTGGGCGAGGGTCGGACGGCTCCCCGGTTCCTTCTCCAGGAGGCCCATGACGAGTTGCTCCACAGCATGAGCAATGCGAATTCCCCGTGCGTGAATGGGGGCTGGTTCTGTCGCGACGATCGTGCGCATCCAGTGATGGATGTTCCTCCCCCGATAGGGCAACTCCCCGACGATCATTTCGTAGAGAATCAGGCCCAGAGCGTACGCATCCGATTGACTCGTGTGTCGTCCTCCCAGGACGACTTCTGGTGCCAGGTGGGTCAGGGTACCGATCATCTGACCGGGTTGTGTCATCAGGGTCTGGACATCGTGTCTCGAGAGCCCGAAATCGGCGACCTTGACGATTCGTTCAGGTCCCAGAAGGACGTTGGCTGGTTTGAGATCTCGATGGACGACGCCGCGGCTGGCGAGATAATCGAGTGCGCATGCGAGTTGACTCCCGGTCTGAAGAACCTCTCTGATCGGCAGGGGGGCGGCGGCCGCGATTCGGACGGCGAGTGTTTCTCCTTCGACAAGCTCCATGGCGATAAAGGGGACACCCTCAATGGCACCAACATCGTAGATTCTAACAAGATGGCTGTGCTCGAGCCGGCGCTGTACCTCGATCTCCCTCTGGAACCGGGAAAGGGCCACCTCTCTGTCGAATCGATTAGCACTGAGAAATTTCAGGGCCACGGGGCGGTCGAGTGACAGCTGGGTAGCCTTGAAAACAGTCCCCATGCCGCCCTTTCCAATGATCGACCCGATCCGGTACCCGCGGACCTCGCGCCCGATCAATGAGTCGGGATCAGCTGGATGAATCGGGTTTGGTTTCATGGCGTCCCGGGATTCGATTTCCCGACAACCAGGGTCTCCTACGTCGATGCGAGAGTCGGCGGCCAGGGCCGTGGGTGCTTTCCAAGCCTAGCACGAGGTTCCGTCGGGTTTCTCCGGTGGAATCCTACCGGTGCGTGATGAACGGGTCGTGGAAACTCCCGTGGTGCGGTTGGCCCACCTGGACGGTGTGTTCCTATCGCAGGCCCGGACAGCTAGCCTGGACTCCTTCGTGCTGGACCAGTTATCCTGGATCTCCTGCCTCATGGCCTGGTCGAGGACCAGCGAATCGTTTTCCAATTGCGCCGGAGGGATGAACTATCACGCTGCCCAGGGAAGTTGAAGCGGTCGTCTACAGTCAGAATCGGTCGTCCTGCGAGTGTTCCCAGTGTGGTCGGTACCTGGGAGCCTTGGAGGTTTGTCCGTTCTGCAGATACTTCAATCCCAAGCGATGGCCCATTTTTCTCGTCAAGTATCTCTCCCCCATCGCCACGATCGTCGGTATTGCCTACTTGTTCCACATGGGCAACGTGCGCGGGGATCCCGCCGTTCACATCACCGATCTGGGGCGTCGCACGAACTTCGCCCAGATTCGTCTTCAGGGGACCATGGCCTCCGATCTGCGATTCTTCCCGTCACAAATGGGTTCGCAGCGTGGTCAGGGGACCCTGGAGTTCAGGCTCGATGATGGTACGGGGATTCTGAAGATCCGGGCGTATGAGGACGTCACCCAGGAGATCGTGGCGCTGGGTCGTGTACCGAGTCCCGGAGACCTCCTTAAGGTTCGCGGGACCTATCAATACAAGGCCCGTTCCGATTTCGTCATCATTGGATCTGCCTCTTCCCTTGAGATTGTTCCTGCGGACACCACCGTGACGACTTCCCTGGAAGCGATCTCCGAGATGGCTCCGAAGATCAGGGATGGCGAGATCATTCAAGTCCCAGCAGTCGTGGAGCAGGTGCGCCTCGATCGGTACGATCTTGTCTATTTGATAGGAGATGGCACGGGAGAGCAAGTAGATGTTGTCCTCTCTCTATCTGTGCTTGAGCTTCTTGACATCGACCTGGAAGAAGGATCGGAGGGGCCCGGGCCACGGGGGGGGCCCCGGATCGGAGACACGGTGCGAGTCGTAGGCGCACTACGTTGGAATAATTTTGACGATATGTACCAGATAGTGATAGGTTCTCCCGGTCGGATAAAACGCGTTTTGACGCAGGGCCAGGTGAAGGCTCCGCGATGACTGTTCCAGCCGACAGTGAGAGCAAGAACGGGAACGCCCAGTCTCCGTGTCCTAGTTGCGGTCGCGAATACCCCGCGTCAGAGGGCCGCTGCCGTTTCTGTGGAAGTGCGCGCCATGGCCGGACACCTACGCGTCAGTTGATGCTCTGGACTTACCCTCTGCTGCTGGCTGCGGCCTACCACCTCATCGCCGCGTGGGTCGCTCGCCCTCATTATCAGGCTATCTCAAGCCTATCGGAGAGTGACACTTTCAAGCGAGTTCGCGCCCAGGGTCGTGTTTCCCGTGTCAGAACCACCCTGGATGCATATCGTGCCGGCGCCTTGATCGAGTTCACCGTTCTTGATGAGTCGGACGGCGGGTCCGGGCAAATGAAACCCAGAGGGGGGGGGGTCAAACCCGTGCCTCTGAAGGTCAAGGCCGAGGGGCGAATCGGTACCCAGCTCATTGAGGAGGACAGAGTTCCGGTCGAGGGAGATGTCATCGGCGTGGTTGGCACCCTCTACATCGGTACAGGCTACCGTGTTCTCGCGATGAACTCTGCGGCTGGGTGCGAATTGTTGCAGGCATCCCCGAACCGGATTTCATATGACCCGTGGACGGTCAAGGCACTGCAAGGTGCCAAACCCCTCGGAAAATCCGTGGTGATCCAGCGGGCCGTGATGGTGAGTCGTGGACGATTCGACGTCACCATTCGTGATCCGGGTGATGCCCAAGATTCTGGAGGTTCCGGCAAGCCAGGTCCGACCCTGACCGTTTTCGGAGCTGATCCGGTTGGCCTTGGAGCCGGGGATGTGGTCTCGGTGAGAGGTGAGCTCGAGACGTACGGTAAGTCGGGTGGTTTTCAGATTCGCACTTCCTACAAGGATGCGGCGAATCTTGTCCTTCTCGAGAAGCGGTCGACGGCGCCGTTCGAGCAACCAACAAGCGTTCATCGAGCCGTGCCCCGGGTTTCGGTGGCCAATCTTCTGAAGAGTCCGAAGGCCTTCAGTGGACGTTTGGTGAAGATAGTGCGGGCCCGGGTCGTTACCTGCCAGTCCCGGTTTTCAATTCTGGTCACAGACGCCGACGGTCCGACCGTCGACGATGGCGATGGAAGCCCGGAAACTCCACCTTCGGGTGCTTCGGAGCGTAATCCTTCAGGCCAATCTGGACCGAAACCGGGCCGACTGGATCCGGAGCGCCAACTGCTTGTCTTCGGTGTCGATCCGACTCAGTACGATCCCGGGGATCTCTTGCGTCTGGAGGGCTCCTTCGAGCATTACCCGAAGGGAGACTCCTGGCAGCTGAAGATACCGTTCTCCGGCGGGCGTCGGAAAGGTGTGACCCGGAACGTGCGACGCATCTTGGCGGCCATACCGGATCGAAAGACCACAACGATTGCCCAGCTTCTGGAGGATCCCGATCGGTTCGCGGGTGTGCACGTGCGCATCAAGAATGCTGTGATCAGTCAGATCCACGATGAACGCCTGCTCGAGGTGTCGGATGTGCCCGGCAAACCGACGATGAAAGTGTTCGGGGCTTCAACGCGGTTCCTCCAGGTGGGCCAGCAGGTCACCGTGCGCGGTCGTTTTATCCAGTACGCATCGGAGAATACCTGGGAGATCAAGGTACGCGGTGGCGACTACGCGGCTGTTCTGCCCCTGCAGGATGCAGGGCACCCGAGCGGTCGCGGCTCGGGTGGGCGGACCGGAGACAAGAACAAGGCGGTGAAACGGTGAGCTCCTTGCTCCTCATCGGATGTGCGGGTGCTACGGTACTTGGGGTGTTTGTTGCGGCTTTGATCTCGTTGATTCCCGGGCTTCACATCTACAATGTGATCGCGATCACAATGCTCGTCTACTTTGCCATCATGGACGCGATGTCGGGCATGGATCCCCTGCTGATGACCAGTTTTCTCCTGGGCATGGTCGTCGCGTTCTCGATGTTGTTCACCGTGTCATCACAGTATTTCCAACCGACCGACGAGAGTTTTCGGTCTCTTGTCTTGCCCCATGAGCGATTTCTCCTTGAGGGGCGGGCCCATGAGGCTGTGCTTCTGGCCGGCGTCGGATCGCTCGTTGCGCTGTACGCCATCGTGTTTCTTCTTCCGGTCATGATCGACCCGATCATGACGTTCAGCAGGTTGCTTCAGCCCCATCACTACTGGATCGTCATGACGGTCATTGCGTTCGTTCTGATGACCGAATGGCCCAAGGACCACGGTGTTGGCTGGACCGCAGCTCAGCGACTGCAGGATGGATGGGTGCAGCTCCTGATGGGCTACTTCTCTTTCATCGGGGCAGGCATCCTGGGTATCGTCGTTTTCAATCGGACCCTGGTCCCTCTTGATGCCTCTTTTCAGTCCCTGATGCCCCTGTTCGTCGGGTTGTTCGCGATTCCGACGTACATCATGACATTTCTCACGGAGACCCGAGTTCCGAGTCAGCACCACTGCAATTCCGTTGAGATTCAGGACCTGGATATCCCCCGCGGTAGTCTCTCGGGACTTCTCGCGGGAATCTTCGCCGCAATGAATCCAGGACTCACTCCCGGACCAACCCTTCTGATGACGGGACACATCACCGCGCAGTCCGGTGAACGACAATTCCTGATTGGGGGCGGAGCGGGTCGGTTGATGTACTATGTGGGGGCTCTCGTGCTGTTCTTCCTTCCCGGTGTGTACCTGAGACGGGGAGGTGCTGCGATCAATATCAGCCTGTTCTTCGTACCGGAGACGGAAGCCCAGTTTCACGTGATCACCATGGTCATCGCCCTTTCGGGCGCGCTCTCGTTTCTGATGCTCGATAGATTCTCGCTGGTGTGTGCACGACTCGTGGCATTGATTCCTTACAAGTTCTTTTCTGCCGTGGGGCTCGTGCTCCTGACCTACCTGGTTTATCGAGTGACCGGCCCGGAAGGTCTGACGATCATGGGGGCGGCAACGATACTCGGTGTGGTTCCCAACGTTTGGCATACGCGCCGCATCAATTTGCTGGCAGTTCTTCTCGTTCCGATTGCCCTGAACATGGGCGGGTACGGACCGGCCGTGGCGAAAATTTTTGCCCTGTATTAGGATTTCGACATGTTCACGAGGGAGTCAAGATCGTGAAGGGAATCACTCATTTCATGAGCGGTGTGGCCGTCGCATCCTGTTTTCCTCAGGCACTGGATGCCATCTTTGCTTCGAGGGGGCTTCTGCTCCCCCTCGGTGGTGTGTTCGGCGTGATGCCCGATACCCTCGATTTTCGCATCGCGCGTTATGTCTGGAACTACCAGCGGGTTTGTCGCATCGATGAGGGAAACCTGGATCCGAGGGTTGCCGCTGAGGCCATGGCACAAGCCATCGACGATGCCGCCCGGACCGGAGACTTGATCACGCTTCGTCTGGACGTGATTCGAGTCTCGTCCAGCTACTACAGAACCTATCTGGTTTATGTGGATGATCAGGCTAAAGAGGTTACCGCGGTGATCGGCTCACTCAAGACCATGAGTCAGGTCATGGAGAAGAGCGAGTTCATGCCGTCATCGGCCTCAGTGAGACAGCGAATTCAGAAAAATGGCCCTGCCCAGACCTTCAAGGAACTGTTCGAGAGTCTTCCCGGTCTTCCCGGATCCACTCCCGGTGAAAATTACTCCTACACGGCGAAGTTCACCGCCGACATTCAAAACACCTACTATCAGGAAACCGAGGTCGGGATCTTCTCCGGTCCCGACTTTGCGTTTGACGTCGGCCCGGACGGCAAGGTACGTATAGACTTCATCCCCTGGCACCGGACCTGGTCTCATAGTCTCCTCATGGGGCTGTTCATGGGACCTGTTGCGTTTCTCGTCACGGCAAAATCGAGCCTGCTGTTTTCTGGTCAAATACTGGCGTATCTGGCGTCCGGCACACCCGCTGCATTTTTCATCGCCGTGATTGCGTTCTGGGTCCACTGCTTCGAGGATCAGACCGGTCACCTGGGCTCGAATCTGCTCTGGCCGTTCACTGCAAAGCGAACTCCAGGCCTGAAGTGGACGACGGCAGCATCTCCTGTGTCGAACATCGGCACGAACTGGTTAGCATTCTCAACAATCATCTGGAATGTCAACGCTCACGCCCCCGAGCCGGCCTTCACGTTGCCATGGGCATGGAACCTGCCAGGGGGGTTTGCAGACTGGACCTATTACCTTTCCTCACTCGGAGTCTACGTTCTCCTCGCAATCGTTATCCCGTACAGCGCGTTCTTCGTCCTCTCTCGGTTCTATCGTTCGTTCAAGAATGAGCCAGGAATGATGAACCGTTACGGGGACGGGAATACTTTCGAGATGGCTGGGTTCGCTGCCGACGAAGGTGATCTCTGAGGAGATGCCTGACTCTCGGGAGTTCGGCGGTCCGACAAACGCCCGCTCGTGTGCTCACGGGACGCGCGACTGCGGGAGTAAAAGCGATTCGCCGACCAGATTTATATAGATTCCTGTGCTTTTTCCGCGGGGAACCTCGATTTGGATCCGTCGATGCCTCGCACCTGCTTTGTTTACCTCAAGGTAGAGCGTGCCGGGCTCCGCCTCGATGACCAATCGAATCTGGTTTCACGTGAACCAGCTACGGTCTCCAGCGCGAAAGGCCGCAACGCCGCCTTCCATTTCCTTTGATCGGACAACGGGATAAATGCTCTCGGCCTCAAGGATGAATGCGGAATTTATATCAAGATGGTGACCTTCAAGCGCAGACGATAGGTCGGCCCGCAGTGCGGATTGTGGGAGGCCGGCGATCTGCGTCGCCATTGAAAGCG
>Ga0066647_10001610_pt1 | contig 10657 bp, 7 predicted proteins | sample CryGeyCG2114_250_FD_59512 | JGI IMG/M metagenome (GOLD analysis project Ga0066647, IMG submission 59512) | Groundwater microbial communities from aquifer - Crystal Geyser CG18_big_fil_WC_8/21/14_2.50 | ecosystem: Environmental > Aquatic > Deep subsurface > Groundwater | place: USA: Utah: Grand... | reverse complement strand
TCATTAAATTCTTCACTCAATTTTAAAGTAGAAACATTTAAAAGACTAGATTTTTCGAAATAATCTTCAAAAACTTTAACTAATCCTGGATTACTGGATATTATCGATTTTTTTAAAGCATTGTCTGGAATATAAACATAATTATCTCCTCTACAGTTTTTATTAAATGTTAGATTTGGTTCTTTTATGAACCAATTAAGATTCGAATAATCAGGATCGTCAACATCAACACAAGCTAATTTTGAATTGTTTGTCATTAAAAATCCTGTAACACCAATTTTGGTATTTTCTCCATTTTTTAGATTGATAGAGGTTAATTCTTTGTTTCCGGAGACATATAAAGTATCAATTTTTGGGTTTTTAGATAGATTTAATGTGGTTGGTTTGCTATTGTTAAAAAATTCTAATCTTGACAGTAATATATTATGGGTAAGATTTAGTTCTTCAATTTGTGAATTCACACAACTTACTTTCTTTAGCATTTTATTATTGGAAAGATCAATGTTTTGCATGAGGTCTTCTCCAAAAGAAAGCTGTTCTAGTTTATCATTTTCTAATATATTTAAATTTGTTAAGACATTTTTATATGCAAACAATACTTTTAATTCTCTGTTTGATTTTATGTCTATTTCTGGAATTCTATTATCACTAATATCTAGATAAGTTAATTTGGAATTTGAAGAAACGTTTATTTCTTCAATCTCATTGTATGCAGCATTTAGATAAACTAAATTAGGCATATGTGCAATTGCCGAAATATCTTTAATCTTAGCTTTTACATTTTTCAAAAATGGATTATTTGGAAAAATAATGGTTTCTGTAGAAACATTATCAGCATTCCAAATTCTAAGAGTATCGATTTTAGATGCATCTGACTCTGTTATAGATCCATTTAAACCATCTGTATCCAATTTTAAATCAATTAATGCTTGTTCAAAATTGGTGTCAGAAATTTTTATTTGAGCCTTAATGCTAAGGCTCAAACAAAAAAATATCGTAAAAATTTTAATTGTTCTTTTCATAACTGAAATTTATTTTAAAGTTTTAATTTTTCGCAAGTTTCTCCTGGTATATCATAATCAAATATTTCCATATTTTTTTTGTCGAAAGTATAATTCCCAGTGCCAGACTCGTTATTATAAGTAACTTTTAAATTATACTTTTTGTTAAGTGTAATTCCTGGAATTGAAATTTTTCCATTATTTATAAGACCAACAAAAACATAATTATTATTACTTTCATAATCAATAAATAAACTAACTTTATTTGGTATTATGGCTGAGTTGCCACTTGGACATTTAGCAGAAATATTTAGGTTAATAGTCTCACCTGAAAGTTTTAGACCTGAAGTAACGCTGTTATTAATAATTGGTCCACACAAGCTGGTTTCAGGAATAATAACAATAGACCCTGTACTAAAAAATGGTTGTAACTTTAGGGATGCTTGTTCACTTGGTGCATTGATTAGTGATAAACTAGCTCCGAATTTAGCTCCAACTGTTGGGATTTTTTTACCTGATTTTGTTGTAAAAACTCCAAAATAAACCGAGGCAAAGCCTTCGCCATTATCTGGTAACTGTAGGGTTGCTTTACCATTGGTGCATTTTTCTACTTTAAATGCAGCTGAAAAAGTTGAGAGGTGATCTGTATTGAAAGAAACTTGAAGTTTAGAGCCTTTTTTAATGATACTTTGTTCTCCTAAATATTTCCAATTTATATTATCACTTGTTGAATAAATACTTATTTTGTCTCCTACAGCGACTTTAACACCAGTATTAGGATTTATCAAATTTTTATTGATGTCTAAATTAATATTTATAGGATTGGAAAATTCTTTAACCTCCGTGCTTCCAACAGACATTTTTACATCTATTGTTGCTAAAGGTGATAAAATTACATTTGTTAAAGTTTTACCATCTTCATCGATCAAAGTATTGACATTTCCATTAATTGAGGCTCTTGAAGCATCATCGTTATTCGCATCAAAATAAACTAATTGAACTCCAAGATTTCCAGAATTTATTGGATTTCCATTAATGTCCTTAAAAGTATTTTTTGAAGGAATAGTTACCTCTGCTGAGGTATCATCAGATGAAGTGTTTGTAGATATATCAACAGCGTTTGTATTTGAACCCCCTGAAAGAGCCACATTCTGTTGTTTAATTGCAACACCCTCTGGAACATCACTTACTTTTAATACAGTTTCATTGATTTCAGTTATAAAATCATCAGGATTAATTGTTAAGGTTGTTGTTTTGGTTAAATAATCATTTCCATATATTTCTAAAGAAATATTGATTGGCTCCGAAAAGTCTCTATATGATGGGTTAACTGCAAAAGCACCAACGCCGTCATTTAATTCTATAATGCTTCCATATTTTCCTCCTTCAGAAACAATGATATTTGGTCTGTTGTCATTTAACACAGTAATTTTTGCTTTGAGTATTTTACCATTCAAATTATTTTGATTAGCTAAATCCTTTACATAAATAAAAGTTTTGTGAGAGAAAATATTAGTTTCCGCACGTATTTCAAGGACTGAACCTGCGTTTTCTGGTATTTCGCATGAAACTGCAAAAACTAATAGTGCTATCAAGCAAATTGATAAAAATCCTGTATTTCTTTTCTTTTTTAATATATTTTTCATGATGTATAATTTTTAAAATGTATAAACTAATCTAAATTGAATCAATGGAATAAATTTCCATGTTTTAAAAGTTTCATTAACCTCCTCTATTTGGTCGGCAGTAGGGGCTAACAATTTTGTTGCTTCAAGAGTCATTAAAGGCGAAGATGTGAAATAAGACCCTGCTTCAATTCCAAATCCAAGTCTACTATTGGGAACAGCTCTACCAAAACCTAAGCCTAAGTAAGGAGCCACTGAAGAATCCCAACTAAATCCAAGATTTACATCACCATAATCTTCTTTATCTAAAACCACATCTCCAAAGGTTACACTATTATCATAAACCATAAAAACATTAATGTTTAATTTGTTGATAACCCCAACTCCACCTACTAATTTGAAGGAAGAGTTTTTAAACGGAAGAAATTCTACTAAAAAATCTATAATGTTAGACTCAATAGAAACTGATCCATTTACCATATTTCCATTTACATCAATTTCACCTGCATCAAAATCATCCATTTTAAAAGTACTATAACGGAATTTACCACTTAATTTGGTTGATAATTTTCTAGCATAATCAAATCCAAAACCTGGTATGCCAGCTGAGATTCCTATTGCATTTTTCCTTACTTTGACAGAGTCTAATTCTTTTTTTTCTTGAGAATATTGACTTTCAAAGTACAAAAGACAAAACATAACTATTGAGATAATTTTTTTCATGGGCTTATATTTAATTGTTTTTTATGTTTTAAAATTTATTTTGATAATATTAATTATTTCATACTTAAAGATTGAAATAGAATTGAATTTTATTAAAATTTTTAATAACCGTATTTTTGTTGTTTAATTTAGATTAATTGATTTTCAGTTAAATAATCAGCAGTTAGCATTTTAGCATTGGCCAATAAATCAACGTTATCATCCTTGATTTCAATATTTTCAGCTCTTAAGTTGATGAGTTGTGCTGAGTGCCAAGCAAGTCTTGTACTGAGTTTTGGACTGAGTTTTCTGGCATATTCAATACCCAATCCAGGTAGTCCAAAGGATGCCGCAAAAGCATTTTTCATTTCTAAATTTTCATTTTCATCCTGAGAATAACTTACAAGACTAAATGAAAAAATAAAAATTGAGAGCACATAATTTTTAATTTTCATATTGATTATAATTTTATTGGTTTATTTAGCCAAATTTACAAATTAAAAAAAACTGAAATGTACCTATAAGTAGGTATATTTCAGTTTTTCACGAAAACGATAAAGTTATAAAACCCCTCTTCTTATAAAGTTGAAAATTGAATTGAAATTTGCTGTGAGTGTAAAACGAATTTTTTCATGATAATTTCCTTGCGAAACTTCCCAACCATTATTGGAATATAAAGGAAAATAAACTTCCATAATTTGGTGGATGAAATTAAAGCGAATTCCGTTTTCATATCCGAAGAAAACAGGACTATTTTTACTTTTTAGAAAGGCGACATCATTATAAAATTCAACCCATTTCCACAATCCAAAACTTGAATTGAATGAAAGCATGAATTGATTGGCAAATCTGGTTGGTAAAACCGATTTAAATCCGCCATCAGTAATAATAAATTGTTGGCTAAAAAAACCAGAATCTTCTGATCTACCTAAATAATTTAGTTGAAAAAGGTAATCGTTTGCTCTGTCTAAGCCAAAACTAAAATAATTTCCTGTAGTTTTATTGCTTAAAAAAGTTCCAGCAAAAACCCTAAAATCTAGCTGAGTATCGGAAGTTGTCAAAGATCTATACCTTAAATCTACGCCAATTTTTGAAAAATTTTTGGCAATTTCTGCGCTTAAACTATACCTATATTCTTTTATAATATCAGGATTTACGAAACTATAATTGAAGCTTAAAACATTATAATTATCTTGGTCAGTTTTAATCGTATTTGGTGCGATTTCTTTGTCAATATGCACCATTTTTGCACTTAAAACTTCGGAAGTTGCATCTCTTAATTCTCTTCTTTTGAATTCTATCTTCACGAAAGGCATAAATGATTTATAGGAAAGATTAGGGGCATAGTCTAGCGTCAAACCTGAGAGTCCGTAACGAATTCTATAAATTGAAGTTTCTTCAAAATATTGATTACAAAGTATTGAAAATTGACCTATCAATGAGCTACTTTTTGTAGCATAAGAAGGTGAAATAGTAAATTCTAAATTTCTTTTAATAAAAGGTTTGTTGTGTAATTTAACACCAAGAATCAAACCGTTATAAAAGTTGTAACTCACATTTGGTTGATAGAAAAGTTGGTTATAATAAGGGTCATCAATGTCCTTAATCAAATTGAATTTAATAGGTTTGTTAAAGATTTTTTTCTCTAGTCTTTTCCAATTATCAAGTGTATTCAATTCGGGATAAAAGTTTTCATAATTTAAGGCAACTTTATTAATTCCTTCTTTAGGAATGTTTATAATTTTAGTGTCATCAATGTCAGTAATCCATTTTTTAAATATGATTTCTCTGTCATTTAATCCATATAAAAGTAAAGGAGTTGTGATATTTCTTTTATTTCTGATAGTCACTTTTAGACTGTCATTTTCGACTAAAACAGCATCAATTGTGTGGTCTATTTTTTTGTTTGTTTTGATAAAATCTTGAAAAAACCAATCTAAATTTTTGGGTGAATTTTTAATAATAATTTTTTGAAAATCAGCAGTTGAAACCAATTGAGGGTCATTTTTTTGGTATAATTCTTTAATACTATTGTTTAAAATACTATCACCAACGTAATTTTTTAGGTATTTAAAAGCCAAGCCAGCTTTGTATTTATTGGCAATTTTTCTATTGAAATTTGATAAAGAATCAACAGGAGTATCAAGTGCTTGATCCAAAAATTGTCTAGAAACAAATTGATAAATCGACGGATATTTTTCGTTGAATTTGAGTTTTGAAATATTAAAAGTTTTTAGAAACCAGGAATTTGATAATTTTCCAAGTAACATCATATCAGGATAATAGGTTTCAATATATTCAATAATTAGATAATTTTGAATACCATCAATAAGCCAATAATCTTCACGCAGATTTACCAACATTGTACTTTCTAAATATGCAATTGAAATGGCTTTAAATAGCGTAATATCCCATTTAAAATCATCTGAAAAAGGGCGAATAAAATTTGGTAATTGACTCAATCCATAAATGGGATTTTTGTTTTGAGTAATTTTGTCGATATAAATTTCTTTGTGAGGAAATTTTCCTAAATATTTTTCAATAAAAACGAGTTCTCTGTTTAAAATTTCTAAGCAAGCTGTTTCATTAATTTTCTCATTTAAAACATCTGTATAAATTGCGATATCATCGGTTTTAAATGTTTTGAGTTGTTTTTTTTTATTGATTGATAATATAACATTTGTTTTGTTTTTTGCGACCAAATAATAATCTATGTTATTCTCGTTTTTGGTGACATATTCATACAAATTACTCTCTAAAAGAAAAGGTTTTGGGATTTTTATTTCAATTGTAAAATCAGTAGGTTGTTCATACAAATCATCTGTGTTTAAGTTGCTCATTAATTTCCAACCATTTTTATAAACTGCTGGAGTCATGTACCAAAAACGAAGGTGATATCCGTCATCTGTTTTTCCATAACTTGTAAATTTTGCACTTGGGATTTTTTGAGAATAAGTAATTCTTATAGTTGTTTTTTCACCTGATTTTAAAGGTTTATTTAGGCGAATATCAATAATATCAGCTTGTCCGTGAACTTCCTTAAAATAATTATTTTCAAAATCTACGGTTAAGTTTTTAATGGTCGTAAATCCAAGCTCTTCTGGTTTTGCGAAATACAATTCTTTTTTAAAATCTTTAATTAATCTTTTTGACAAAGGTGTTTTCCGATCTCTGAAACTATTTATCCAATTATGCAAAAAAATGTGATTTAAAATTGAATCAGAATTATTAAAAAACACGATTTCTTGCTGAATTTTCAACTCGTTTTTTGAGGGGTTAAAATCAGCTTTTATAGCAATCGTATTGTTTTGAGCCATTGAAAAAACTGACCAAAACAAACATAATTTTACTATGATTTGAGGTATTTTCAAGTTATATTTTAATGAATTTTAATGGCTTAGTATGCTCGGTTTTTAAATAATATAGCCCTTTATTAAACGAGCTTGTTGCAATTTTTATCTCAGAATTGTTGTTGTTTTTCAATTCGTAAACTTTTTGTCCTAATAGATTGTATATTGAAATAACTTTAATTTCTTCGGTTAAATGTAAACTTAAATAATCAGAAACCAAATTTGACCCAATAAATTTGATAGGAATGTTATTTTCTGAAATTGTTAAAGTGTTTTGCGGAGTTTCTATTTCCATAGAAATTGGCAAATGATCACTAAAATAATACAAAGCATCTCTTAAATTTTGTGAATATTCTCCTGTACAATCTAAATCATTTACAGATGAGTTATAGCAATTTTTATTATTACCAATGGTTTTGTAACTATTTTCAACGAAATATACTGTTGAATTTGTCTTTAAATTTTCGGACATCATGATAAAATCAAAACGGTCATCCATACCACCTCCAGCACCATCACCATTTAGTTGTAATGATCTAGTGGATTGTGAATGAATAGCAGCAAATGACGAATTGTTCCAAAAATAGGTATTATTATAATTGTCTTCATTGAAATAATCAATGCCATTTTCAGGAAATGGTGGACAAAGTCTGTTGATTGGGTCAATTATTTTTATTGAATTTGTTGGATCAATTATTTTTTGAAAGCCAGGTTCATTACTCGTGTAAAAATTAAAATCTCCAGCAAATAAAATGGCACTATTTTCAGGTAATCTATCTAATTCTTTTACAAAATCTTCAACAGATTCAAGTCTTTGTTGCCTATTTTCATAGCCTGTAGATGCTTTTAAATGTGTTACAAAAACCTCAATTCTTAGGGGATTTGTTTCACTATTTTCAGTGTTGATTTTAAATGTATAATGATTGATATCTCTAACATTTGTAGCAATTACTTTATCTTTCTCTAAAGTCAGTTTTTCGGAATTGTAATATACCATTTGAGATAAATCTTTTGCTGGAGATTGCACAATTCTGTAAGGTGCTTTTTTGAAATTTGCATTAAAAGGAAGAATCGCATTTTCAAATAGATAATTAGAAGCAGGTTCATTTTTAAGTTCACAAACCATAAATAAATCTGGCTGTATAGTTTCTAAAATTGTTTTTAAATGCGGTGTTTTTTCTTGACTTACAATGTCAATTTTATAATTTAAAGTATTGTAAAATAGGGTTTTAATTCTTGTTTGAGAATGTAAACAAGAGCTTAAAATCACTAAAACAACAACAAGTTGTTTCCTTGAAAAATACATTAAAAGTTTGGTTTTAATTTGTATTTATCATAGAATTTGTTGAAATGATCAACAGCTTCATCAGCAGTATCTACCAATCTAAAAAGATTTAAATCTTCTTCTTTGATATTTCCTTCTGTGATAAGAGTTTCTCTTATCCAATCAATCAATCCTGACCAAAATTTTGTTCCCACCAAAACTATGGGAAAACGTCCAATTTTTTTTGTTTGAATTAACGTGATTGCTTCAAAAAGTTCGTCCATGGTGCCAAATCCTCCTGGCATTACCACAAATCCTTGCGAATATTTTACGAACATTACTTTACGAACAAAAAAGTAATCAAAATCTAAACTTTTTCCACGATCAATCCAAGGATTATTGTGTTGTTCAAATGGCAATTCTATGTTCAATCCAACAGACAATCCCTTTCCTCTATTGGCTCCTTTGTTTCCTGCTTCCATGATTCCTGGGCCACCACCAGTAATCACACCAAATCCACTTTGGGTTAATTTAAATGCAATTTTTTCAGCTAAAATATAGTTTGGATGTTCAGGTTTTGTTCTTGCAGAACCAAAAATAGAAACACAAGGACCCAATTTACTAAGAGCTTCATAGCCATCAACAAACTCAGCCATGATTTTAAAAATGGCCCACGAATCGTTTGTTTTTATTTCATTCCAGGTTTTTTGTTGGAGTCTTTCTCTTATTTTTCTGTCGTCATTTGTCATACTAATGCTAATTTTAAAAGTTTTCAAAATTAATTCTTTTTGAATAAACTATTTCTAATTTTTTTTTGATTAATTTATAAAAAACAGCAAAAATATTTTGGTATTATTATTATTATCATTATTATTGCTCAAGTGTTTTTAGACAATTTATGTTAATGTCAAACCATATCAGAGAAAAAACACTGCTTTGAAGAAAAAAATAAATGTGTTAAAAAAACAAAATTGTCTAAAGCTGGAGTTTCTTTGAAAAAGAAGGCAAAATTGCAAGTGTTCATTACCTCCTGAAAAAATGAATGCGTGAAAAAATAAATACAAATTAAAATGAAAAAAATATTAAAATTAGCATTATTATGACAAATGACGACAGAAAAATAGGAGAACCAGAAGCTGTAGCTTTTACAGGAGGTACTGTTTGGGTTCAAACTTGGTGTTGTAGTTAATCTTTAAATCTCTTAATATTATTATTATGAATACATTTTTAATGATATACCCAATTCAAATTATATTCTTTTTATTGTTTCTAATAGGATTAACTTTAACTGCGTTGGTAATGGCCTCAAAAAACGAAACTAATTTTCATTTTCTAATTTGGGCTGCAATTATAATTTTCCTGCCATTTTTTGGTTCAATAAGTTATATTTTAAAATTCTACTCTTCAAGAAAAAAGAATAATAATATAGCATAGTACCATGTAAATATACTTTAAAAAGTTTATTTACATTACAATTAAAGAGTAGTAAACGTTAATGTTTGCTACTCTTTATAATATTTATTAATTAACGGAAATATCATATAATTCTTTTTTCAAAAAAGCAGCAGTATAACTTTTTTTGTTTTCAGCAACGTCCTCTGGAGTTCCTGTGCATAAAATGGTTCCTCCTTTTTTGCCTCCTTCCAAACCAACATCGATAATGTGGTCTGCCAATTTAATGACATCCAAATTGTGTTCGATAATTAAAACAGTATTTCCTTTGTTAGCAAGTTTGTTTAGGACTTCCATCAAAATACGAATGTCTTCAAAATGCAATCCAGTTGTGGGTTCATCTAAAATATAAAAGGTATTTCCAGTATCTTTTTTTGATAATTCTGAGGCTAGTTTTATTCTTTGTGCTTCTCCACCAGAAAGCGTGGTTGATTGCTGACCAAGTGTTATATAGCCCAAACCAACATCTTCAATAGTTTTTAATTTTCGATGAATTTTAGGAATGTTTTCAAAAAAAACAGTAGCATCTTCAATGGTCATATTTAAAACATCAGAAATTGATTTTCCTTTGTAACGAATTTCCAAAGTTTCTCTATTGAAACGCATTCCTTGACAGGTTTCACATTCCACATGAACATCAGGCAAAAAATTCATCTCAATAATTCGAACTCCTGCACCTTCGCAAGTTTCACAACGTCCACCTTTTACATTGAATGAAAAGCGACCAGGTTTGTAACCACGAATAGCAGCTTCAGGAGTTTGCGCAAACAAACTTCTGATTTCGTCAAACGTTTTGGTATACGTTGCAGGATTTGAACGAGGAGTTCTTCCAATAGGAGATTGATCAATATCAATCACTTTGTCAATATGTTCCAAACCTTCAATTTTTTTGTAAGGCATTGGTTTTTTGACACCTCTATAAATATGAGCGTTTAAAATTGGATATAAAGTTTCGTTAATTAAAGTCGATTTTCCACTTCCTGAAACACCTGTTACACAAATCATTTTCCCCAAAGGAAATTCAACCGAAACATTTTTTAAATTATTTCCTGAAGCACCTTTTAGTTTGATGAATTTTCCATTGCCTTCACGTCTTGTTTTTGGAACTTCAATGTTCTTTTTTCCTGAAAGATAATCAGCAGTTAATGTATGGTGTGTGATGAGTTCAGCAAAGGTTCCTTCACTTACAATTTGTCCTCCATGTCTTCCAGCTCCAGGGCCAATATCGATCACATAATCAGCATGTTCAATCATGTCTTTGTC
>Ga0066647_10001604_pt1 | contig 10682 bp, 8 predicted proteins | sample CryGeyCG2114_250_FD_59512 | JGI IMG/M metagenome (GOLD analysis project Ga0066647, IMG submission 59512) | Groundwater microbial communities from aquifer - Crystal Geyser CG18_big_fil_WC_8/21/14_2.50 | ecosystem: Environmental > Aquatic > Deep subsurface > Groundwater | place: USA: Utah: Grand... | reverse complement strand
AATTTATAGAACATTGCAAATAAGAGTACTGGCTCAGTTTCTTCATTGTCAAGCCGATTCATGATTTTTACGACACCATTAAATAATCGCTTATGAGCATCGTTTTCGCGAGTAAGTTTTAGTACTAATTCAATTATAGCTGATGCATATTTAACTTTTTCTAAATCTGATTTTACATTTGGATAGTGAGAAATAAGATCTGCTTGCGAAACAATTTGAAGATCTCGGCTATCCTTTTTATAGAATATAATTTCAATCAAATTTAGAACATCAACAACTTTTCCAATTTTAGATTTTGAAGAGCGAGCACCTTTTATAATTCCAGCGACACGACCAAATTCTTCGGAATAAAAATTTACAATTTTGCTCGAATCACCAAAATCAAGCTTATTCAGGACAAATGCTTTTGATTTAATAATCTTTGACATTATAAATTAAATGGTGGTTTGTAAACTTGTTTGTCCGTAATTATTGCTGTAATCAATTCGTTTGTCGTCACATCAAATGCTGGTGTATAAGTAGCATATTCTTCTTTTGTAACTTTAATTCCACGAATGTGACTTATCTCTTCACTTCCACGCATTTCAATTTTTATTTCATCCCCAGAATTTATGGAAGAATCTATTGTTGAAGTTGGAGCCGCAATATAAAACGGAATATTATAATAATTACAAAGAATGGCTAAATTGTAAGTTCCTATTTTATTCGCGGTATCTCCATTTTTTGCAATTCTATCGGCACCGACAATTACTGCATCAATTTTTCTCTGTTTCATTAAAAAAGCTGCGGCAGAATCTGGAAGAATTTCAAACGGGATATTTGATTTTGATAGTTCAAACGCTGTCAATCTAGAACCTTGCAAAAGAGGTCGTGTTTCATCCGCATAAACAAACTTAACTTTACCTGCTTCAAATCCTTTTTTAAGGATACTAAAAGCAGTACCAGAACCACCTGTTGCAAGCTGTCCAGTATTACAATGGGTTAGAATAACGGAATCATTTTCTAAGAGTTCAATTCCATTTTCGCCAATCTTATCGCAACTGATAATATCTTCGTTGTGAATTTGAATGGCGCTAGCTTTTAATTTGTCGTAGATATCATCAAAATTATTTTGCAATTGAAACACTTTTTTCATTTCATCTAATGCCCAAAATAGATTAACTGCTGTTGGGCGAGTTCGTTTTAGCCGTTCGTATGCGATGTTAAATTGCGTTTCATGTTGTGACAAAATGTTTTTTAATGCAACAGTTATTCCATATGCTGCAGCAATTCCAATTGCTGGAGCTCCACGAATCTCAAGTCGCTCAATTGCTTCGGCAATTCGCTCATAATTATCTGTTTCTATGTAAATTTCCTCTAACGGAAGTCTGGTTTGATCAATAAAAATGAAATAATCATTTTTAAATTTCAAAGAAAAAAAGTCATTCATTTTAATCCACTTTGCTAAATTTTATAAACTCATTAAATCTATTTTCAATTTTTACCTTTTCAAGCTTTTCAATTCCTTGAGTACTGAATTTTTCAACACAAAATGAAGCAAGGGTGCTTCCATAAATGACTGCTTTTTTCATAGTTTCAAAATTTATCTCTTTTTCATTAATTAAGAACCCGGTAAAACCTCCAGCAAAAGAATCGCCCGCACCAGTTGGATCAAATACAGTTTCCAATGGATAAGCTGGAGCAGAAAATATTTTTCCTTCCCCAAATAATAACGCGCCATGTTCACCTTTCTTTATAATCAAATACTCTGGACCCATTTCCATTACTTTTTTTGCTGCTTTAATTAAACTATTTTCCTCAGCTAACATTTTTGCTTCAGAATCATTTATTACAAGAACATTAACTCTTTTCATAACCTTCAATAAATCCTCTCGTGTAATATTAATCCAAAGATTCATGGTATCACAAACGGTAAATTTAAGATTTGTCATTTGATCAAGAACTTTTAATTGCAATGCAGGCATAATATTTCCGAGCAATAAATATGGAATTTCCTTCATTGCATCTGGAATAACTGGATCAAACTTTTCAAACACATTTAAATCAGTAAAAAGTGTATCGCGAACGTTCATATCATCACGATAAACGCATCCATAACTAAATGTCTTTTCGCCTTCAACAATTTCCAATCCAGAAATATCAACTTTATGATTTTTTAACATTTGAATATTTTGCTCACCAAAATCATCGCCAACAACCCCAATCATTTTAACATCATCTGAAAAATAACTTGCTGCTATAGAACAAAATGTTGCCGAACCGCCAAGTGCTTTTTCAATTTTATCAAATGGAGTTTCGACAGAATCGAATGCAACTGAACCAACTACTAATAAACTCATAATTTACCTTCCTTAAATTTATATTTTCTATTTATTATTTAACTTTTTTTTGCAAATTTTTGAAATGTATAAAAGTTCTTGCAAATACATTTTTTATAACTTAATTAATTTTAACATACTTTTTTCATCCGATAAACATTCAGAAATAATATCAACCGATTCTCTTTGCCCTGGCCAAGCAAACAACTTTTTTGCTTTTTCTTTACCGCACCACAAATATTCAGAATGTTCAAGAGATAAAATAACTTTGTATTCCAAACCAACTTCAGCCAAAAAAACTGGCACCAGATTTATGGAATCATCTTTTGCTGAATAAAACGAATTAACTTTGGGTACTATCCAAAACGATTTTGGTGCTAAAGTTGTTTCCTCAATAATCTCCCTAATGGCAGTTTGATATGCCTTTTCACCTTTTTCAATTGAACCAGTTACCATTTGCCAAACGTTTGGATAGATTTCAGTTTCAGCTCTTTTCATCACAAGAAATTCTATCTTGCCGTGAATTCTTCTAAAAACATGTGCTTCAATTAATGTGGATTTTATTGTCATCTTCATTATTGTTGATTGTTAAATTGTTTTTATAATGAACAATTTGATTGCCTAAAAATATGCTCTTGCTTCAGTTCTTAAATTATGTACAATTTTGCTCTCGGCTTGTTTTCTTCCAAGATAATTTAATGTAATTTGTAGATTTTCGGCTAAACGATAATCAAAATTTACTCTCCAAAAATAGTTTTTTCCTACAACTTTTCCACGAAGCATTTCGTAAGGAATTAAATTACCCGTGCCATTATCACTAACTTCGTTCCGCTCAGCCTCAATTTTAATACGTCCTTTATTTGTAAATGAATATGTTACTCTAACTAATTGCATATTGTTTTCTATTTTTGTCACTTTTGCAGGAAGATTATCGGTACTGTTTCCAACTCCAATTTTAAACCCAATCTCAATATTTTGAATTGGACGGTAGGAAAAATCGGATGTAAGTTCATTAATTGCCAAAATACGTGCACGCGCATTATTTACAGATGAGTTATTATCTGTTTGATTTATAAAATCAGTTTGGTTACTAATTTCTTTTACCATTTGGAAACGAATACGTAATGCCCTTTCGGAAAAATACCCGAGTTCATTTCCTGTATTATATTGTGTTAATTTATTGTTTTCTATATAACGAAATCTGAATGATAAATCTGGTTTATTTTTAAATAAAAACAAATCTTGTTGTAAAGAATTTGCACCGCGGAGTGTTGTTGAATCACTCATTAACACATTTGGCTTAAGTAACAACACATCAGCAATATTTTTTGCCTCAGAATATTCATCAATTCTATAAACTGTTTCAGTTGAAATTGGTGTTAGGATTTTTGCAAACAAAGAATTGTTTGATTTCATAATTTTAGCAAAATCAATTTTCCATCGGGTACTAGTTTTAAGATTTACTACTGGAAATAATTTGGAGGTTGGTAAATTCATTAAAATATAATCGCCCTCATAAATATCTTGCACAAACTCATTTTCGTCAGCAATTGCGTTACTATTTAGGTCACCAAGATATTTATAATTACCTTCGCCATATTGCACTCTCACAAAAACTTTTTCTAAACGGGCTGTACTTTGAGTAGAAGCTTCATAAAACAAATCTCCATTTATAAAATTTTTCCAAAAATTAAATCTGTTTTGTGAACGAATTAAAACCGACTTATTATCCAATAATCCGATTTCTTTAAATTTATCTGTATAACTTTTATTTCTAATTGTAAAATCAAGCGATAAATCTAATTCCTTAATTTCACGGTAATTGATATTTAAACTTTGTTGGCTTGATATCGATTCCTTTTCTAATATTCCATTTATTGGTGATGCTTCTTTCCTAATTGAATATTTTGTTGTAATATCAATTCCAAAAAGTTTTGCGATATTTACAAATGCCCCCAATTCTGAATAATCTCTGCTTTGGCTATTAAGTGAATCATTTGAAGAATTCCACTCCTTTCTGTTATCCGACAAAAAATCAAACCCAGGAGTAAATAATCCCAAATTATAAGTTGCCCTCGCATTTTGCTTAAACCAATTACTGCTATTAAAAATATCTTTTGTTTGTACATAATCGTAATTATAATTCACTTTGTAATTGTTTGTGCTTTGCAAATTAATATCACCAAAAAATCTATCAGAATTAAATAATTCACCTCTTTTTAAGTATCCGTAATTAAATTTAGTTGTGAGTATTTCCACTGGCTGCAAAACAAAACTTACTTCACGAAGAGTTTCATCCAAATTTTTAGAATTGCTAATATTATAGTTTCGGTTATATTCAACGGAATTATATCTATCCAAAGATGAAAATTTGTCTTCCACAAATCGCTCACGGTATGAAAACCCAACCTCGCCAAATGAAATATTGCCAATTTCTATTTTGGATTTTGTAAATTCAGCTTTAATATTATGAGCACGTCCATAATTCTGGTTGTTACTTATTTCAGAAAATATATTTTGGTCAAAAATACTACCTGCAAATTCAGCACTAATTAAAAAATTGTTCCATGGTTTTGCTTCCAGAACAAAATTACCAATTTGCTTTTTTTGAGGCATTGGAATAAACACAATTGGCAAATATTCTCCATTTCCTTTTCCGACAAATGTGTAATTTCCTACACTAATGCGAGTGTAATCTCCAACTCCATAACCTACAAAACTAAAATTTGCATTATATTTTGAACTATCGCTTCCTGGTATATATATTAGATAATTATAATTTTCGCCACCGATCAAAGTATCACGAAGAGTATAAGTACCAACTCTTTTTCCAACAGAATCTGGGCTCACAAGGGTAATACCACTCTTAACCGCTTTATTTCTATCATTTCCTGCTTGCTCAAGAATTTTAATATCTATTTCTGAGAGCGTGATATCTATTGGATTATTTTTATCATCACTTTCACTAAAAGCATTTACGTACAGTTTTAGTTTATCCTTAAAAAATGAAGTTGAGGCATTTCCACCAAAAAGATTTCGCTCAAATTGTCTATCAGAATATTCAAAATCTACTACAATCCTACTTGCTGAAGTTATTAACTTATTTATTGTAAAAGTAATTTCGGCTAACGAATAATCAATTATATAATCGTTATTTTCACCTCGTTTTAATTCTTCACCGTCAATATAGACTCGCTCAGTTCCAGCAATTATAATAATTAAATTTTCATTATTTATTCCAGAAAGTTTGTATGGACCTTGATTTCCATCGCTTCCTAAAAATTGATTTGTGTTAAATTTTCCTTTACTGCCTGCTAAAATTCCTTTCCCTCTTATTTTTCCTAAAAATAATTCTCCTTCTAAACCCTGCATTTTTCGATTAATTTTTCCAAATTCACCTATTGAGTTTTTTATTTCAAAATCGCCAAAAGTTGCTGCAGCGTTTGGATGTTTTATAGTTATAAACACTTGGTCAAGTTCTTCTAAACGTTCAGTTGTGCCTTCTGGTTGAATTGGAATGTTTTGGTCTGTTAGTGCAGCCACAATTTCTAAATCACTGCTCAATTTTCCCGAAAACTGTAAACGCATTCCACTGTTTAATTTCATATCCTGGTTTGTTCCAATAGAAAAACCACGACTAATTGAACCGCTGCGCTTAATACCTTCACCAAACATTGCTTCGGGCGAGAAGGATGCAAGTTCATTTCTTATTACTCTAATTGTATCTTGCATTTTATCATCATACCTAATTTCAAGTTTTCTGTTACTATATTTGTCTTTTATTGGAACATCAATACTTGAGTAGGTTACAAATAAAGTATCAAAAATTGAATAGTGTAAACTATCTGACAATGAAATTATTTTTGTTCTGTAATTTATTGTGAAATCGGATTTTTTAAGTGTAGAACTTTGAAGAAATATACTTTCGCTATTTGGAATTATATTTGATTCTTGCAGTTTATATATGTTATTTAAATTTATAGGATGCTTTTCTTTGACAAATTTTAAATTTGAATTATCCTGAGCAAAAATATTACTCACCACAAAAAAGGAAATCAATATGTATGTGTTTATTTTTCGCAAATATTCTTTAAGCTATTAATAAATATAATGGCTTAAAAATAAGATTATTTGTAATGAAATAAAAAGATGAAAATTGGAACTATTTTATATTTTTTCTATTCCCATCGCAATGCTTCAATAGGGTCAAGATTTGAAGCTTTATAAGCTGGATAAGTTCCAAATCCTACACCAATTAAAACACATAAAAAAACCCCAATAGCAACCCAATCATAAGGAATAGAAGCAACAGCATTTAATTGAGAGCCAACTACATTTCCCACAAGCAGCCCTAAAACAATTCCAACAAATCCACCTATTAAACTTAGCGTTACAGCCTCAGCGAGAAACTGCATTAAAATATTTTTCTTTTTGGCACCAACTGCTTTTCTAAGACCAATCTCTTTTGTTCTTTCGGTAACAGAGACGAGCATAATATTCATAATTCCAACACCGGCAGCAAGCAATGCAATTCCGGCAATAACAAACGCTCCAATTCTAACTCCAGAAGTTATATCATTAATTTGTTGCATAATTGATTCATTTGAAACTATCTCAAAATCGTTTTCATCTCCAGGAAACACTTTTCTAATTGTCCGTAAATAACCTTCTGTAATTTCCATTAAATTAGAATAATCGGCTTTGTCTTTTGACATTACAGAAATTGAAAGAGAACGTCTATTTCCATAAATGCTTTGAAAAGTTGTGAGCGGAATAATGGCTAAGTTTCCTTGACTTTGACCAAATATTGCTCCTTGCTCTTCCAAAATTCCAATAATTTTTAGTCTATTTCCGTTTACAGAAATTTCTTCTCCTATTGGATTAATATTTTTATTTTTGAATAAAGTTTTAAGTAAATCAGTTCCAAGAACTACTACTTTTCTGGCGCTATTATAATCTTGAATATTTATTGCACGACCAACTTCAACATTCCAATCGCGTGTTATAAAAGCATTTGGAGTAATTCCATGAATTAGCACATTTGGATTAGTTTTTTCACTTTCGTACTTAACAACGCGTCCTCCACGAGCAGAAGAAGCAGCAACAGATTTAGCTTCAACTAACTTTTTATCTAAGTCATCAAAATTATTTAAAGTAATATCTTTTCTATTACGATATTTTGACATTTCACCTGGTCCGCCCATACGCACAGCTGGCCATTTTTGAACTTGAAATGTATTTTTCCCAAGTGAAGAAACCCCTTCTTCAATACTGGTTTGCAACATTGTTATAATTGTACTTATTGCAATTATTGAAAATATTCCAACTACAATTCCAAGAATAGTAAGCGATGATCTTAGTTTGTTAGCTTTGAGTGATGTAATTGCTACTTTTAATATTTCAAGAACTTCCATTTTAATCCAAATTTCTGTTATTAAATATAAACATTACATTAGAATCTTTTTTAATTCATTTAAATTTGATATTTCATAAGTAGGAATTATTCCATTAATGTTTTTAGCTTTAGCTGGATTAAACCAACATGCATCAATACCATAATCCAATCCACCTTTTATATCAGAATTTAAATTGTCGCCAATAATAATTACATCTTTTTTACTTGGATTATTGAATTTTTGAAATGTAAAATCAAAAAACTCACTTTTAGGTTTAGCAAATCCAATCTCCTCCGAAATAATTATGTACTTAAAATATTTTCTTAATTCGGAGTTCATAAATCGTGGATTTTGCACAGAGGCTAATCCATTGGTTACAATTGCAAGCTCAAATTTTTTGCTACTCCAATTCACAATATCTTCAGCCTCTTCCAACAAAAAATTATTTTGGGAAAGGGCATCTAAATAATCGAAACTAAATTGAACCGAATTAATTCCGCGGACATTAATTACATCAAAAAATTGCTTGAAACGTTCTGTTTTAATTTCACTTGTTGAAATTAATCCTTTTTCAAAATCATTCCATAATTTTTTATTTACTTGCTCATAAAATTCAAAAATATTATCTGTCCATGTTAAATTATATTTTTCAAAACTTGATTTTAACGCTTGAACAGCAGCTTTATCAAAATTATAAAGTGTACCATCAGCATCAAACAAAACAACTTTGTATTTCATAAAAAACCATTTGTTCCATATAATATTTTTAATAGTAATAAAAAATGTCTAAATCTACAAAAGATTTAGACATTTTAAATTTACAATTTAATTAAAAAAAACAATTACTCTATTCCTTCATACATTTCCTCAATCAGATTGCTATAACGCTCTTCAATAACTTTTCTTTTAAGTTTCATTGAAGGAGTCATTTCACCACCTTCAATAGTAAATGGTTTTTCCAAAATAGTGAATTTACGAACTTTTTCATAGCCAGCTAATTTGCGCTGAAATTGCCCCAAATCATTTTCGAGCATTTCATAAATTTGCTTCATTTGCGTTAATTCCATTGGGTCTTTATAAGTAATTCTATGAGCATCAGCATATTCTTTTAATGCTTCAAAATCTGGGACAATTAACGCTGTGATGAACATTCTTCTGTCTCCAATTATTATAAATTGATCAATATATTTACTTCCTAAAAATAGATTTTCTATAGGGGTTGGTGCAATGTATTTACCTGTAGTAGTTTTAAATAATGATTTTTTTCTATCCGTAATCATTAGAAAACCTTCTGCATCAAAAACACCAATATCACCAGTATGCAGCCAACCATTTTTAATTGTTTCGTCTGTTTCCTTTTTATTTTTATAATATCCTTGCATAATGTTTGGGCCATAAGCAAGAATTTCGCCATCGGGAGCAATTTTAACCTCAACTCCAGGCATTGTTTGCCCAACAGTTCCAAATTTATAGTTATAAGGTCTGTTTACCGCAATAACTGGTGAAGATTCTGTTAAGCCGTAACCTTCCAAAATTAAAATTCCAACAGCCTCAAAAAACTCACCAAGTTCACGAGCTAAAGCTGCTCCTCCAGAAATAAAGAAGCGCAATCGTCCGCCCGTTTTTTCGCGAATTTTACTATAAACCAATTTATCGGCTAATTTATGTTTTAAAGTTAAGCCAACTGGAACACCTCGTTCAGTTTTTTTAGCTTGCTGATATTCAGTTCCAATAGAAATAGCCCAATTAAATATTTTTTGTTTTTTCTCGGGAGAAGCATCAACACCTTTTCTAATTTTAGAATAAATCCTTTCAAACAATCTTGGAACTGCAGTCATAACTGTTGGTTTTACTTCAATTAAATTTGTAGCCACTTTTTCAATACTTTCGGCAAAAGCAATTTGAGCACCTGAAGATAAAGCCGTGTAATAGCCAGCCATTCTTTCCAATATATGACACAGTGGAAGGAATGAAAGGAAAACATCAGTTTCAGAAATTTCGATAATTTCGTGAACAGCATTAACATTTGAAATAATATTTTTATGAGTTAACATAACTCCCTTAGGTTCACCAGTAGTTCCAGAAGTGTAAATTAAAGTGCATAAATCATTTTCGCGCGCTAATTTTATATTATCATTAAAATGTTTTGGATTATCGTTTCTATATTCAACTCCCATTTTTTGAATATTTTTCATTAAATATACATCTTTGTATTCAGCTATATCAATATCATTCATCACAATAATAAATTTTAGTGATTTAACACTCTCTCTAATTTTTAATACTTTATTCATGTGAAATTGATTCGAAACTACGATCCCAACAGATTCAGAATTTTTCAAAATAAACTCAATAGAATCGGAGGTCGAAATTGGATAAAGCGGAACATCAACAGCGCCAAGACCAAGAATTGCCATGTCAGTATACATCCATTCTGGGCGGTTTTCAGAAATTATTGCAACTTTATCTTCACGTTTAACACCAAGAGACGCTAATCCAAAAGCAAATGTTTCTGTTTCTTCTTTAAATGTTGCGTAAGATATATCTTCATATTTGCCATCTATTTTTTGTCTAAAAATTCCATGATTTGATTTAGGTCCAAAAACCTCGGCTAAATGAAAATATAAATCTGGAATTGTTTTGAATTTACTTAATCCTGGCATTTGATTTCTCCATTTATTGTAGTATTGATTTATTAAAAATACTTAACTCTAAAAACTAAACTTTAATAAATATTTGCTTTCTGTATAAAAGCCAAATTACAAACAACCAAATTAAAATGTAACTAATGGCAAACAAAAGAGAAGCATTTATTGGCGATGCTATGGGAAGAAAAACATTGTTAAAAATAACTGATTTAAGTGAAACAGTAACACCATCTTCACCAGTAATTTTAATTAAATATAAAAGTTTTGCAACTAGGCTTGATAAAAAGAAAACAGTAATTGCATTTGTTCCATAAATGTGA
>Ga0066647_10001521_pt1 | contig 11002 bp, 15 predicted proteins | sample CryGeyCG2114_250_FD_59512 | JGI IMG/M metagenome (GOLD analysis project Ga0066647, IMG submission 59512) | Groundwater microbial communities from aquifer - Crystal Geyser CG18_big_fil_WC_8/21/14_2.50 | ecosystem: Environmental > Aquatic > Deep subsurface > Groundwater | place: USA: Utah: Grand... | reverse complement strand
AATCACCAGCGGACATTTCTACTTGGGAGAAAGCGGACATTACTACTTGGCGCTAACATGATTCGCCGCCACACTGTACGTCAAGCCGCATGAACGGATTGGCGGCTCAGGTGATGTGGGTGTCGCAGGACGGCTGGGCCGCGCTCACTTTTGCGGATGGCGCGGTAGCTGGCGAGAACTGGGAAATTCGAGACGAGAACCTTCGAAAGTTCTGCCCGCTGGATGAAGGCGGGTATTGGGCAGCTTTGTGGGATTCGTGCTTCAGCATAACCCGATCCCACACGCATGTACGTGATGAGTCAGCGAGCAGTCGCAGCTATTAGCGAAAAACCGTCGCAGCAATTTCAATAAACCGCCACTTCTAATTCCCGCGTGGCGCGGTACGCAGTCGCAAGTATTTCCGAAAGTGACACATGCATGGGCAACAAAGCAAAAGCCGAACGTCTGGTTTATCTGACTAAAGGGCGATTGAGCATTCGGCTTATCGCCCCTCTCGGGAATGAAAGTCGTCTGTAGTAACCTCTTGCGGTAGCTCAGGACCATTCAGCATCCACTGAGGCTCACCCCAACCATTTACACAAACTATTGGGGTATGCTCGATCTCGGGGAAATCTGCCTCGACTGATACCGTCGTATCACGGACAACCCGCATCGCTTCGTAATCAGCACGCCATTCCTCCTTCGAGCGAGTCAATACGCCCGCGCCACCGAACAGAATCCAGTCAAATGGCTTGAGTACCAAGATGGAAAATACTTGCTTCAGAAAATTGATTAAGGTGTTCATGGTGCGCTCCTAGTATTTTCAGGATAACACACCATCATCACCGTTTCTGACTTGGTTGCGCCGCCACGCAGCGGCACAGATTGCTATCGCGCTTTACGTGCCGTTGAAGCATGAATCCAGCGAAGACGCGAGATTCGGCGAATTCCAGGCCGCTCCTGGCCTTGTTCTTCAGGCCTGCGCAGATGGGATTCCGCCAACGACAGCGAGTCCAGAAAGCGAATGGCTAGAGGGTTGCCGCGCCGACAGAGGCGGTCCAGTTCCTGGCGAACCATAGCCGGCATCCCCCCATTCTCAGCGTGCATCGCCTCCGCCATTTCAGTAAATGCTTTCCATGCCTCTACCTCTTTGGGACTGGCTTGAGGAGGCCGCACCTTCGGTGTCCGAATTCGGGTCATATTCTTTCCTTGGTTGGGTTAGGGCATGTATAGACGCACCATGCCACCGTTTGCATCCAGATATCTCACGGAAGATGGCGGGATGGCAGGCAGTCCTGCGGTACTCATGGGCACGAGGATCGAATACCTTGCATCCTCATAGACCTGTTTCCATTGGCCGGACGCCAGGGCAAGCTGGCGCAGCGCCATGTCTTGTCGGAGCAGCAGGCTTCCAGGCTGGTGCTGCTCAAGAATGTTTTCCCAGCCTGGCGCGCCGTGCGAAGCCAGATACCAAGTGAAGAAAAAAGAATCCCGGTACAGATCCATTCGTCCGTCGATGAATACGGGCACACGGCGATGAATGAGATAGCTCGCTTCAAGGGTGTCGGACAGCACGCGCTTGTCCAGTCCATGCTCGATGAGGAAGTCGGTTGCTTTGACGGGATACTGCAAGTTCATGGTTGCCGCCCACGTCCCGTCACCTTTGGAAGCGATGGCCGGGAAGGATGCTATCAGGGCAGCAGCGATGAGCCCGTGAGCCAATGGGCGACTCGGATTTGATAGCGAGGAGGCCATCTTTTCGTAGTTTGGTGTACGGGAGAGGAGGGCGGCGAGCAGTGGTGCCATGACGGCCGCGCACATGGCGACCTGACGGTTGGCCAGAATCCCGAACACCAGGAAGAAGCCGGCGATCAGTCCATGCGTGAGCCTCGGGCGAATACCGGAAACAGCCATGATGGCCACGAACGGCACAAGGTTGAGCAGATAGAACCATCCGAGTTCGGTGGTGAGGTTCACTGGCATCCATTCGGAAATGACCGAGGAACTGCGAAGCCCGCCAATCATCAGCACGGTGGTCAACGCCTTGATGCCGTAAGGGTTCAACAATGTGGCCGCGGTCGACGCAATGACCGTGAGCCAGGCCAGGGCCAGTCGATATAGCTCCGAGCGCACGCGGTTTTTAAGGATTGCCTCGCCGGTCAAGCCAACAGCCAGTAGTCCGATGAGCGCCAGCCCGACCACAAACCCCCCGTGAAGATTAACCCAAAGCGCCATGAGCGGCGGGAAAACCAGAAGATAACGACGGCGGCCTGTTTCCAGCCAACTGACAATCAGGTAGGTAAAAATGGCCAGCAGGGCAAAAGAGAAGAGTTGCGGGCGCATGGGGGTGACCAATTGCACCAGGTTGGCCACGAAAGCCATCCCAAGTGCCAGCGATGTGTGAACGTAGCGGGCTGCGCCACGCCATGCGAAGCCAATGGTGATGGCCGCAAGCAGGACAGACAGCATCTTGGTGCCGGTCAGTCCGCCCGAATTGTATGCCACGCCCATCAATAGCTCGCCAAGCCACTGGGTCAGTTGATAGGGGGCGTTCAGGAACGTCCATGAGAAGGCGTCGCCGGGCGGCAACATCCGGTGCTCCAGCATCCACTGGCCGTAGGTGATGTGCCAGTAGAAATCGGTATCGGCGATGCCGGATGAGGCTGGGTAGATGGCCTTGACCCAGAGAGCGGCAAGAAAAGCGAGCAGAGTGGCAGGAAATAAAAGGCGCATGGTTAAGACTTCAGTTTGGAAAGAATAGGATTATTGTGCAAATCCGTGAACACGGTGGGTATATCCAGGCGCATGGAGTTCTTGAGCAGGATCGAGTAAGTGGCACCTTCGAATACCAGACGATATTCGCCGGCGCCAGAGAGCAGCTGGCGCAGAGCGGCCTGGTTGTTTATCAGCACGACATCAGGGTTCATCCTCTCGATGTATTCGCGCCATCCAACTTCGCCGCGCCGGGCAAACAGGTACTCGAACAGGGCGCGGTCACCGTAGAGGTCCAGCCGGGTATCAAGGGATACCTTCTGGCCCAGTTTACGGATGAGGTAACCGCCGGCCTCGGGTGCATTGAGGATGCGCCCCTCGATCTGGTGCGCCTGCATGAACCGCACTTCTTGCTCCGGCATGTTCGCCGTTACATGGCGCGCGGCCGTCTGGTCGATCCGCCCAAGCCACACGGACAAGCTGGCGAGGGCTGCCAGCACACCGACCGCGACAGGGAGAGGAATGAGTCGGTCATAACGTCTGCCATCACCATTGAAGGCCAGGTCGTAGAACGAAGTAGACCGCAGGGAGCTGGCCAGGATCGGAACCATGAGGATCGTGGACATCAGGGAGATTCGGACGGCGGACCAGCCAATGGCACAGAGGGCGACGGCGGCCAGGAGTTGAGCAATTCTCGGGCGTTGCCGGGCGGCTGCCATGGCCACGAACATGGCCGAGGTAATCAGGAAGAAGTTGAGCCCCACTTCCGCCTTGATGCTGGTGGCGGCCCATTCATCCACGATGCCGGCGGAAGAAGACTTGAGACTGGCGATCTCGAAGGCGTACACCCATGCCCCCCAGCCATAAGGGTTGAGGATGGTGCTGAGCGTGCCGATCACCGCAGCTATTGCCAGAGGAACAGCCACGGCGCGGATCTCGTCGGGGCGCTTGCTGATGAAGGCATCCACAACAACCAGGCCGGTCATCATCCAGAGGTAGGCAAGGCCGACCGCATAGCCGCCATGCAAGTTGACCCAGATAGCCATTAGTACGGGTATGAAATACAGAACTCGCCGGTTGCCGGTGATTTGGAAGCTGGCTACGATCCAAGTCAGAACGGCCAGCCCAAGGTGGGTGAATTGGTGCGGCCGGCAGGATAGGGAAATGAGGATGGCGTTGCAGCCGATGGACACTGCCAAGGCCGCCAGCCGGTTATCGAGAAAACATCGCGCCGTTTTGTAGGACGCAGCCAGGGTGAGCGTTACCAATAGAGCCGATAGTGTAGAGGTGCCGAGCGTTCCGCCCATCTGGTTGGCGAAAGCCATTGCCACCTCGCCCAGCCACTGAGTCAGGCGGTAAGCGTGGCCATCGAAAGTCCATGACCAGAAATCCTCGGTGGGCAGGCGCCCATTCTGGATGATCCAGTCACCGTAACCAAGGTGCCAGTAATAGTCCGGGTCGATGATGCCTGAAGCGGACGGCGATGGTGCGCGGTAAGCGAAAATCGCCAGTAGGACCACGAATGGAATGGAGATGGCGTAGCCCACTTCATGCCCCCTTGAATGATGATACTGGCAACAGATCGTCCAGTCTGGATCGGAGTGGGTCGGTTAAAAGCATCGCGTCCGCCAGCGCATCAACCGGATCACGATTCAATGCTTCCTGGAGAGTCATTTTTAGCCAGAAGGAACAGGCTGGATTGGTCATGACCTCTTCGATGGTGGGGAGTTGGCGATTAGTCATGAATTTTTTGCTCAATATGATGAAAGACGAACAACCGGGAGAGGAGATAGGTGACTACCACATGGCAGCCGATAGCCCCGGTCTGCACGAAGTAAGGGTTGAAGGCCAAAGCCAATCCGGTAGTCAGGACGGCATAGTTGGCCGCGTAGCCAGCAAGGATCGTTGGAAGGTAACGGGCAAAAGCAGCCCACCGATGCCCCCCGTCCCGGAAGGATAAGTCCCGGTGGGTCAGAAAAGATACCGGCACCACAACGAGGTAGCCGATCAGATTGGCCATGACGTCGCCGGTGAACTGGCGGGCCAGAAAGATGACCCCTAGACCGAGAGCGGTATTGCCAACCCCGACTAGCAGAAAACGGGCAAATACCCGGTCAATCATGGACAGGTTCATCGTGGCCGCTGCAGCAGCCAGCACTGAGTCCACAAGAGATTCGACAGGATAGGGGACCTCCTGAAGCGGCGTGCCAACCAATGGGAAATCCGCGCTCCTGTTACCCCGCCAAATTCGGCAAGGATCGGGATGTAAAGCCCGCGATCGGTCCGGTTAACCACGATAAATCCAGCCTCTTTAATCTGGGCTTGTAACTGACCCCGGGTCATCCGGTTGATATGCCCGAGATCGTCCACTGATTCACCATAAATGGCTCTGGCTAAGCGAACTACCCATTTAATGCTCAATAACCGGGCAAATAGCTCCATAGTGGAATAGGAGTTCGGCGTAGTCAGGATGAGGTAGCCGTTCGGTTTGATGCCGGTACGGATGTTGCGGAGTGCGGTCAGGGAATCTGGGATGTGCTCGATTACCTCGGAGCATACGGCGATATCGTGGGTAGGGAAAAACTTATGCGTCATAATGTCGGCTCTGGTTGCCGATACCCTGGGGATAGCGCTAGCGGCGTCAACGAAATCCTGGTTGATGTCGACAGCGGTGACATTGCCATGCTTGGCCATGGCTACGGTGTAGATGCCACACCCGATCCCGATCTCCAGGAAGTTCGCTTGCGGGGGCGCGATTTTCTCAAACATATGCATGACCCATTCCCTGCGGGTATTGTGAAGCCATCGACGAACCGGGTTCTGCGATTCATATAAATTGGCCTGGAAGGCAATATTCCCTTGGCGTAGTTCGGCAGTAGTCGACATTAGCGGAGTCCTCGTGCAGCAGCGGCGGTATCAATAGGAACGACGGTGGAGGGCAGGCTTCGATCATCAAAGCCGTGCAAGGCCCCTACCAGAAACAGTGGCCGACGCTTGGTTTCGTACACCACCCGGCCAAGGTATTCGCCGAGTACGCCGATGCCTATCAGCTGGACGCCTCCCAGGAAGAGAACGACGCTCATCAGGGTGGCAAAGCCAGGCGTAACGACGCCCCAAAGGACGGTCTTCAGGACAATCCACCCTGCATAGACAAAGGAAAAGAGGGCCACCAGTGCTCCGAGATAAGTCCAGACCCGCAAGGGGATCGTCGAGAAGCCGGTAATGCCATCCAAGGCAAAATTCCAGAGCTTCCAGAAGTTGAACTTCGTTTCGCCGGCGGCCCGCTCTGGTCGTTCATATTCGACCGCAGTGGACTTGAAACCAGCCGCTGCCATGATCCCTTTCATGAAGCGGTTGCGCTCTGGGAAGGACAGGATCGCATTTACCACGGCCCGGTCCATTAGCCGGAAGTCGCCGCAATTCGGTGGGATGTGGACGTCGGTGATGCTCTCCATCAGTTGATAAAAGGCATTTGCGGTTGAACGCTTGGCCCAGGAGTCGCTGGCGCGGGAACGACGAACGGCATGGACCACCTTGAATCCCTCACGCCACTTGGACAGCATGCTGGGAATCAACTCAGGGGGGTCCTGCAGGTCGCAGTCCATGGGGATTACAATGTCGCCGCTGGAGTACATCAGCCCAGCAGTCAGCGCAGCTTCTTTCCCGAAATTTCTGGAAAGTTCCACGATGCGTATTTGTGGGTACTGACTGGAGTAGCCCGTCAGAGTCTCCACCGTCGCATCGCTGGACCCGTCATCGACGAAAACAATTTCGAAGTCATACCCTGTGCCGGACACGACCGGGATGACACGCTCCAGGAATACCGGGATGGCATCAGCTTCGTTAAAAGAGGGGATAACCAGGGAGATTCTTTTAGTTGCTTTCGACATTTCCGGCCTCCATCGTGGCGGACGGAAACATTGAAAAGTCCATAGCGATCGGGGCGCCACGGGACGGTGCTGGAGCGGCCACACCCTGTTCAGTGTTTGCCGGTTTGGCGGTCGACCGAACCGGAGTCGTGGGAGCGACAGCATGAGGAACACCGTAGCCTCCGTCAGCGTTCTTGCCAGCCCGTAGCAGCGCCCTAACCCTGTGCCCCCGTGCAATAGGGGATAGAACCTCCAACTCTTGATACAAAGCGGGGTCCTCGATCTCGTGCAACCGAACCGAGATTCGCATCGGCTTAGACATGGGTTGCCTCATTCGTGGTTTTGCGCGGCGCGGATCGGACGACAGATTCAGCCAGGCGGTCACCAATTAGATGAAAGCCGCGGACATTAGCCAGCGCGGATTCTGGCAGCACCACGACCTCATGGTCAGGGAACTTGCGCTTCAGCCAAGGCGCGTACAGTGCAGCACCGCCCCCACTGACCAGAATGATGTCGATTGAAGCGCCGGAACCGACGCTGTTACGGACAGACTGCGCCGCTTGTTCCAGTATTGAGTCACCGGCCTGCAGGAATGACGTTATATCCACCGGCTTGCCATGAAGGCGGAACGGCGTTCCTTGCGCCATGGCTTGATCCACAAGGCGCACCACCTCGCTTTCGTTAGCCGTGGTCTTGGTTTCTTTGATAATTGCCTTGGCAATCGCCCGAAGTACCCCGGACATTCCACGCTCGACCGCTTTGGACTGATTGGCGTTTGCTACCATGCCTTCGCAGACAAACCAGTCAACTGTGTTGTAACCAGGGTCAACAACCAGCGCCATCGGTGCCGATGTGTGATGTGGCAGCGGAGATTGGAGATAGGCGGCATAACTGCCGAGCGGTTGGGGGTATACGGTGCAACGCTCGATCTCAACCGCATCGCCACGTGCGTTGATCACATGCCGGCCGACATAACGCTTGGAAAGATTGGTCGAGTGCTGATGAAAGGTTGTCAGTGGGAGTCCAAGCACCAGGAAGTCGATCTTCCTGGAGGGCAGGGTAGGCAGCATGTAGTTGAGTGCGCCATAAAGCCGGGCGGCATAGGCATCGGAGAGTGGAAAGTTTTCATCCAGCACTTCTGTTTCGTGGTTTCCGCTCAACGCGAGCCGAACGTGGCGGCCGACTTCATATTTCCGTCCGTTCACAGGAACGATCACCGTGTCCCGGCGCTGCAGTATCTCGGAGCGGAAATCTCCTTCGTGGGCGATCGGCGACTGGGAAGGGAAACTGTCGGCGCGGATCTCGTCGCCATCACGACCATCCGTCCATTTCACATGACCGTAGCCGACATCCACGGCCCGTACTGTGTATTGATCTTGCATAGAAACCTCGCGTAAGTAAGAGGCCTCAATTTTCCCGGCTGGGCGATGGAACAGGAAGGCGGAAATGTCTCCCGAAACGGGTCAATAACAGCAGTTTTGGGCAGCGGTTGTTAAATTATCGCCAAAACGGTGTCAAAACGGTGCCGGGCGTGATTGCCGAAAACAAATTCCAGCGAAGACGTCGGAATGACACTGGATTGACGCCGCATTGGCACCGCAGGTGTTGGGCAAGGTATGGGTTTGCCATCGGCGTCAAACCGACACCGGAATGACGCCGAAACAGCGCCGGGCGCAGGAACGACTTGGGAAGCAGGTGAATGAGATGCATCGAAGGAAACAGAAATAGGCCACCGTTCCGAGATAAAAAATCGCTTTTAATCGATCCATTTGCCGACATATTTGACTCCAATTCGCATGCCAATTGAAGGGTTGAGAGAGCCATTTTGAAATAAGCAAACAAAAAAGGTTAAAACGAGACGGGGATCGATTTGGAGGCCAGCATTAGTTCTTAGGGGTGTTTTTAAAACAAAATAGGGGCATAACTGAAAGTTTTACGATATCCGCAGTTGACACGCCATTCGGATTATGATTTGATTGGAACCGTTGTTAGTGTCCCTTCCGGACGCGCCTGGATCACGGTGTCCTCCAGGTCTGGTTCAGACGGTGTAGTAAGCGTCTCCCAGGCAAAGCCACTGCCAAATTCGCTGCGAGCCGCGGCGGAACCCCGATGGCGAAAGCTGTCGTCTATTGGTTACCACCTGCGTAGCCAGCTCTATAGAGCAACAGTTGGGCATACACGCCCTATCTCTGTCCCTAGTGGATAGACCTTCTAGGCTATTGGTCTGATGTAAAACGACCCAGAGCGGTTTCTGGAAACGTATCCATCTCCCTGTAGCTCACAAATCAACACGGAATTGCCGCGTGCTGGCCGACAAGGGCAGCCAAGGGAATGGCCCAGAAATACCTGGCAACCCATCTCTTAATCGCAACCGAGGACTCTGATGGCAGGAGTCAAACTCCCTGGCGGGCCGGCGCAATTCCAATGGACAAGCGATCTGGGTACCTGAATGAATTAGGACCCCACAGCATGTGATGCTGTTGAGCAGATCGGACTGAGGCGCAGCCCCTGTGAGGGATTGCGGCCACAGAAGGACGGATCGGAGGGGGAATATCTCCCGTGGAGCCTTCTTTGAGGGTGCTCCTCGTCTTTTCAGACGCCGGAAACTGCTGTGAGCAGATTCCACCGATACCGGGCAACGCGCTGTGAGCGTGCTGCTGCCGACATTCTCCAGAAATGCAGAAGTCGAGCGCCATTCGTTTCACCTTTCTTAACACCCTTGCCGTAACTTCCGCCAATCCATTATTTCTTTCCTGCAGCACGCCGGCTCGCGTGCCGCCCGCGCATTTGCGCAACGATGTAACCGCCGTCGATTTCCTGATTCAATTTTGGAGATAGACATGAGAACTAATTCACAACAGAACCTTCCCTCGAGCCTGCCACTGGATTTCATCGTCGGCATGGAACGTCACGGCATCACCCTGAAAGACCTGCGTATGGCAGAGGTGGTGGAAATCCATCCGATGCCGAAGTACGTGGTTTTGGATGCCGCCACTCACTGGACCGACATTTTTTCTGCAAAGCGCAACCTGATGGAGGCCTGCTATGACTAGATCACTCGCAGATCGTGTACTGCCCAATGCGGTGCGGAACCAACTCGACCGGACGATAGGTCCTTTTTTGTCGACGCGCGCCAACGGAAAGGGAGTTTGCTCCGCCAGCACCCGAAAAGAACGGGTGTCGGTAATTAACCTGGCGTTCGCTCAACTGTGGACCATCGGATACCGGCTTCAGAAGCCATCTTCCTTGTCCGAGAAGCACATCAAGGCATTAATGTCCTACTGGGATGCGCAAGGCTTGTCCCCGTCCCTTTTGCATACCCGGTTGTCTACGCTGAAAACATTCTGTGACTGGTTGGGAAAACGCGGAGTGGTCAAGCACATCAATGACTACCTGCCTGCCGAACGCGTTGCACGGCCGACGGTAGCGACAAAGAACCGGTCATGGGAAGCCAATGATGTTGATCCGGCGCAGATCATCGAACTGGCCATGTCCTTTGATGAACGGCTGGGGGCCATGCTTACCCTTCAGCGCAATTTCGGGCTGCGAGTGAAAGAAAGCATCGAAATCCATCCGGCCAACTCGGTGGTTGAGAACGGCACGATGCTGGAAGTCTACGAAGGAACCAAGGGTGGCCGCTTACGTCGCGTGCCTATTAAAACAGAGGAACATCGGCAAGCGATTGCTCTGGCACGTCGAGTAGCAGCACAAGGCGCTACGGGACGGCTGCGCTGGCCTGACTGTACTTGGCGCAAGGCACAGAACCGGTTTTATTACCTCATCCGGACTCGTCTGGGAATAACCCGCGCCCTGAAGGGGGTCACGGCCCATGGGATGCGGCACGAATGGTCTCACAACGAATATGAAGTGCAGTCCGGATTTCCAGCGCCGATCAATGGAGGTGCCCTGGGACAGATCGACCGCGAGACGCACCGCATGGCCTGCATCACGGTGTCCCGTGCGCTGGGCCATGGCCGGGTCGATGTGACACCGACCTACTACGGTTCGTATGGACACGGCCTGCGAGGTACGCCTGTGAAGATGACAATGACAATGAAGACAAGTCTGCCCGCCTGAAAAGGCAGCCACAAGAAAGGAAAGACATCATGAAAACATTATTGACGTTTGGAGGGCCTAATGTTGCCCCGGTGTATTTGTCAACGCATGGCTTTGCTCCCGGGTGGAGCGGAAAGAACAGTGCCGACTTGAGCCAGGACGAAATTGCAGCGATCCACGTGTTCTCCATGCACGAAGCCTGGGAACTTGGCTACGACGAAGTTCTTGAGGGACGGGAAGAGGGGCGGGTCAATCCGTTCCATCTGGCGTTTTTGCACGGCGTCCCTTCCGCCATGTTTCACTGCTTCTACCGCAAGGGACGGGCTGCTGCCATGGGTCAAAGCCAGGTATCCACGTGTTCAGTCAAGGACTCGCCAAGGGCTATC
>Ga0066647_10001516_pt1 | contig 11034 bp, 6 predicted proteins | sample CryGeyCG2114_250_FD_59512 | JGI IMG/M metagenome (GOLD analysis project Ga0066647, IMG submission 59512) | Groundwater microbial communities from aquifer - Crystal Geyser CG18_big_fil_WC_8/21/14_2.50 | ecosystem: Environmental > Aquatic > Deep subsurface > Groundwater | place: USA: Utah: Grand... | reverse complement strand
TTCAGTTTGAGTTCTTTTTCACCACGCCGTTCAAACTTCCCCTTGAGCGTTAAGCGAAGGGGGCTGCCAGCATAGTCGGGCGTAAGCGCCGCTGGTGCAGTGGGGCCAAAGACACTGGCTCCACTTTCTGTGAGTTGAATATCTGTGATCAGCAGTTCAGGGCTGCGCCGACAGCCCGAATGGGGTTTAAACTCGCGCCAATCGTGTTGCCCCAGTTTGGGCGGTTGTTTGGAGGACTTTTTTTCTTGCTTGGTTTCATTTTCTTTATCTGACGCTTTCCCTTTCGGTTTTGCTTCGCGCAGGGATTGAATCAGAAAATCCTGTAAAGTAGCCTCGGTGGGGAGTGTTGTTTGGCTGATTGGGGCGGGCTGACAGGCCGAGAGCAAGAGCAGTGAAACGAGCAGGGTAGATTTGAACGACATCAGAAAACCTCCTGAAAAGCAAAGCGCTGAAAATGATTGGAAAAGGTCAGAACCGTATCAACGGTTTGGAAAGTCACGGGAGGCTGAGCAAAAAAAAGGGCTGACTGATGCGCAAAACCGCGCTCAGCCCGCTCAGTTAAAATTCCACTGAAAATGGACATGCAAAAAAAACGCCCTTCATTTTCTAGCCCTATAGGTGATTATTCAATACACCAAGATAAAAAAATAATAACAGCTATTAAATATTTGTCAATAAAAAGGATTTTGTTTGTTTTTATTGAAATATTACAAAATAAATACAATATTACAGATTGACTTTGATCTGTCTAAATCTGTTAAATATTGCATTTAAATGTCTTTATGATAACGTTTAAATGTCTTTTTCTTGCTTGTTTAAGTCGGAATTGAGGGCTTAATCCCAGCTCTCAAGCCGGTCTTGCACTGCTTCTAAGCGCAGCCGAAGGCTTTCGGCATGGCTTTGAAAGAGGTTGCCTGCCACCATAAAACCCAGCCCGAGCAAGATAAACAGGCCCCAACGCAGCCCCCAGTGGCCCCAGATCAGCGTTGCGCCTGCGCCCCCCAGCAGGCCCAGACAGACAAGCAGCAGCGGCACGTGCAGAAAGGCCCGCTGGCGCAGTACAAAGGCCAGCCAGATCATGCCCAGCACCAGGCCCAGCAGTTCCAGCAGCAAAGCGCCGCGCAGCAGGGGAAAGCCCCATACTGCCATGAGACTTAAGCCTGCGGGGGCCAGCAGCAAACCCAGCCCGATATAAAAGAGCTGGTTGCGGTTGGGCTGGGTGTGCAGGGTTTTCCAGCTCAGCCAGACCAGGCTGAGCGCGATGGGGATAAGCAGGGCATGAACCAGGAGGGTTTTGCTGAACTCAAAGGAGATCCCCAGATTTTCAAAGCTTTGCAGGGGAGAGGCGAGCACTGTGAAAATCCAGGCCAGATTCCAGCTCAGCAGACTCAGCCACCAGAGCCAGGGTTGCTGGGGCAGGCTGCGGGCTTCACGGGCATAGAAAAGTCCCCAGAGCAGCAGCGGCAGCAGTCGCCAGAAATAGAGCAGATTGAGGGAAAGCCCCTCGGGGAAACTGAAGAGGCCCCAAGCCAACAAAAACGGCGTGAGCTGGGCGGCTGCCTGATTGAGCCATTTCGCTTCAGGCAGTATCGGCCAGCGGTGGGCCAGCAGCCAGGGCAGCCCGATCAAAGGCCAGAGCAGCCAGGGCTGATTAAGCATGGCCAGCCAGCTGGCCAGCAGGGTTTGAGCCAGCATCCAGCCTTGCAGCAGGGGGCTTTGGTGCGAACGGTTCAGGCTCCAGATCCACAGCGCTTGCCCCAGAGCCAGCCCGACGGCCAGCCAGGCCCAGCCAGGTGGAGCAGGGGGGAACTCATCGCTGAGCCCCCGCCAGAGCTGAAGCAGGATCACCGCTTGGGTCAGATGCTGCACGCCGAGCAGCAGCAGGTTGAGGGCCCAGAGATCTTTTTTCCAGGCACTTTGGGCAGGCATGCTGCGCTCCAGCGCCCAGAGCAGGCCTCCTCCGGCCAGGGGCAAAAGGGCGGCCTGAAGCGGGGATATCCAGTGCAGACCGTCTTTCAAGACCAAGGCTGCGATTAGGCAAAAGCAGGTAAAAATGTACAAGGGCCAGGGCGAAGGTCTCAGTTTCAGCCGCAGCAGACAGGCGAGCCCGAGCAGCCCCAAACTGAGCAGGGCACTGAGCGCCTGATGCGTCAGTCCCAGGGCACCAAACCCCAGCAGGATCAGGGCAAAACTTCCCCATTCCAGAACCTGTTTGCTTTCAAAGCGCAGCCAGACCAGGGTCCAGACCAGAGCTGCCGCGCTGAAGAAGAGGCCGAGCTGATCCAGGCTCAAATCGGCCTGAAAGATCCAGGCTGCGCCCAGGGTCAAGCTGCTCAAGGCCATGGCCTCCAGCCAGAGCAGGGGCTTTTTCAGGGGCTGCGCCAGCTCTTTGAAGAGCAGGGCCAGGGCCAGAAAATTCAGGAACTGCATGCCATAGAGGGTCAGGGGTTGAGAACGGGTCAGCAGGGCCAATTCAAAGTTTTGCGCCAGATACAGGTTTTGCCAGGGGATCAGCAGGCTGGAAAAAGCCAGACTGCAGCCCGCCAGAATCAGTCCCAGGGTCCAGAGCGGTGAGCTGAAATCTTCAAGGTGGATGCGGGCGTAATTTTCACTGGGCGGGCCTTCAGGGTGACGGTAGGCAATCAAGGCCTGCCACCACTGATTCAGGCCGGAATGTGTTTTCATGCGGCGCGCCAGCTCCAGCCAGAGCCCGGCCAGGGCGGTAAAGACCAAGAGGGGCATTTCAGGCGGCAAAATCTGGGTCAGGCCGAAATAAAGCCCCAGGGTGGCCGAAATAATGCCGGGGTAGAGCCAGAGCTTGGAGACATAAACGCGCAGATTGAGCAGATAGAAAAACGAGGTCAGCATCACGGGCAGGGCTTCTTGGGCGGCGTTGAGCCAGCCCTCTTCGCTGAATAGGTTTTGCAAATCGCCGAAAAAATAGCGCAGCAGCACCACGTTGATAAAAATCGCACCGTGAAAAAAGGGCTTGGCCAGACGCTTCTGTGCCTCGTGGGCGGCATCGTGCCGGGTGCGGTCGCGGCCTTCGAGCAGTTCTTCGACCAGTTTGCCCACAAAGAACCAGCCCAAGCCCAGCATCAGCAGGCTCCAGCTTTGGTAGCGCTGCGGCAGCAGATCGCCGCTCAGTTCAAGCAGGCTGTCACTGGCCGAGACAATCACGAAATAGATCCAGAGCCGGGCCGGGTAGATCATGAAAATTGCGCCGTAAAACAGGGTGGCCAGGGCTGTCAGACGCAGATCTTCGACATCGCTCAGGGTGACAATTGAGGTGATCAGCAGGGCCAGATTATACAAGGGTTCGCTGTAAAGATAGGGGCGCAGATTGGCAAAGCGCTGCCGAAAGCGGAAAGGGTGGTAGCGGTCGGCGTTGAGGCGGGCCCACAGACCTTCGGGTGGGGCTTCCGTTTCGCTGACTGCGGCGCTCTCCTTGCGTCGGGGGGTGCTGAACTGAATCAGCAGTCCCAGCCCGAGCATCAGCCAGGCCAGAGCCAGGGCATAAAAGCGGTAGGCAGCAAAGTTCAGACCCGGTCGCCAGACCGCCAGACAGCTCAGGGCGCTGATGCTGAGGGTGACGATGCCGATATAACTGAAGAGATTGCGTTTCGCCTGGGCGGCATAGCTCAGGTAGACCCCTGCCAACAGGGCCAGCGCGGCCAGGGTCTGCAAAGACCAGTCGCGAAAGAGCGCAATCTGAATCCAGGCCGCACTGCTGAGAAAAATTCCGGTTTGGTGCAGGGCATGGCGACGCCAGTGCTCGGCAGGGGCGACCCAGGCCAGCAGACTCAGGGCCAGGGCACAGGCAGCCAGCATCAGACTGCGTTGGTCAGCCAGCCAGTCCTGACTGAGCCCCAGAAGCGCCAGGGCCAGCAGGGTGGCACTGTAGAGGTAAATGCCCCAGCGCAGAGGGCTGTTTTGCCAGTGGCGGCTGAGGGCCAAGAGCCAGAGTCCGCCCAGGCCTGCGCTCAGCAGCAGGGGCAAAGCTTCACCCGAGGCCAGGGCAATGCCCCCAGCCAGTACCAGGCCTGCCACCAGTTCCTGTTCCCGCACCCATCGCCAGAAAAAATGGGGCCAAGGGGCCTCCAACAAAAGGGCCAGCAGGGCGCGCAGACGATCGGCACTCCAGAAAATGGCAAGGGCAGAGAAACTCAGGGCCAGGCCCATCAGGGGCCAGCTGACGGAATAGATCACGGGCGGCATCAGGGCTGCCAGCAGCAGATAGCCGATCAGCCCCAATTGGGGAATCAGGTTGTGCTGTCGTGTTTCGGGCAAAATCCAGAAATTCTGGGTGGTGCGCCAGAGCCCCAGCAGCACCAGAGGCCAGGGTAGAAAGACACAGAGCTGGGCAAAGAGCCGGGGCCCGCCTGTCAGTTCCAGGCTGAGTGGGGCCAGCCCGCGCAGCAGAGCGCTGAACCAGCCGATGCCGATCAGGGCCAAGACATACAGCAGATCGGGTTTGCCCACCAGGGCCCGCAGCCCCAGCCAGCTCAGCAGAGGCAGCAGCCCCAGGGCCAGAACGGTGATCCCCGCATCAATGGTCTGGGCCGGGTCGAGGGTCACCAGTGAGGCGTAGTCTAAGGGCAGACTGAGCAAAGTGACCAGGGTGAGCATCTGTCCGGTCCAGGGAAAGCGGCGCATGACCCCCAGCCCGGCCCCCAGCAGCCCGGCGCTGTAGGCCAGCATGACGGCATAGATCAAACTGGCCGAACTCATATGCTGAATCACGGGCAGCGAGGAGAGAATCAGGCTGAGCACCCCCAGGGCGATCAGGCCGTTGGTCCAGCGCTGCTGGGTCAGCTTTTGACTCAGCTTCAGCAATTGCAGCAGCACATCGGGGCGATTATACACTTTGGGAGACTTGGCGTGGGGGAGAACCGTTTCATGCACGATCACGGTGAGGGCCGAAGAGGGCACGCTTGCTGTTTCTACGGGAGCAGGGAGTGGAGTTGAACTTTTTGTCTGCTCTGAGGTCTGTTCTGTAGTCTGTGTGGGGTTAAACCAGGCCATACAGGCTTGATACTCACTTTCACTGAGCAGGCGGGAGTGTTTGAGGCGCAGCAGTTCCTGCTGAAAGCTTTGCTTCCAGGCGCGGGCGGCTGTGCCCAGGGTGCTGCGCAGACGTTGGGGGCCCTGGCTGTTTTCTGAGTAGTACCAGGCCAGAATCTGTTCGTGCTTTTGGGTTGAAATCAGGCCGGCTTCGTAGAGTTTTTGCCATTCCAGCAAATAGGTCGCTTCTTCCTGTAAAAGCAGGTATTGGCCTTCCCGGACCGAATCGTAGGGCCGAACGCTTTGTTTTTGCTGAGTTTTTCCCCAGACATAGCCCAGCCAGAGGATAAATATCCCAATCAGTATTTCCATGCCCACCTCTTTCAAAAACTATTCCCAGCTTTTTCGCAGTTTTAAACCCGACCCTCCTTCCTGGCTGTGGCATAATGATCTGCGCAGGTATTTTCCCATGTTAAACCCCAATCAAAAAAGAGCTGTTGAGCATCCGGGCGGCCCCACCCTGGTTCTGGCCGGTGCCGGTGCAGGCAAAACCAGTGTGCTGACCCAGCGTGTGGCGCGTTTGTGCCAGCGTGGCATTTCCCCCAGCCGGATCTTGGTCGTGACCTTTACCAACAAGGCCGCCAAAGAAATGAAAGAGCGTCTGGCCAAACTTTTGGGCAAAGATGTGGTCAAAGAAATCTGGGCGGGCACTTTTCATTCGATCTGTGGCCGGATTCTGCGCCAGGAGATTGAAAACCTGGATTTGGGCTATAACAAAAAGTTTGCGATCTACGACCCCCGCGATCAGGAAAAAGCCATGGACCGTGTGATTCGCAGCCTGAATCTCGATCCCAAAGATTACAAGCCCTCGCAAATGTTGCAGGTGGTGGGCAAGTTTAAGAATTCGGGCATTCATCCCGATGCGATCTCTCCCCGTGAGGTGGAAGACCCCTTTCAGATTCGCGTTTACCGTCAGTATCAGCAGTTTTTGCGCACCAACAATGCCATGGATTTTGACGATATGCTCTTTCTCACCCTGCAACTGCTGCAAGAGCAGCCCGAGGTGCTGGAGCGTCTGCAAGAGCGTTTTGAGCATATTCTTGTGGATGAATACCAGGATACCAATTCGGTTCAGTTTGAGCTGATCAAAAACCTGGCGGATCATTGGCGCAATGTCTTTGTGGTTGGAGACGTGGATCAGAGTATTTATTCCTTTCGCCATGCCAATTTCCGTATTATTCTGCGCTTTCAGCAGGATTACCCGGATGCCACCATTCTCAAGCTCGAAGAAAATTACCGCTCCACGGGCCGGATTCTCGAAGCCGCCAACCAGTTGATCAGCAAAAACAAAGAGCGTTTTGAAAAAACCTTGATTGCCACGCGCGGCCCCGGCGAGCCGATTCGCTTTCATGCCGCCCAACACGAGGATGACGAGGCCAGTTTTATCGTCAAACAGATTCAGCGCCTGAAAGAACAGGACAATCTGAATTGGGGCGATTTCGCCATTCTCTACCGCACCAATTCCCAGTCGCGGCTGTTTGAGCAAAAACTGGTGGGGGCCAATATGCCCTACCACGTGGTGGGCGGTTTTCGCTTTTATGATCGGCGCGAGATCAAGGATTTGCTGGGTTATCTTCAGGTGCTTTCCAATCCCCAGGACAGCCTGAGTCTGCGCCGGATTCTCAATGTGCCCAAACGGGGTTTGGGGCCCAAAGCGCTTGAAACCCTTGAGACTTTTGCGACCTTTGAAGGCCGGGGACTGACCCTCTGGCAGGCGATTCAGGAAGAATCTGTCAGCTGCCAATTGGGGGGCAAAGCCCAGGAATCCCTGCAGGAATTTACCCAGATCATGAAGCGTCTGAGCCAATTGGTTTTGCCTGTGGGAGAACTTTTGGAGCGGGTCTATGTGGAAAGCGGTTACAAGGCTGAAATTGAGGCCGAGACCGATGAGAAAATCCGTCAGAACCGCCATGAGAACGTGCAGGCTTTGATTCAGGCCGCGATAGATTATGAAGACAAAAGCAAAGACCCCACGAATCTGCTGGGCTTTCTTGAAGAAGTCGCCCTTTTTTCGGATTCAGACAGCCGCCAGGAGGGGAAATCTATCATGCTGATGACGGTGCACAGCGCCAAGGGGCTGGAGTTTCCTGTGGTCTTTATTCCGGGCGTGGAAGAGGGGATTTTTCCCCATGTGCGCTCGGTCTATGAGGGCGAAACCGCAATTGAAGAAGAGCGCCGCCTGATGTATGTGGCCCTGACCCGTGCCCGCAACCACCTCTTTTTGATTCACTGCGCAGCCCGTCGCAACAAGCGGGCTTCGATCTCGAACCGGCTTTCACGCTTTATGGTTGAAATTCATGACCACCTGAAAATTCCAGGTACTTTGATGGTGGCTGTGCGCCAGCATGAATACGAGCAGCGTGTGAAAAAAATGAACAACAAGGGCTTTGCCGATCTGCCGGATGAAAATCCACTCAAGATCAGCGGCACCAGTTTTTCGGGTGCGCCGATGGGCCGTGCCCCAGCCGCTTCGGCCCCACGTCCCCAAGCCCCCGCTGCTGTACCGGGTCTGGTACGCGCGACCCCTGCACCCAAGCCCCCGGCCAGTCTGCCGCGCCCTGCAGCAGAGCGGGCTGAACCCCTGGCTTTGCAGGCCGGAGACCGGGTCATGCACCCGCAATGGGGAATTGGCAAGGTACAGAAGGTGATTCGCACCTTGGCCAGTATCAGCTTCGGGGGGCAGACCCGCACCCTGGATCTGAGTGTGGCTCCCCTGCAAAAACTGGGCTAGTTCTTCAGTTTGCCCCCGGCCTTGAGCAGCAGTTCTTTGAATTGTGGGTAGGGCATAATGCCTGCCTGTTTTTGACCATTGATCCAATAGCTGGGCGTGCTGTTGACTCCCTTGTACAGCCCTTCCTGCACGTCATTGAGCACAGAATTGTGAATCTCAGGCTTTTGCATACAGGCTTCGATTTGGGGGCCATCGAGTTTGAGTTCGCTGATCAGACTGGCCCAAAGGGTATTGGCCATCAGGGTATTGGTCATTTCGGCATGGCGGGCATGCAGGCTTTCTGCCGCTTCCCAGAATTTATCCTGGAGCCCTGCACATTTGGCGAAATAGGCTGCCTGACAGGCATTGGCGTGCATCTGGTTATTGCCCAGCAAACGGTTGCAATTTTTATCCAGCGGAAATTCCTTGCGAATCAGGTGAAGATTGCTGAATTCCTGCATGGCGGTTTGCAGGGTGGTTTCAAATTGGGCGCAGAAGGGGCATTGGTAATCTGAGAAGACCTCAAGTGTGACTGCTTCTTTTTCTGAGCCTGCGCTGGCCTGCAGAAGGGCCTTGTCAAAACGCCCCAGGGGATAGGTCGGGCCGCCATGTTTAGGTTTGCTGGATCCCGGCGTCTCGGCTGTGCTGGGGGTTTGTGCCGAAGAATGCGGAAAAAACTGATAGCTGGGAATCAAGATCCCCAGACCCAAGATCACGCCACCGACCCACAGGGCGGGTTGCAGCCCCCAATTTCCCTGCAGGCTGGGGCTGGGTTTCTGAAAATTGGCCACTGCCAAGACCGCAGTGGTAAGCCAGTTGATCAGGTAGGTGAAGAGGCAATAGAGGCAAATCACGTCGAGTTTGAGCTTGGTAATGCCAAAATAATAGAGACTGACCAAAGAAAACAGGCCATAGGCCAGCAGCAGGGGGCGGCGCAGATCTTTGTCCCGGTTCAGGGCCAACCAGAGCAAAACCAGGGCATAGCCCAGCAGGCCCCAAGCCGCCACCGGAATGCCCAGCAAAAAAGCATAGGCACTGCGGGCCACGGCAGAGCAGTTAAACGCCGCGTTGATATTGCATTCGGCATTGGCTCCCCCGCCACTCAAGACGCTGTAATCGAGCATCAGGAGGCGAACTGAGAAAATCAGGCCGAGCGTGGTGAGCAAAAGGATGGCCCAGAAAAGTTTAGGGGTTTGTTTCATAGCTGGTTGACCTCACAGGGGGTATTGTGCGCCCGAAAGCAGGAGAATGACAAGGTTTTTTTATCTCAACTTGTTCAGTAAACCCTGGCGCTCTTCACGTGTCAATTCCCGGACTTGTCCAGGTTTCAGTGCGCCCAGCAGCAGGTTTTCCATGCGCACACGCACCAGCCGCAGGGTGGGAAAACCCACGGCAGCGGTCATGCGTCTGACTTGTCGGTTGCGCCCTTCGATCAGGGTCAGAGAGAGCCAGGCGGTGGGAATCTGCGCCCGGTAGCGAATCGGCGGGGTGCGGGGGGGCAAATCGGGTTCGCTTTCTAAGAGCCGGGCCTGGGCCGGCAGGGTGAAGCCATCTTTGAGACGCAGGCCCTGGCTGAGTTTTTCAAGGGCTTCGGGCGTGGGTATTTTTTCAACCTGGGCCCAGTATTCGCGGGCGTGTTTGAATTGGGGGTCGAGCAGGCGGTGATTCAGGCCTTTGTCATTGCTGAGCAGGAGCAGGCCTTCGCTGTCCTTGTCGAGACGGCCCACGGGGTAAACATCTCGGGGAAAATCATAATCCAGGCATTGCAGCGTTTCAGCGGGATTTTCGCCGCTGAACTGGGTGAGCACGTTAAAGGGTTTATAGGCGATCAGGTAGAGAAGCGACACATTTTACCCCGCTCTTTTTTTCTCTATGATAGCCTCTCTGGAGGGGGCTTTGGCCAGATTGATGTTTCAGCCTGCCCATGATTTGGTCTTTGCTGCCAATTTTGTTAAGATCAATGCTATGCAGCAGCGTGTGTTTCTTTTTTTGCTTTTGGGTCTGCTTTGGGCTTGGCCTGCTGGAGCCGATTGCGGTCTGGCCGTGCAATATGGGCAGATTGAAGCGCGAAAGGCAGCCAGTGGCTATATCTTAGCCGCCCCCCATGGCCTTTTTGATAAATATACCGATCAAATCGCCGGGGCGCTGTGCCAGCAATTGGGCTGGAATTGTCTGATTGCCCGTGGGCAACGCCGTGCCCGTCACCCGATCAATGTCAACCGTCCGACCGAGGGGGTTCATCTTTCCAGTGATCAGGAGCAGCATACCCAGAGAGCCCGTCAGGTCTATGCCTGCTACCGTGAAACCTTGCATCAGCTAAAAACCAGTCATTTTCGCCTTTATGTGGAATTGCATGGCAATGCCCGCTCTGAAAGTCAGCATCAAATTGAAATTGCCACCCCCGGCTTGAGTCTGTTGCAAAAACAACAGGTGGCTGAAATTTTCAGCCGTGCCCTGCAGCAGCAGGGCCTCAGTCCGCGTTTGCGGGTGGCGGTTCAGGGGCTTGAAAAGATCTATTTTACCCATGGCAGCGCACGTAAATTTGGTGTTTTTGCTGAAATGCGCCCTGTTCTGGCGCTTGAAATTCCGCGTTGGGTGCGGCAGGAGCCTGCCGCCAGAAAAAGCTTGATTGCCGCTTTGGCGCAGGGGTTTCACGAAATGGAGCAAGCCGGGGTGTTTTAAAGGCCTAGCGGGCCAGTACGAGCAGGCAAAAGCCTCCCAGGGTTTTGGCGGCCCAATCGGGGTTGAGGGCAAAGGCCAAACGGCGGGGCCAGCGGCCTAAACGGGCTTTCAGGCTGGGGGCAGGTCGGTCGATGGCATAGGTAGTATAGGCTGCATCGAGCACCTCATATCCCGTTTCCTGTAAGGCCCGCAAGGCCAGTTCACGCGTAAAATAATGCAAATGTCCGACCTCATCCCGCCAGCGCGTGAGCAGATCGCGTAAAACTGCCTGGGCCGAGAGATCGAGGGGGATATGAAAAAGAGTATAGTCTGCTTTGCCGCGCAAGCCCCTTAAAAAAGCGAAATAGTCTTCCACGTGCTCAAAAACATCCAAGGCCAAAAGCAGCTCATACCTTGCCTCTGAATGCTTGAGAAAATCACCACAAGTGAAGCTCAATTGGGCATTGGCACGGGATTGAGCCAACTCAATTGCCTGGGGGGAAATATCCCAGCCCTTGAGCTGACTTTCTGGAAAAGCGCCTTGCAGTTGGGCCAGAACCTCACCGGCCCCGCAGCCCACCTCACAGAGACTGGCGGGG
>Ga0066647_10001512_pt1 | contig 11058 bp, 10 predicted proteins | sample CryGeyCG2114_250_FD_59512 | JGI IMG/M metagenome (GOLD analysis project Ga0066647, IMG submission 59512) | Groundwater microbial communities from aquifer - Crystal Geyser CG18_big_fil_WC_8/21/14_2.50 | ecosystem: Environmental > Aquatic > Deep subsurface > Groundwater | place: USA: Utah: Grand... | reverse complement strand
CGCACTGCCAGCTCCTCTTCGAGTTCTTCCCGGCGCGACGTGCGCCCCGTACGAGGCGCTGCCGACGGTGTGTTGAGACTTGATTTACTCGGCATGACCATGCTCCGGAAGCTTTTTGTCGGTGCGCGCAGCGCCGGACTCATCCCCCTCACGGAACAGTCTGGGTGCCACACGGGGCCGCGAGGACTTGACCACTACGGCCACAAGAAACCCGATCACAGCAACGATCAGAAATCCCAGAGCCGTACTGCCTGTCCATTCCCCCAGCGCAAATGCCGCCGCCATGGCCAGAAAGAGCAGCGCCAGCCCGATCAGCAGAATAACAATCGCTGCCTGGGCCATACGGTTGACCACGTCCTGGATACGTTCCTCCAGGTCCACCTGGAAGAGCTCCACACGCAGCTCCACCCACTCACGTATATCACTGAAAAATTGTCGGCTCTGCTGCGCCACCCCTTCAGGATCTGCTTCCGGGGTACCCGTACGACCTTGTGGTCTATGTTCACTTTTTGGAGTTTCCATGAGGGGTAAACGTCCGCGTCATCAAAAGTGTTCTTGAAAGAACTCCTTGTGAGACATTCCGTCCGGGCACCAGGAGAGGGGCGGTCGCTGTGCGCTGCCCAGCTGCTCAACCTGCATACCACAGCGCTCGGACCAGGTATCCAGTCGCTCTTCCCGCACGTATACCGACTGCAGCCGTTCACGATGACCCGAAATCCAGGATGACACCTCTTCCGGATGACCATATGGCACCCAGCGGATGTGCCCTGGCCCCTGTTCTTCCGCCTCGCCACATGAGAGCAGAAACGAGGGCCCATCTCCCCAAGCGTGAGGCTGGTCCAATGCCGCCAGAAATCCTTTCTGCATGACGAGCGCACCGGATGTTTTCGGGTGCACCGGAAACGTGCCGCGAAAAACAGCGAGTGCCTCAAGAAGGGCATCTGGCGACTGGTCCTCAGGGACGAACACGATAGCCGCACTCCGGCATCCCAGTCCTTCATGCAACAACATGTCTTCGGAGGCCGCCACCAGCTCATCCGAGCTCTCCGCACCGTCCAGTACGGCCACGGAGAAACGATGGCCCCTGAGCCAGCAACGCTCCCGTGGGATACCGGCGTCAGCGGCCTTCCCGGAGATGATGTCCATCGTCTCGTCCGAACCGGAGGCGATCAGAAGATCTGCCTCCTGCAGCACATCTTCGACAGATGCGACGGCCGCATCCATACACGAACTTCCACCGAAGGTGTGCAGCAGCTCATCCAGAAATGATGGCAACAACCAGGGTGAACGACTCGATACCGTTCCCCGCCAGGTGAATCCAGCAAGAACGGCCGCCACAAGATCCTGCAACTCGACAAGCGGAATATGCCCCGGATTCAGTACGGCAAGTCTGCGCCCGTTGCCCAGCCCCTTGAGCTGTCGGCACCAGCTCCGGAGCACATCCACATCCCGGAGTGTATCCATGGAACGATTTATCGCGAATGCCACGGCTTCTTCGGTAAACCGGTGAGTATCCAGATCGAGTGTTGCCTCTACGGCGGCCACGCGCACCGGATGATCCACATCGACCCACTCGCGCGCGCACGCACTCAGCACCTCGCACACATCCGGGGTCATGGCGTCAGTAGTGTGCGTCCCAGATATATACCACCGATCACAGCCAGCAGCGCTCCAATATTGTTGGCGGCGACATTCAGAAGCGCAGGCGGCAAACCAGCCTCCTCATACAGCCGGAAACTCTCCAGGCTGAATGTCGAGAACGTGGTAAATGCACCCATCATGCCAATCACGAACAAAGCGTTCAGGCGTTGCTGCCCGACGGTCTGTCCCAGGATGGACCACAGCAATCCCGCGATGAACGAGCCCAGCATGTTTACCGCGAGCGTCCCCCACGGGAACGCGGCTCCCATTGTTCGCAGTACTACGTTCGATACGGCGAAACGCATCACCGCGCCCATGGCTCCACCCAGGGCTACATACACTACCGACATCAGACCCGCTCCAGGGCAACGGCTGTGCCGCCGCCGGTACCGTGGCAAATTGCAGCCATGCCTTTTCCCTTTTCGTGGCGGTGCAGGGCGTGCGTGAGCGTCGTCACAATACGCGAGCCGCTGCAGCCGATGGGGTGGCCCAGCGCCACCGCACCTCCATGTACGTTGATCCGCTCCATGTCGACTTCCAACATGGAGCTGTACAGAATGCTGTTGATGGCAAAGGCCTCGTTGTTTTCGTGCAGATCGAAATCCTGGATCGACATGCCCATTTTATCCAGTGCCTTCCTGACCGCAGGTATCGGCGCTTCCGTGAAGCGCCACGATGCACCTGCGGAAATACCCGACCCCATGATGCGCGCCAGCGGCGTAAGGCCGTGTTCCTTGACGGCACGCTCACTGGCCAACATGATGGCCGAAGCACCATCGGATATCTGGCTGGCACTGCCCGCCGTCAGCACACCTTCCTCGGCAAATGCCGGCCGCAGACGCGCAAGCGATTCTGTTGTCGTATTGGCCCGAATGCCTTCGTCGCGCGCCAGGGTTTCCGTGCCGCGGCGCACCTTGTACTCGATGGGGGCCGTTTCGGCATCGTACGCTCCCGATTCCCACGCCTCGTGCGCCCGTTTGTGCGATGCAAGGGCCACACGGTCGAGCGCCTCCCTCGTGATTCCCTTCTCTGCGGCAATCCGCTCGGTCTGACTGCCCATGGCCTCACCGGACATGGGATCCGTCAGGCCGTCATGAAGAACCAGATCGGTCAGTCCTTCTGGATTACCCATCAGAAACTTGTAGCCCCAACGGGCACGCGATGACAGATAGAAGCCGGTGCCGGACATGGACTCCGCACCTCCTGTCAGTACCAGATCGGCATCATCTGCCTTGATCATGGACGCACCCTGCATGAGCGCCAGCATACCGGAAGAGCACACCATATCAACGGCAAAACCGTCTATGTGGTCCGGAATACCTGCCTTGAGGGCAGCCTGTCTGGGAATGAGTTGTCCGTGGCCACCCCGGAGTACGTTGCCGAAAATATACAGGTCGAGCGCACCGGCGTCTACGCCACTCCGCTCCACGGACGCCTTCATGACGTGGGCCGCCAGGTCGACCGGAGAAATGCCTGAAAGGGAACCACCGAAGGTGCCGATGGGCGTACGGACCGCATCTACAATGAATACATCACGCATGGAGAAAAGGAGTTCGGACTGATACAATTGTTGGCCCGTCTCCTACGCGATGCGTCTGCGTTCAGTTCTCCCAGTTTGCCAAGGAGAGATCATCCCGCGTATGGTAGGCAAAGTAGCCTATCAGCAGTCCGCGAACCAGCAACTGTGCCTCGTGCAGGTTTGTGGTGAAGGCTTCCTCCTTGGCCTGGATACGAAGCCGTCCGTCACCAAGACGCTCCACACTGCGGATCAGACCGAAGTCTTTGCCAAGCTCCATCAATTCCTGGAGCGTGGGCTCACGATAGGGCTCCGGCTCCTGCAGATCGGCGAGGGGTCGGAATGTTGGCGAAGTGTTCACGATACGTGTAGGGCAAGATGGATTCTTGGTCTTGTATCGGCCAGCCCGTTCGTATCCTTAAAAGTGAAGTAGAGCACGCCCCGATTGTCACAGTATGGACCGGAACGTGGAGGGTAGGTCGTCCGCATCCTCCGACTTGGGAATCTCCTGCTCAGACGAAACGCCGTGAGAACCGCAGTGCGCCTTGTATGCACCGACCAGATCCATGGCAATGGCCGATGCCGAACGCCCCTCGATATTGCGCCGTTCCAGAATGAACACGGGCTCGGAATCCTTGAACAGTGCAATGAAGGGCGACGAGGGAGGAATGCCTGGCATGTACTCCCTGGCTCGCGCTGTGGCGTCCAGGTCCTGCCCGGCGAATACCGTTGTGTACGCATCCGGCTGAACAGGGGCCTGTCGTGCCAGCGAAACAGCCGGGCGGGCGTTGGCGGCCGCGCAACCACACACGCTGTTGACGATCAGGACCATCGTACCCGTTGCCGCCTTTTCGAAGGCGGCATCGACCGCTTCCGGCGTCATGAGTTCTTCAACACCGACACGGGTCAATTCGGCCCGCATGGGAGCAACAAGAGGTTCGGGATATGGCATGGGCGCGTGACGTTGATTGTTGATGGGTACACGGAAACGGAAGCAGACCGGAATTTGATCCAACCCCCGGCTTAAGGCGTGCCTGCCTCCGCCGAAACTCCGACCATGTATCGTGTCATTGCCATCAGCTACCTGTTGTTCTTCTCGGGATGCGCCGCACTGCAGTCTCCCCGACCCGGTGCGTCCGTCATTGCACACGAGACCGGGCGTTCGGATGAAGCATCCGATTCGACATGGCAGGCAATGGACGCTCTGCTGCGTCAATATGCCGAGCGGTGGCTCGACACGCCCTATCTTTTCGGCGGTGCGTCCCATCGGGGCGTGGACTGCAGCGGACTCATCCAACGCGTCTACGCTGACGCGCTGAACGTTTCGCTTCCCAGGACCACATCCGAACAGATTCGGGCAGGAACACGCGTCAGTCTGAAACGCACACGGCCTGGTGATCTCGTATTTTTCGAGCCTCGTGGAAAGAGTCGTCATGCGGGTATCGTACTTGACGGCCAACAGTTCCTTCACGCCTCGTCGAGCCGCGGTGTCATGATATCCCCGCTGGACCGTGGATACTGGTCGCAACACATGAAAACGGCCCGGCGTATTGTCTCGGCCGACGACATTCCTGGCTTGTTGTCCCGACGTGCACAAGCTGGCCCGGCTGTTCCCGACCTCACGGAACGCTGACCAACGCGTTCAGGCCCGCAGACGGAAACAGCCATTTCAGTAACGCGTTGAAGTCCCGGTTACGACGCTGCCGCTCCACGCGGCAGCGTTTTTTCATTCTGGAGCCACCCGACACGATACTCAGCCGCAACGCGTATGGAAACGCCCAAGATCACCTACCTGACCAAAGAAGGTCTACAGAAGTTGAAGGACGAACTGCAGTTCCTGCGTACCAGGGAACGTGCGCGCATTGCCGAAGCCATCGCTGAAGCCCGGGCGCAGGGTGACCTGTCGGAAAATGCGGAATACGACGCTGCGAAAGAGGAGCAGGGACACCTGGAGTCGAAGATAGCCAAACTGGAAGCCACGATCGCATCCGCGCGCATCGTGGATGAAAGCCAGATTGACAGCTCCAAGGCTTACATCCTCTCCCGGGTCACGGTCCGCAACAAGGCCAACAACACGGAACAGACCTTCACACTCGTCGCACCTGAAGAAGCCGACCTTGCCGGTGGCAAAATATCCATAAAGAGTCCCATCGGCTCGGGTCTGCTGGGGAAATCCGTAGGCGATACGGCCGACATCAAGGTACCGGCGGGCATGGTCACCTTTGAAATCATTGACATCACGCGCCAATGATTGACCTCCGTTCGGACACGGTCACCAAGCCAACAGATGGCATGCGCAGCGCCATGGCCGAGGCGCGTGTTGGAGACGACGTATTCGGAGAAGATCCCACCGTTTTGACCCTCCAGGAGCGCATTGCAGACCTGCTTGGCCATGATGCCGGGCTGTTTGTCCCGTCCGGCACCATGTGCAACCAGATTGCACTCAAGGTCCACACCGAGCCGGGTGATGAAATCATCTGTGAAGAGGACTGCCACATCGTGAATTACGAGACAGGTGCAATTGGCGCCCTCTCCGGCGCCAACGTTCGGACGCTCCGGGGTGCCGGCGGAATCATTTCGGCCGACCAGATCACACAGGCGGTCCGCAAGGGGTATTACTGGGAGCCCCGCTCGCGCGTGCTCTCGCTCGAGAATACCCACAACAAGGCGGGTGGTACCATCTGGCCGCTCGATATCATGACGGGCGCCGTCCAGGCGGCGCGCGAACACGGCCTCACATGTCACCTGGACGGCGCCCGTCTCTGGAACGCATCGGTGGCCTCCGGCGTGGCTCTCAGGGAGTATGCTTCGCTCTTCGATACCGTCAGCGTGTGCCTTTCGAAAGGCCTTGGAACCCCTGCGGGAAGTGTGCTCGTCGGTTCGAAAGACCTCATACAAAAGGCCCACAGGTATCGCAAAATGTTCGGCGGAGGCATGCGGCAGGTGGGTATTCTTGCCGCCGCCGGGCTCTATGCCCTCGATCACCATGTGGCACGCCTCGCAGACGACCATGCCAACGCCACACGACTGGCAACAGGCCTCTCGCGCATGAATCGTGTCCGTGTGCGCATGGACGCCGTGCAGACCAACATCGTCATGTTCGACGTCGAAGGCGGTGATGCCATCGATATCGTCGATCAGTGTCGTCAGCACGGCGTAGCCATTGTCCCCTTTGGACCGAGAACCATACGGGCAACAACCCATCTGGACGTCACCACGTCCGACATCGACGATGCGCTCCAACGCGTAACGCCCGTGCTCGACACCTGAACGGCGACGGGGATTTCCCCGCATCGGAACGCGGCCTCTCCTCGCGGGCAGACAGCTCCGACAGACTGCATTCCCATCCCGGTCCTGCGCTCAATTTGCATGTGCCCTTTCCTGGAGACACGATGCAAACCGGAGGTACCCACATGTCAGCGCGCACCACAGTCATGGACGGTAACGAGGCCGCAGCGCACGTAGCCTACCGGACAAGTGAAGTTATTGCCATCTACCCCATCACGCCTGCATCTCCCATGGGAGAGCTGGCCGACCTGTGGAGTTCCCGGAACCTGAAGAACGTGTGGGGAACAACGCCGCGGATCGTGGAAATGCAGGCCGAGGGTGGCGCAGCCGGTGCGGTACACGGCGCGCTGCAGGCAGGTTCGCTCACGACCACGTTCACGGCGAGCCAGGGACTTCTTCTCATGATACCGAACATGTACAAGATTTCGGGAGAGCTGACCGGTGCCGTATTCCATATCGCTGCCCGCAGCATCGCATCCCAGGCCCTGTCCATCTTCGGCGACCACTCGGATGTGATGGCGGCTCGGGCCACTGGCTGGGGCATGCTGTTCGCATCGAGTGTCCAGGAAGCCATGGACATGGCACTCATCTCCCATTCCGCGAGCCTCGCTTCGCGCATTCCATTCCTGCACGTTTTTGATGGTTTCCGGACCTCGCATGAACTCAAGAAGATCGAGGTCATTCCCGACAGCGTCATCCGGGATATGATGCCCGAAGGTCCCGTCCGGGCCCACCGTGAGCGGGGAATGAATCCCGAACGACCCGTCATCCGGGGGACGGCCCAGAACCCGGATGTGTTTTTCCAGACCCGCGAGAGTGTCAACCCGCGCTACGAAGCATGTCCGCATACCGTCATATCGGCCATGGAGCAACTCGGTGCGCTGACAGGTCGCACGTACAGACCATTCGAGTACACTGGACATCCGGAGGCGGAGCGCGTGATCGTCCTGATGGGAAGCGGGGTCGATACGGCCCGCGAGGCGGTAGCACACCTTCAAACCGGTGGGGAGCGCGTCGGCGTCCTGAATGTGCGCCTCTTCCGTCCGTTCGCGATCGATCTTTTCCTGGGCGCCCTCCCCTCGTCGGTTCGCTCCATCGCTGTACTCGATCGCACCAAAGAGCCGGGTAGTGCAGGAGAACCCCTCTACCAGGACGTCGTGACGGCACTTGCCGAGCGGGCTATGCAGCCGTCGGCGAGCAACGAGCGAGTGGCCATGCCAACGGTCATCGGGGGCCGGTATGGCCTTTCTTCGAAGGAGTTCACCCCGGCCATGGTACGCTCCGTACTGAACGAACTCGGCACAGACAACCCGCGCCGCAGTTTCACTGTCGGAATCAACGACGACGTATCGCACCGGTCGCTACCGGTCGACACGTCATTCACCACCGAACACCCGGAAACGCGACGGGCCGTGTTCTGGGGTCTCGGTTCCGATGGAACCGTGGGAGCCAACAAGAACACTATCAAAATCATTGGTGAGCACACGGATTTCCACGCACAGGGGTATTTCGTGTACGACTCGAAGAAAGCCGGTGCGCGGACCATTTCGCACCTTCGCTTCGGTCCCGAACCCATCCGGTCCGCCTACCTCATCAAGGAGGCGGACTTCGTCGCCGTTCACCAGTTCAATTTCCTGGAGAGCGTAGATACCCTGGCTCTCGCAGCCCCGGGCGCCACATTGCTCCTGAACAGCCCCCATGCACCAGACGCCACTTGGCAGCACCTCCCACCCCAGGTTCAGAGGCAGATTCTGGACCACCAGCTCCGTGTTTTCGTGATCGATGCCTACGCCCTCGCCCGCGAACTGCGCCTCGGCGTACGCATCAATACCATCATGCAGACGGCCTTCTTCATGCTGTCGGACATCCTACCGACAGACGAGGCCATTTCCTACGTACAGGACTTCATCCGGTCCACCTATGGCAAACGCGGTGAGCCCGTCGTCCGGCAAAATCTGGCTGCTGTAGATTCCGCGCTCGACAACGTGCATGAACTTGTTGTGCCCGGAGAAGTCTATTCGGATCGGACCGTGCGTCCGCCTGTCCCGGCGGATGCGCCCGAATTCGTGCGCCGTGTCACGGCAGAAATGATCGCTGGCCGCGGTGACGACCTTCCTGTAAGTGCCTTCCCGGATGACGGTACATGGCCATCCGGAACGACTCGATTCGAGAAGCGCAATATCGCCTTGGAAGTCCCGGAGTGGGAGCCGGATCTCTGCATCCAGTGTGGAAAATGTGTCATGGTCTGCCCACACAGCGTGATCCGCGCCAATGTGGTGCCCGAGGAAGCACTCGCCAACGCTCCCGACGGGTACAAATCCCTGCCGGCGAGCTGGCGGGGAATGGAAGACTCCCGCTACACGCTGGAGATATCCACAATGGATTGCACCGGGTGCCAGCTGTGCGTAGGTGTGTGTCCGGCCCGGGACAAGTCCAATTCGAGTCGGAAGGCCCTCAACATGGCTCCAAACGCCGGGAAATCCTCGGCTGACTGGGAGTTCTTCAGATCACTGGAGCCCTTCAAGCGCACCGTGGGAGCAACTGGGGATGGTGCCATGCGACTGCCATTCGTCAAGGCCAAGGATGTTCAACTACTGGAGCCTCTCTTCGAATTTCCCAGCGCATGTGCTGGTTGCGGCGAGACGCCATACTTGAAGCTGCTGACGCAACTATTTGGAGACCATATGGTTGTGGCCAACGCCACAGGCTGTTCATCCATCTATGGTGGGAACCTGCCGACCACGCCGTGGGCACACAACCGGGCTGGCCGCGGTCCGGCCTGGAACAACTCCCTGTTTGAGGACAATGCCGAATTTGGTCTCGGTATGCGCCTGTCTCTCGACAAGCAGGAGGAGTACGCTCGCGAGCTTGTCGAACACATGCGCGGCATGTTGGGCGACGATCTGGCCACCTCCCTGCTGGAGAGCGACCAGACAAACGATGCCCTGCGCGAGGAGCAGCGCGCCCGCATCGATGAGCTGCGAGAACGCCTCGAGACAATTGATGACCCGATGGCGCGCGACCTGCTGGCCGTTTCGCGCGCGCTTGCGCGCCACAGCGTCTGGATCGTTGGTGGCGACGGCTGGGCTTACGATATCGGATTTGGAGGCCTTGACCACGTGCTGGCCTCCGGGCGTAATGTAAATGTGATTGTACTCGACACGGAAGTCTACTCGAATACGGGCGGACAGGCATCGAAGGCCACGGCTCTTGGTGCTGTGGCCAAGTTCGCAGCAGGCGGCAAGCCGACGCCCAAGAAAGATCTTGGCATGATGGCCATCGGGTATGGGTACGTATACGTCGCCCAGGTGGCAATGGGGGCCAACGACAATCAGGTCATCAAAGCAATCCAGGAGGCCGAAGCTTTCAACGGACCGTCACTCATCATTGCCTACAGCCCCTGCATTGCGCACGGAATAGACATGTCGAAGGCGCTCGACCAGCAGAAATCAGCCGTGGAATCGGGCTACTGGCCGCTCTACCGGTACGATCCACGTCTCGAAAACGAGGGCAAGGTACCTTTCCAACTGGACTGCAAGCCTCCCTCCATTGACCTGAAGCAGTATATCCACACGGAGAACAGATATCGGATGCTGCTCTCCACGCGACCGGACGCTGCTGCCACCTTTGTGGATGAAGCACAGAAACAGGTCAACGCCCGGTGGCATCGCCTGGAGAAGATGGCGGCGCGCCCCGAGCGCACGATCACCGGCAAACCTGGTAAGCCCGGCAAACCTGGTAAGCCCGGCAAACTGCCACCGTCCACACCCAACCGCTGATGCCATGAAGATCAACACGCAATATCTTGGTCTCGAGCTTTCGTCCCCACTCGTGCCCTCCGCATCTCCCCTCTCGGACAACGTGGATGACATCGTGGCCATGGAAGACCATGGAGCCGGCGCCGTCGTCCTGTACTCCCTGTTCGAAGAGCAGATTGAGGAGGAGAGCCGCACGCTCAGTCACTATCTGGACCACGGCTCGGAGAGCTACGCCGAGTCGCTCTCCTACTTCCCCGACCCGGCCGGCATCCAGTCAATACCGGAGCGGTATCTGGAGCACATTGGCAGGGCCAAGACGCGGGTGGACATACCTGTCATTGCGAGCCTGAACGGGTCCACACCGGGAGGATGGTTGCAGTATGCCAGGCGAATCGAGGAAGCCGGCGCCGATGCGCTCGAGCTCAATCTGTATGACATCCCGACCAATACCGGGATCACCGCGGCCCAGGTGGAAGAACGCTATCTGGCCGTCGTGCGGCTGGTGCGGGAAGAGATCAACATCCCCGTTGCCGTCAAGATATCACCCTTTTTCACAGCAACGGCCCACTTTGCGCAGGAACTGTGCCGCTGTGGGGCATCGGGTATTGTGCTGTTCAACCGGTTCTACCAGCCGGATATCGACATCGAACGCCTCGACGTCGTGCCACGTGTACATTTGTCCACCTCCGAGGAAGCCCGCCTGCCCATCCGCTGGCTGGCCATCCTCTACGGACGCATCCCGGCAGATCTGGCGCTGACCACCGGCGTGCATACGGTCGAAGATGTGGTACGTGGTGTCATGGCGGGGGCATCGGTGACCATGATGGCATCGGAACTGCTGGCGCGGGGGATCGG
>Ga0066647_10001456_pt1 | contig 11295 bp, 11 predicted proteins | sample CryGeyCG2114_250_FD_59512 | JGI IMG/M metagenome (GOLD analysis project Ga0066647, IMG submission 59512) | Groundwater microbial communities from aquifer - Crystal Geyser CG18_big_fil_WC_8/21/14_2.50 | ecosystem: Environmental > Aquatic > Deep subsurface > Groundwater | place: USA: Utah: Grand... | reverse complement strand
TGAGCTGTTTCTTCCGTTCGTTGATTCTATTTCCTAGTACTGGGGTATCAACCGTCACCGCCAGAGCCTTGTAGCCAGCTGCCTCAGCCCGTTTGATCAGCTTTGTGCATTTCTCCCGGTTCTGCGAGATGTAGAGCTGGAACCAGAAATGTGCGTCAGGTCCACCTGCGGCCTCGATCACATCTTCTAGTGGACTCGTCGCATTCGACGACAAGATCATAAATGTGCCTCGGGCCGCTGCTGCGCGTGCCACGTCGACCTCGCCTTCGCCGCCGACGAGTTTCTGCATTGCGCTGGGGCTGATGCCGATCGGGAAAGCATATTCCTTGCCGAATAGAGTCGTGGAGGTGTCGATGCTGCTGACGTCTCTCATGTAACGCGGTCGAAGGATCAGCCGGGAGAATGCTTCTGCGTTGCGCTTGCTGGAGATCTGGTCTTCTGCGCCAGAGGCGTAATAGTCCCATACTTGCTGTCTGAGCTTTTTTTTGGCGATTGCTTCGAACTCTGCGATGGTGAGGGGCTTCTCGTCTTGAGTCTCTTGCTCGGACTTGGCCATTTTGAGATTGCTGCAGTACCTGAGATTCAGCTATTTGATACGAATGAGTTCGGTCTTTTTGATTTCAAGCTTGGTGCTACTTGATGCCTCGTTGGCCTACGGGTTCGTGTTCGTGTTCGTGTTCGTGTTATGAGAGCAGCTGTTATCATCAAACACTTGGTAGAGCTCGTCAGGACACACAGACTTTGACGAACATCTAGGATTCGACATCTTAGAAGATAGGTCTCGCACGTCTATGATGATATGGTCTTATCTTTTAGTGTTCTATTGAAGCTCGAGACCTCTCGGAGGATTGCCGTCCATAAGAGCCTAGGCGAAGTGCTTATCGGCAAAGGGAACACTTCGCCGTCACAAGCTAACCGTGCCGGCGTCCGTGGTGGATCCTCCAGTAGGGAATGCCCCCAATACCAGTCTCGTGGGCTTCAAGAGTTGTCGCTGCTATGTAACCACGAGGTTATTGCATGTACGTTGACGGCACGAGTATAAGCCTGGCGATGATCTTGCATCGTGCAACAGGAGATATGTTCGGTGTGTGCAGCTTGCTGATTGATCGAGCAAAGGAGGCAAGAGGCCGTCAGGCTGGCGTCGGAGACTTCTCCTCATCCCCATACCCACGCTTATCCTATGCGGAGGCGTCAATGTAAGTACTAACAAGACTGCCGAAAGGTTACAAAATAGCTGGAAGCTGCTACAGCTCAAATACATAAGTTAGCCAAGATATTCCATCCTATACCACAATGGCAGACGAGCTTATCCGGCCTGATAGATCATTGGCCGGCAAAGTGGCAATCATCACGGGAGCGGGAGCGTTGGGAGATGGCATAGGCAACGCTAGAGCTGCAGCTATTCTTATGGCAGAAGATGGCTGCAGTATTGTCTGCGTGGATCGAGATGAGGAGCTTGCTAAGCGGACGGTTGAGATGGTCTTGACTGAAGGTAAGGGCAAAGCTGTCGCAGTCCAAGCGGATGTCACGTCGCTCGCAGACTGTGAGCGGATAGTGAAGACTGCTGTAGATACTTATGGAAGACTCGATATTCTGTTCAACTGCGTCGGTGTGGGAGGCGCTGCGGGTACAGCTGTTGAGGTCGACATGGCTGAGTGGGCGAAGGGACTAGAGATCAACATTAGCACAATGGTGAATATGTCGAAGTTTGCTATCCCGGAGATGGTCAAGAATGATGCAGGGCGCGGGTATCGAGGCAGTATTATCAACATGGGGAGTGTGGCTGGTATCAAGGGCGGTACTCCCCATTTGCTCTATCCTACGACGAAGGGTGCCGTGGTCAACATGACCAGAGCTATGGCACATCAGCATGCTTCAGATGGTATCCGAGTCAACTGTGTGTGTCCTGGGTAAGTCGGCCTCTGTTGTTTCTGTTGCCGTCACTAACGCTAAGCAGAATGGTCTATACACCTGTGGGTCAATTCAAGCTGTGCACAGGAGACTGCTAACACGTTCTAGATGATGTACGGTGGTGGCATGACGCCCGAGGCAAGAGAGGCCAGGAAGAACAGAAGCTTGTTGAAAACAGAAGGATCAGGGTGGGATGTCGGGGCGGCGGTCAGATGGCTAGCATCCGAAGAGAGCAGATGGGTCACTGGTCTTATCCTACCCATCGACGCGGGCGTCACAGCAGCTGTCGGCACAGACATCCCCAAGACTGCCCACGTGAATGCGCCAAGATAGAATCGTTTGTGTGAGGACGCTTTTCTAGGTTCACGAGTTTTGGTGTATAGTGCTAGGGATATTTCAGGGCCTGTGCTCTCCAATAACCAGAAAGCAATACGGCAGATCGCGTCAAGAATGCGAACTAGGACTTAGGGTTCAGTCCCAACGGGTTGTCGGCGGTCTGCTCCTGTCCCCCAATAGGCTCTTTCATACGCTGTCCTTCCGCCTCTTGCTGCTTCGCTGGTCCGCCTTCTTTATTGCCGTATCCGACACCCACCGTCTCGCCAAACGCCTCGCCACTTCTCATAATACCGCCAACTACAGGGTCAAGAAGGCCGCCCACAGGTTTGCCAAGGGTCTCTAGACCCTTGCCTGCGTACTGGCCAACAGGGTTAAGCTGGCCCTGTACCCAGTCGCCTGCGCTATTTCCCATCCCCTCTGGCTTCGAGTACCAGCCTATAACATCGTCAGCCTGCTTCAGGGCGTCGAGGCCTTAAGACCTGGAACATACTGCCTCCTTCTTTGGTCTGCTCTTGCTGGCCCTCTGCTTGTTCTTGCGGTTGCTCTTCCTTGTCTGCCATGTCTGTTGTTTCCCGTTCACTGTTGTCTTCGAGGTTGATGCGCTGTTCTGCTGTATCAGTCATTCTAAAGGTGTTGCGAATCTCACAAAGAGCGTTAGTGGATATAGCAGTCCACCAGGCACGACATCATAGCATTGCCTTGTCGCACGTGTGAGAGCAGGGATCATGTTGAAACGACTGGCGACCTTGTTCAGCAGCCCAGTTTTGGGGCAACTCAGGTGACGTCGCAGTTGGTTGGGGGTTGCTCCTTGCGATGGTGCCACACTACGGTCAACCGACAATGCCATTAACGCATTCGGATCGCGTCCTCGCTTTTCAGTCGCGAGGGGTTTCTTCTTATGCGCCGTAAGTCGCTGCTAGTATCCTCGTCAGCAGCATCACGCCGCACCTCCAACTAGCTGAGCACTTGGATGTATATGACAAGGGTCTTTACTGTTCCCTCGAACCGCTGTCTCCAGTCCGATCTACGCCTATGCATATCCAGGTAGGTAATGGTTACCATGCCCCTTGGAAGGCTCGCCGTCTATCGTTGTCTCCAGTCTCGCAATGTCTGCTCGATGAAGCATAATGGAATTATTCATGCTTCGGGGCTACTCAAAGAATATGCGTAAAGAAGGTAATTGGGGTCCATGCGTGAATAGAGACAACTCGAACAAAGACGTGTGGCCATAAGAACCTACTTTCTCAGCGAGTCCTGGCGACTTCGCTTGATTGTATTCGCTGCACACTGATACAACTCTAGCTAGTCGAATCGAAAACTGCTAAAGGACCAGAGACGTCTTTATGCAGTTATTTCCGTTGCAGGCCGTGCAACCTTTGTTTTGGTGCTATTCGAGTCAAATGGCAGTCACAAAGCTACCATGCTACAATGACACTAGGGCAGCTATGACAAGATTCTAATGCTGTGCTATTCCACGAGTTGTACTTTGATTCTGGGCAACAGTGTGAACATGTCTAGATCCGAACACGAAGCATCGACTCTCACCTTTACATTTGCATACAACTGCCACCATCGGTAGACCTTTTGTCTTAGGTACGTAAGCCATAACTTCCCCCAATAGACTGCACTCACTGCAATCAGAGACCATGCACCTTTCCAAGACTGCTGTCTTATTCTCACTGACCTGCTCTGGTCTAGTCGCTGCAGACTGCTACAGCGACCACGACTGGACGATCTCTTTACTCAATCGTGATCCTTCGCGCCTCTGGGCAGCCATACCTGGAGATGGCGATAAGCATGACTTGACCAAAGCTCAATGCCTTGTCCAGAAGAATCACACATGCAAGCCGTGCAGTGAGATCGAACCTGACCGGGTCGCCATTCCCAATAAATTCGGCTCGTGCAAACTGTACTGGAAAGACCGGACCACCACGACGGTTAAAACGGACGACAATTCGGCCCCTGGAATGTTTGTCTATCAGGTCGATTCTGCGCGAACCGTTGCAGCTATAAATTGTGGAGCTTGATGCCAACTATGACGCTCTACACAATGTGACAAGGGGGTGCCTACAGAACGCCGAAGCGAAGCTGTTCTTGGAAACGAAGGGGGCCCGGCGCAGCAAGACGCAGCAACAAAGAGCTTCAAGGAAAGTGTGGTACCGCCGTCCGAGCCACTTGGATGTGTTCGAGGACTGGTACAGTAATGAAGGGCTAGCCCAGGGACCATGTTGGGCGTGTTTGCATCTGACTGTTCTCCTGCACGTCGCTGTATATTGTGCTATTGACATGGTCACTGAATGAAGTGTACTCTAATCCCACTGGCGGAGTCCATATGTTGCGTTGCACTTAGAACAATTTCATTGCACCCAACCAACAGACCCCGCCTCACAAATCAGCTATCATGAAATCGCGCGCCCCAATGTCATTAGATCGTCACCATTTGTTTCACTTCGACGTCAATCACGACGGTGATAATGGTGACAGGACTCAGCCTACAAATGAGAAGCAGCAGTCGGGTTTCGCATCCGTTTGCTGGCGTTGACAGGAACCTATATAAGCGGCCTTCCAGCCCTGTTCCTTTCCGCAGAATTCTTATCATCTAACCAACAGCTTTTGATCTCTCCAGAGGCGACCCCCTCAACACAAACACATTACTTTCCAAAGCGCACATCGCTGACACCTCAATCAAAACCCGGACGGGAGCGATGCGTGACTCCTTGTTCTTCTCGATTGCGCTAATATGCGCCCTTGCGACTCCCTCACAGTCCGTACCCAGTGCAGTCTGTCCACGGACCGATGGCTCCAAGGTCATGGTGACCAGTGGATCGACGGAATATGTGATGCCAGTTCCTGCAAACAAGACCCAACTCAGTGTCATTGGCCCCGATCAGCAGCTCGGATGCACGCAGCTTGGGGGCAAATACTCGATGTGCCTACCTTGCAACTTCCCAGTGAACAAGATAGAGGTCACACGTGAAGCTGGTATATGTTCATTCAACGTTTCTGGCCGAACAGACCTTCTCTACAACAAACACGGAGACGGCCCTCTTACAGTCTTACCGCCAGCTCAAATCCTTGATGTCGAGTGTGGATTGCTTGCGCAAGTTGAGCCTTCCTCTCCATGAAAGCCTCCCAGCGTGGTGTCCACCAGAGACAACAAGCCCACCACTCATGGGAGCCTAGCTCAAGACAACATCGTCACCGGGCTGCTTTGGGTGTGAGCACAAGAATCAAGCGCTGACCTCGCGTCTTCTCCTTCGACGACACTGACCGTGGAGTCGTCAAGACTCCTTCTCTGGTTGACATCCCCGAGGGCGGGGAAGAGGACGAGGGCTCACAGACGATTGCTACTGTACGATTCCCTCTGACCAATATAGCTGGGATGGAATGTGGGATCACTTAGGTCTTTGCTGAGCACATCTGGGTGACTGGACGGAGAAAGGAGAACACGCCCATTACAGCTGGTGTCCATTCGCTAACATGACGAGCGTCACTGCTCCCATGCTTTTGTCGTGAGATAAGCAGCGATTGGGCTAGGGGTGCTTGGTGTTTTGCGATGGTACACTAACGCTTATGTACACGTCCTGACAATTTTATCAACGTTTTCTAATAACCCTAGACCCCTCCTCTTGATGAAGAGGCCGAGTGAGCAGTCATGCTAACAGCAATGTAGCACTGTGTCTGTATGCGTGGTGCAAGAGGTAACGCTAATCGCACGGCTGAAAGAAACGACTGTACTTTGGTCGGATGCTGGTATTTAGGGCAGTAAGAACCTTGGGCTTTGCGTACATTTCAACTGTGGCGCAACATAAGATAAGATTCACACTACCCTAAATACCAGCATCCGACTAAGTAGTCACGCTGCTCAAGGTACCCCCACGTTCAGCGATGTCCTGTTTGGTTTCTCAACTAATACCACGATTCCGGAACTAGCTCGGTTCGACGGAGCTTAGTTGGGAGCGAAGCGTGTTTGATCGACGTCACTCCGCTCGCGCTTGCTCGATCTGCAATTCCTTGCAGCAAAAAATGGTTCCGAGATCGTTCTTGGCACCTTAATCTGCCGTGCTTGCTGTCATGAGGTCACCATTGCTCGAGTTAACTTTCGCCGGACGGAACCTTCAACCCTTACTCCATGCCTGAGTAATGGAACTCTCCACCTTGGAGTGCAATAAGTTCAGAACAATGCTGCGACTGCGTCGAGTTCCTCCCTACCTAGGGGGCAGCGATATAGACGACTACTCGGACCAGCCTACACATCGCCCATCATGTCATTTGCCGGCAGAGGCAAAAGCCCCAACAGGACATCCTCCGACCGTACTTTAGACGGCGACCACGAGCACCAGAATGAGAAACCAGAGGCTGGTGAAAATGGTGGTTCTGGGCAAGAAGATGAGGAACAGCAAGGCCCGCCCAAGCCGATCGGCTTCTGGGACTCAAGATTGCACAAGACGCGCGTTGAGGTAGCGAAGAAATGGATATTAATGAGTAAGTCGGTACCTAGGTGTACCCGGTAGCTAGACTGACTCGTTTCAGCGTTACTCCTCATGGCTTTCATCCTTGCTGTTCTCGCAATATATTGGGCTGTGCTGTTTAAGGTAGAGGACAACATGTCTGCACTCTCAACGATAGTGGTCGATTTCGACGGGCAATCGGCGCCTTACCAAGACGTGCTGCCCCTCGTTGGCCCAGCCATGACCCAGGCAGCTCAGCAAATACGCCAGCCCACCGGGACCCTTGGCTGGGAAGTCAGGTCTCCTGCCGATTTCAACTACGATCCCATTGCTGTACGGCAATATGTCTATGACCAGCATGCTTGGGCGGCAGTCATCATTAACAACAATGCAACGGCACTCCTCCGTCAGGCAGTGCAGACCGGAAATACGTCGTATGACCCCATGGGCGCAGCGCAGCTGATCTACGTCCAAGCTCGCGACTCAACGACTTACGCCGACTACATCCTGCCACAACTTCAACAATTCCAGACACAGGTCACATCCACCTTTGGCCAGCAGTGGGTTGTCCGAGTCATCTCTAATAGCACTTTCGACCCAGCCACATACGCAAATGCGCCGCAAGCTCTATCGCCCGCAATTGGCTTTTCGACCTTCAACTTGCGTCCCTTCGGGCCAGCGGCCGCTACACCAGCTGTCACTATAGGGCTCATCTACCTCATCATCCTTGCCTTCTTTAGTTTCAGCTTCTACCTTCCCATATACAGCCAATTCATCATTCCCAAAGGTCATCCACCAATGCACTTCTGGGAACTGATGATATGGCGCCTGGGGATGGTGCTGCTGACCTACTTCTTCCTCAGCCTTGCATACTCGCTCGTATCGTTGGCATTTCTGATACCGTTCAGCAATACGTATCCCACCCCCGATACCTCGGTGGTCAGCCATGCTGATGCCTATGGCAAAGCCACATTTGTGGTTTACTGGATGGTGAACTGGGTCGGCATGGCGGCTCTCGGTCTCGCGTCAGAAAATGTTACGATGGTGATCGGCCAGCCATGGACAGGTATGTTCTCAACGAAGCATGGTATTGCTCTGCCGTTATGTCTCATCGCTAACGTTTCTCAGCTCTCTGGCTAATCTTTTGGGTCATCACAAACGTCAGCACTTCGTTTTACGCTATTCCTCTCGAACCCGGCTTCTTCAAATGGGGCTATGCGTGGCCATTGTACAATATAGTTGAAGCATCGAGAACGATCATATTTGATACGCATTCTGTGATTGGTCGCAACTTTGGTGTTCTGTTTGCGTGGACCGCGCTCAATATTCTGTTGTTTTTCCCTGCGGCAGTCTTCTTCAGGTGGAAGAACACGAAGGAGCAGATGAAGCAGGTGCCAAGGAGCCATTTGCAGTGGTTGCTTGATGGGTAAAGGTGTGTGCAGGGGTACTGTTTGCAGAATAGCTTAGACATATTGTATAGACACAAATCTTCTTCTATGACTCAACACGGACCCCAGTGTTGTTGTTGAACGCTCGACACGACACAATTTACGGTAGCCACTCCTTCTTCGAATGTTGCGCTAGTGGCCTTACTGAGCTCCTGAACAGCACCTACCTCGGCAAGTGGCCATTCAAGTGATGATCTGCACTGGAACGCGTAGTGAGCATCAGCGTTCGTAAGATGACAAGAGAATGATTGTTGCGCATCACGCGCTTAGCCTCGAACACGCATGGACAGGTCGCTGGCGACCTTACTGAGGTCGCTTCAAACGTCTCGCAATGCTGAGGATGCAGCACGGCTACTTCCCTCAGCGACCGGACTGTTGTCACGACTGTCCAATCCTCTGAATATCACCCTTCTCGCATCGCAATTGCTCGCTAATCCTTCACTCTACCCTCGACCAGTCAATCTAACGTCTTGCCGCGGTGTCTTCAGTGTTTTTTACACCGCAGCTTTGCGGTGTGCCGAAAACGACATCAACACCGAAAAGGCACAACATGACCGAAGCGAGCTATCATTACCTGAGTGGACCGCGGCTGTCGTTCGTGGCGCGAACAATGATTCACCCAGATGGAGACACCTGTTGTTGCTAGGTGGTATTCTGTTGGGCTTCGAAGCCCCAGGCCACTCGCACCTCCCGAGTGACCTGCGACACAAGATTGAGGTTGCGCTAGTAACTGCGACGAACCTAGCACTGCAAGAGAAGGACGCGAACGACGCGAACAGCCAGCTATGCATAGTCTTTGTGCTGAATACAATCTTCCCCTTACTGTCAGATCAGGCGCGTGCGCAAGTCTCGTACGATCTACTGTTGCCGGTTTTAGTCGAAGCAACCTACTTCTCGCCAGAAGGTCTCGAGCATGGGTACTGGCTAGGGACAATAGACGCAGACGTTCGACAAGTCTCTCCTACACACTTTCACTGGGATACCAAGTCCATCTCAGCTGTTCGAGTGCGTGAGATTAAGTCAAGGGTGCTTGTGTCTGCTCTCGGTCCCCTCGCACGACTGATAGCACATTCAGTGGAAAGTGTGCATGAACCTGGCCTGCTTGTTGCTGTACTGGCCAGGCTGGCCGAGTTCAGCCGGAACGTTGCTTTGTCGTGGAGGCAGAATAAGCTTTCCGAAATTGAAGTTAGCGAGGAAGGCGATTTCCTGGACGACGCTACCAGAAGAAGTACCCTTCCTGAACTACTGCAGCTGCTCAGAAACACCATGTTCTCGATTGTGATATGCCTTCGGGCCATTGCTGGGAAAGCCTTGCTAGATGCGACGCTCTCTTCTGATGGCAAAGCACCAACACTTGCCATCCAGACCTTACACATTCTTCGCGACCTGTACTTCATATCACACAGATTCGGCCAGCATTCTTCGTCTCAGTATATGTTTGTCAACTACACCTCAATAGACATCCTCAACCAATTTGCACCCCAGGCCGAGTCCTTTCTGTCTTCTGTTCGCTCCAAGCAAACTGGAATCATCCCTATTCACCCTCTGGATCGCCTCAACGACCTCTTCTTCCTCAACACCGCGGAGCACTTCACCTTAACACTACATCCTCAAGCGACTGAAGAGCTACTAGTCAAGGCTGTAATGCCATACATAACCACAAATGGTGATCGTAGACTCAACGAGCTTTACGAGGCCGCTCACAGCGTCCTCCTGGCGGTCTTCGCAGCACCTCGGAACGGTGCAGTTTCGGCACAGCATATACCCTTCTATGTCGAGGCTCTCCTTCACAGCTTCCCTGCAAGTCTAACACCACGACAATTTCGGCTAGCCATGAAATCGCTCCTTCAAGTCTCGGCACCACCGTCGCCAGTTGCAGCTTCTATGCCACAGCTACAGGAGGTAGTAATGGAAATGCTCAGGTCTCGGCTTCCACATGCTCCTGAGATGCTCCTCCCACCATCAGATCCTGCCTTGTCGGAAAGTGCCACACCGGTATCTGAAAAATCTGTTCTGCTTTTGTCCATCATTGAAAACCTTAGTCTGTTACCAGTATTCTTGCTAGGGGAGTGGCTTGTGATTGCAGCCGAGTCCTTGCAAACGCTGGCAGACCCTGTGCAGAAAAACGAGTGCCAGGAGAGGTTTTGGGAGGTGCTGAGTAGTGGGGAGATGGATGTAGAAAGAGCGGCTCTCTGTGTCACTTGGTGGACTAGCCGTGGTGGACGGGAGCTTGTGCTGTACGGGGACGAAGTGCCTGAACAAATGCATCAAATGAGCGGCGGTCTGCCGGTGGAAAGCAAGATCTGAAACGGCTAATTTTATTACTTGGAATGTAGCGGCGAGTATTGGTCTATGTTGACGTCTGTTTGAACTACGCCAGAAGCTAGCATCTGCAGCAATGTGCTGCAGTCACCTCGAGTGGCTGCTTACTAGACATGCTTACAGATAGAAGCATACAAGCCCCGAAGACCCTGCTGAGCTTTGGGGGTGAGGATATCCCTCGCCAGACCCTCGTAAGAATAGTCACCTTTACAAGAGCCAGGACGGAAACACCCGCAAGTCCGACAGAGAGCCTGAGGGCTTGTTCGAGGTTGCAGGGCACATGCTGCAGAAGGGCTCAAAGATTTGAAGGCCGAGTGTGCGAGACGTAGCCGGAACTCGACGTGCAGTGGCTCCAAAGACAGGACGAGTGTGGTGCCTCTACAACGACGAGCAACGTGAAGCGAGGGAAGCTGGCTCGAAGGGTGTACGTAATCAACACAAAAGGAGTAGCACGATGGAAGGGCGTTTTGCCAATCCTCGGTTGCGACCTATATTGGAGGTATCGAATACAAGTACGTTGGACCAGACGTATAGCCATGATTGTTGTAAAAAACAGTCGGCGACAGAGTGCATTTTCAGGCACATGCTCTCAATTGATCGACCTTGCTGCTATAAGCCCAATTTCGTGCTTACCTAGAGCGGCAACATTGGTCGATTGCCAGGGCGTGTCTTCAATCTTTATACACGTGACTTTGGTAGGAACATAGTCCATGTACTCCACGGGTGGAAAATTGTCCCGACGATCTATTCGGCAGTGTGCCATGCGGATGGACTGATACTGCAACACGAAATCGTCTTGTTAAACAAATACTAAACTGCTCGGCTTG
>Ga0066647_10001430_pt1 | contig 11394 bp, 10 predicted proteins | sample CryGeyCG2114_250_FD_59512 | JGI IMG/M metagenome (GOLD analysis project Ga0066647, IMG submission 59512) | Groundwater microbial communities from aquifer - Crystal Geyser CG18_big_fil_WC_8/21/14_2.50 | ecosystem: Environmental > Aquatic > Deep subsurface > Groundwater | place: USA: Utah: Grand... | reverse complement strand
TGGACATATATTGAATTGTTTCATTTGCATATTTAGCAGAATTACGATATTGTTTGATAGAATCAGGATAAATAGCCGCAGTAAATACACGACGTCCTGGTTCAACTTCAACGCTGGAAGCATCCCAATTATAGTTATTACTTGTAGCCCAAGCAACATCTGGCACTTTTTTTGCTTCAAATTTCCAAATGCTTTTCATGCTTTCCGATTCAATGGTAACACTTTTGCTTTCATAATCACTTGCGGTAATTATATTAATAGTTTCATCTGATTTACTTGCGATATTAATTTTTTCAATTATATTATTTTGAAAAATATCTTTGCCATTTAACAAATTACCAGTTGACCAAACAACATAATTTGAAGGCACAGTGTAATTAACTTCAAAGTTATTGAAATCATTATAAAATTCTGTTGTTCCGGAGTACGGTAACATGTCCCAGCCATTTACATCATCATAAACAGATACTTGAGGATACCAATAAGCAACAAAATAATCACCACCAAAATTTCCCATTCTCATTGGAGATTTAGGGAAATTAAATTTCCAACTAATTTCCAATTTAATATTATTATTTGAAGCTAATTTTTTCCCTAAATCAATAACCATATTAGTCCCAGAAATAAACACTTTTTTTGAATTTAAATTAATATCATTACCATCAATTTTGAGTGATAATATTTCCATTCCATTTCCAGTAAAATCATCTGGAATATTCCAATCCCTAATTGAACCTGGTTTAGTAATATTTTGGTATAAACGCAGAACAATCTTACTAAGAGAATCGGGGCTTAAATTAAAATATTTAATTATTGCATTACCAATTAATAAACTGCTGTCAGGAAAAAGTTCTACATCTATTTTATAATCAGTTTTATTAATCCAATATTTTTCACTCACGCTTCCATCAAATGTTCGCGTTCCATTATTGTAAGCTTTTTGTATATCAAGAGGAATATATAGTTTGGAATTTTGTGAAAATAAATTGGTAGTAATTAAAAGTAAAGTCAAAATAACAATTCGGGTCATTTTTTCTCCAAAATTTAGTTAATTAAAAATAAAAAATAATCTGTTTTTACGAGAAATCAAACAAATTTCCATTTATAATTTTTCGCTTTATATTTACTAAATATTGTTTGTGGCATTTTACATAGAATGTCTTTTTCTAAGTACCTCGCTTATTTCGTTTAGGCTAATGTTTTTTTCTGCAAGTAATACTAACAAGTGATATAGTAAATCGGAAGTTTCTTCTTTTAACAATTCAACGTTATCGTCCATAGCTTCAATTACAACCTCAGTTGCTTCCTCGCCAACTTTCTGAGCAATTTTATTTATTCCCTTTTTGAAAAGAGAACAAGTATAAGATTCATCAGTTGGGTTGTTTTTTCTATCCAAAATTATATTTTCAAGATCAAAAAGAAAGTCATGTTGTTCTCTTATTGTTTCATTGAAGCAAGTATCATTTCCAGTGTGACAAGTTGGTCCAACAGGGTTTGCTTTTATAAGAATAGTATCCTGATCGCAGTCAATTAGAATTTCCTTTACCATTAAATAGTTGCCGGAAGTTTCTCCTTTTGTCCACAATCTTTTTTTTGAACGACTATAAAAAGTAGCTTTTCCTAATTCCTTTGTTTTCAAAAATGCTTCTTCATTCATATAACCAAGCATTAAAACAGTGTTTGTTTTGTAATGTTGAAGTATTACAGGAACCAATCCATTGTCTTTATTAAAATCTATGTTCATAATCTCACCGAAATATTATTTTTAAGTAAAAATCTTTTTAAATGTGGAATTTGTATTTCTCCAAAATGGAAAATACTTGCTGCTAAAGCAGCATCAGCTTTGCCTTTATTGAATACATCTACGAAATGTTCCATATTACCAGCACCACCAGAGGCAACAACGGGAACAGGAAGCATTTCTGAAAGCAACTTGGTAATTCCAAGTGCAAATCCATCTTTTGTACCATCGTGATCCATTGATGTTAAAAGTATTTCACCAACTCCACGATTAACAGCTTCAGTTACCCATGAAACTAATTCTTTATTAGTTTCAGTCCTTCCACCGTTAGTAAATATTTTTTGCAAATTTCCAACACGTTTAGTATCAACTGATAAAACTATACATTGACTGCCAAATCTATTTGCAAGTTTATCAATTAATTCCGGATTATTAACAGCAGAAGAATTTACAGTAATTTTATCTGCACCAGATTCTAGAAGAACATTTACAGATTCTATATTACTAATTCCACCACCAACAGTAAACGGGATATTAATATTTTGTGCAATTCGCTTAACTAATTCCACAAGAGTTTTTCGTTTTTCAACAGTGGCGGTAATATCCAAAAATACAAGTTCATCAGCTCCAAGTTCGGCATATTTTATACCAAGCTCAACTGGATCGCCCGCATCACGCAAATCGACGAAGTTTACCCCTTTTACTGTTTTTCCGTCCTTTATATCAAGGCAGGGAATTATTCTTTTTGTTAACATATAAATCTCTTTAATTCGTTCAATTTTATTCTACCTTCATAAATAGCTTTCCCAATTATAACACCATCAATTTTAGATTTGTTTAATTTGTTAATGTCTTCAATTTTTGCAACACCACCACTAGCAATTAATTCTAATGAGGGAATTTCACTTTTAATTTTTTCATACAAATTAAAAGCAGGACCTTTAAGCAAACCATCTTTTGAAATATCAGTAACAATGGTTTCCCTTATTCCTAAAGACCAATAACCTCTTATAAAATTTATAAGTGATATTTTGGTTGTAACTTCCCAAGCGTTAATAGATACCATTTCGTTTAATGTATCGGCTCCAAGAATAATTTTATCACCGTATTTGTCGATCCAAGAAATAACAGAATCTCTATCATTTATAGCAATACTACCAGCCGTAATTTTTGTAGCCCCACTTTGAAATGCAATTCTTAAATCTTCTTTTGAACGAATTCCTCCACCAAAATCAACTATAAGGTTTGTCTCTTTTGCTATTGATTCCAATATATTCCAGTTTACAATTTGTTTTGCCTTCGCTCCATCCAAATCAACCAAATGTAAATATTTTATTCCAACAGCCTCAAACTTTTTTGCAACTTCAAGGGGATTTTCATTATAAATTATTTTTTGTGAATAATCACCTTTCGTAAGACGAACGCATTTGCCATCAATAATATCAATAGCTGGAATTATTTTAATCATATTAACTCAATAAAATTTTTAAGTATTTGTTCTCCAATTTTACCACTTTTTTCAGGATGAAACTGAAGAGCATAAAAATTTTCTTTTTGCATAGCAGCACTAAATTGTTGAATGTAATTTGTCTCCGCAATTGTATAAGGATTTAGGCCTGCATAATAACTGTGAACAAAATAAACAAAAGATTCGTTAGCTACATTTGTAAATAATTTGTGAGGATTAAATTTAATAGAATTCCAGCCCATGTGAGGTACTTTCTCTTTGCCTGAGAATAGTTTAACTGTTTCATCAAAAATTCCCAAACATTTTGTATCTCCCTCTTCTGAATAATTACAAAGCAATTGTAACCCCAAGCAAACACCAAGAAATGGTTGTTTTAATTCTGAAATTATTTTATCTAATCCTATTTCTCTTAGAAAAATCATTGCACTACCGGCTTCGCCAACACCTGGAAAAATAATTTTATCGGCAGATTTAATTTCCTCTAAATTACTTGATATTACTGAACTATAACCTACTCTCTCGAGTGCAGTAGAAACAGAATAAACATTTCCCGCATTATATTTAACAATAACTATTTTCATATAATTCCTTTTGTACTTGCTATATCTGGGTTTGTTGAGTTTATATTAACAGCTTGTTTTATGGAACGCCCAATAGCTTTGAATATTGCTTCAATTTTGTGATGCTCATTTGTGCCTTTTGCTTTTATATAAATATTACATTTAGCAGAGTCAGAAAACGATTTGAAAAAATGGTAAAACATTTCGGTTGGCATATTCCCAATAGATTCTCTTTTAAATTTAACTTTCCATTGAAGGCTACTCCGCCCTGAAAAATCAATAGCAACTGAAGCAATAACGTCATCCATTGGAAGCATAAATCCATATCGTTCAATTTGTTTTTTGTTTCCAAGAGCCGAAAAAAATGCTTCACCAAGAGCAATGGCAGTATCTTCAATAGTGTGGTGTTCATCAACCTCTAAATCACCATTTACATTAATAGTTAAATCGCAAAGAGAATGCTGAGATAATTGAGCAAGCATGTGATCAAAAAAAGCTAATCCAGTGTTTATTGAATGGTTTCCTTTGCCATCCAGATTTAATTCAATTTTAATATCAGTCTCTTTTGTTTTCCGCTCTATTTTTGCTGTGCGATATTCTCTTTTCAACTCATTAAATATTTCCTCCCAATCAATAGTTGTTAATGTAGCATCTACATTCATCTTATTGTTAAGATATATTGATTTTGTTCCTAAATTATTAGCTAATTGTATGTCTGTTTCTCTATCACCAATTACGTAACTATTTACTAAATCATATTTATCATCTAAATACTTTTGCAGTAAAGCAATGCCAGGCTTACGTGTTGGTAGATTTTCGTGAGTAAATGATTTATCAATTATTATTTCTGAAAATATAATCCCTTCATTTTTTAATATAGTTAACATTTTATTATGGGCGGGATAAAATGTATTTTCTGGAAATGATTTTGTCCCAAGTCCATCTTGATTTGTAATCATAACCAATTCGTAATCAAGTTCTTTTGAAATTTTATGAAGGACCGAAATTACTTTTGGATAAAACTCCAATTTTTCAAGTGAATCAATTTGTTCATCTTCAGGTTCAATAATAATTGTTCCATCTCTATCAATGAATAATACTTTTTTCATTTTTCCTCTTCGTACATTTTTAATGTTTCAATAAGCGTTATGTTTTCAATATCTGTTCCTATTGTAAATCTTAAACATTCAGAACAGTTAATCATATTCGAACGGTTTCGCACAATAATTTTATTCCGCAAAAGAAAATTATAAATTCTATTAGCATTATTTACTTTTACTAATAAAAAATTTGAATCTGATGGAAATACAGTTTCCACAAATGGAAGTTTTTGCAATTTACCAATTAGTATTTCTCTTTCCGAAATAATATTTTTTACAATAATATTCTTTTGATATTCTGCACTAAGAGCGTCAGCAATTATCTTTTGGCTAACTCCATTAACATTATATGGATATTTAATTTTGTTTAAAATAGAAATAATATTTTCATCACCAAAAGCAATTCCAACACGGATGTTGGCTAACCCCCAGGCTTTGGAAAATGTTTGTAAGACAACAAGATTATTAAAAACTTTTAATTTATCTATCCAACCGTCTATTTTAGAAAAATCAATATAAGCTTCATCCACTATTACAATTCCATTAAAGAAATTTAAAATTGAACTAATTGATTTTGAGTTTAACAAATTACCACTTGGATTATTGGGCGAACAGATAAATATAATTTTTGTAAATTTAGTTATACTACCAATTACTTTTTCAGTATCAATTTGAAAATCTGATGTAAGTGGAACTTCTATAGTTTTTATATTATTAATATCAGCTGCCACTTTATACATTCCATAAGTTGGTGGCATAATTAAAATTGAATCTTTCCCTGGCTCACAAAATGCACGTATTAAAAGATCAATAGCTTCATCACTTCCATTTCCAATAAATATATTTTCTAAATATAACTTCTTAATCTCTGCTAATTTTTCTTTAATAACACGTTGATGAGGATCTGGGTACCGGTTTAATTTGCCTTCAGGAATTGAACCAAATGAGTTTTCATTTGCATCTAAAAATATTCCAATGTTTCCAATGTATTCATCCCGAGCTGATGAATAAGGCTTTAATTCAAGTATGTTTTTTCGGAGTAATTTTTGAATATCAACCATTGGCTTTCTCTCTTCTTATTGTAACAGCTAATTTATGCGCGTCTAATCCTTCAGCCTCTGCCATAGTTTCAATTGCAAAAGCAATTTTAGATAAACCGTTTTTTGTTAATTTTTGGAATGTTATTTTTTTCATAAAGCTATCTAACGAAATGCCACTGTATGCTGAAGCAAAACCATTTGTTGGAAGTGTGTGGTTTGTCCCTGAAGCATAATCGCCGGCTGATTCTGGTGAATAATTGCCAAGAAATACTGAACCAGCACTGATTACTTTATCTGCTATTCTGTTATAATTTTTCACAGATAAAATTAAATGCTCTGGTGCATAATAATTGGAAATATCAATTGCCTCTTCTAAGTTATTTACTAATATTATTGCGCTATTTTTAAGTGATTTTTCAATAATTGATTTTCGCGTAAGTTTATTTGTAAAATTATTTATTTCAATTTTAACTGAATTAATTAATGTTTCGCTTGTTGAAATTAAAATTACTTGACTATCGGCACCATGTTCTGACTGTGAAAGTAAATCTGAAGCGACAAATTTTGCATTTGCATAATCATCTGCGATAACAAGCACTTCCGAAGGACCTGCGGGCATATCAATTGCTACTCCATACGAATTTACAATTTGTTTGGCTGTTGTAACCCATTGATTTCCAGGACCGAATATTTTATCAACTTTTGGAACTGTATTTGTCCCAAAAGCCATAGCAGCAATTGATTGTGCACCACCAACCTTAAAAATATTTTTTATTCCTAATAGTTTAGCAACGTATAAAATTGTTGGTGCTATCTTTGCATCTTTTTGAGGGGGAGTACAAATAATTATTTCTTTGCATCCTGCAATTTTCGCAGGAATACCGAGCATAAGTAATGTTGAAAATAATGGGGAACTACCACCAGGAATATACAACCCAACTTTTTGAATAGGAATATCTTTTCGCCAGCATTTTATTCCTGCTTCAATTTCAACTTTTACAATTTTGCTTATTTGGGAATTATGAAATTTATAGATGTTATCCTTTGCAATCTCAATCGCCCTTTTTAATCTATTGTCAATTTTTAGCTCAGCTTCATTTATCTCATTTTTAGTTACCATCAACTCGGTAGTTACCACACCATCAAATTTTCTAGTAAATTTAACTAAGGCTTTATCATCATTTATTTTAACTTCATTAATTATTGATAGAACTTTTTCTTTAATTGTTTCATTATCAATTAAAGGACGTTTTAATAAATATTTAATATCTGTTAAAACTGGATATTTAATTATTTTCACTTTATCCTCTTAAACAATAATTTTTTCAATTGGTAAAACAAGAATGCCTTGTGCCCCGGCATTTTTAAGATTTTCAATTTTATCCCAAAAATCATCTTCACTAATTACAGTATGAACCGAACTCCAACCTTTAATTGCAAGTGGCATTATTGTTGGACTTTTAACACCCGGCAACATATCAGTAATTTTTTCTAATGCCTCGTTTGGTGCATTTAGTAGTATGTATTTGTTGTTTTTTGCTTTGTTTACTGCACGCAATCTAAAAAGAATTTGTTCTAAAATTATTTTTTTACTTTCTGAAAGATTATTATTTGAAACTAAAACTGCTTCCGATTTCAATACAGTTTCAACTTCTTTTAATCCATTACTTATTAGGGTAGTTCCTGTACTTACAATATCAAAAATTGCATCTGCAAGATTTATATTTGGAGTAATTTCAACCGATCCACTTATATAATGTACTTTTGCATTAATTTTATTTTTACTTAAATAAGCATTTAATATTTTTGGATATGTTGTGGCAATATTTTTGCCTTCCAAATCATTTTTTGAGTTAAAATCTTTTGCTTTTGGAATTGCAATAGACATTCGGCATTTTCCAAAACCAAGCTTTTCAATTACATTTAGATTTTTGCCCGTTTCCAAAATTACATTTTCACCAACAATGCCAATGTCTGCTATTCCATCTTGAACATATTCTGGAATATCATCATCACGGATAAATAATAGTTCTAAATCAAAATTATTTGCTTTTATTAATAATTGTTGCGAATAATTATCAATTCTAATTCCAGCTGATTTTAATAATTCCAAAGAATTATCTGCTAATCTACCTTTTTTTTGTATTGCTAACCTTAAAGTATTTGTTTCCATTATTTCTCCTTTAAAACAAAAAACCCCGAAAATTTCGGGGTTAATAAACTTTTTAATATATATTATAATTATTAATTTCCCGATAACACAAACATAATGTGATGATGGTGATTTGGGTTAATATTTAATAAGTTAATTCTGTTTTGCATTTTTTCTAAATTTGATTATGTAATTATAAAGTTATTATTTCTACAAATCAAATAAATTTTATGTTAGGTCTGCATGTTTGCATAAACATACATTATTATTCTTATAAACTGCATTTATATTCAAATAATGTATAAATATAGAACAAATATTCATGTGACAGTTGACAACAATTTATTGCCTTTATAAGTTAGCACTATGAAATTAAATCTAATACATAATATCATTTCCAAAAAAAGCGAACAAAATCCTCGCTCTCGTCGTCGCCCCCTAATGGGGTAATAATTATCTATTTAATTTAAATAGCAAATATTTAGCAAAAAATTATCAATTTAAAAGGATTAAAAAATGATTTCAGTTGGAATCATCGGTGGTACTGGTTATACCGGAAAATATTTATTAGAATTTATTCAGAAACACGAAAATGTATCTGATTATACTATCTATGCAAATAGTAGTGCCGGAAGACAATTGTTGGATATTTTTCCGGAACTTTTGGGTTTAATTAAAGACAAAACCATTCAATCTGTTGATAATCTTTCATTTTCACATGACTTATATTTTATATCACTTCCTCATGGCGAGTCATTAAAATATGTTCCATTATTGTTTAATAAAGGGATTAAAATAATTGATTTGGGGGGTGATTACCGACTTGATACACAAAATCTATATCAAGAATGGTATAAGTTTAAGCATACTTCTGCTCATTTACTTAAAGCCAAAATCTATGGATTAGCTGATATTGAAAATGAAGAAGTTCTTAATTCCAATTTTATTGCTAATCCAGGATGTTATCCAACATCAATTCAATTAGCATTAATTCCACTTTTAAAATCTTATGCTAATAATATAATTAGCATTAGTTGCGTTTCATATTCTGGCACCAGCGGTGCTGGAAAATCACCTAAAACTGAACTTCTTCTTTCTGAACTAGACGGAAATGCGAAAGCGTATAATGTAAATAAACACAAACATCAGCCAGAAATTGAGCAAGAATTAAAAAAACATGGAATGAAATCTCCCTTTTCTTTTACAACTCATCTTCTTCCAATTGCAAGGGGAATTTATTCAACATCTTCCATTCACTTAAATTATGAAATTGCAGAAAGTGAAATTTTAGAAAAGTATTTATCTGAATATGCAAATTCAAAATTTGTGCGAATGAGAAAAGTCCCTCCAGAAATTAAATGGGTTGTAAATACAAACTTTTGTGACATAAATGTTTCAGTAAAAAATAAAACAGTTATAATAACATCAACTATTGATAATTTAATTAAAGGTGCTTCTGGTCAAGCAATTCAAAATATGAATAAAATGTTTGGATGGGATGAAACTTTAGGATTATTAAATAATAAAAAAAATTAAGGAATTTTTAAAATGTTCAAATTCATTGAAAACGGATCAATCACTTCAGTTCCCGGAATAAAAGCAACTGGAATTCATTCTGGAATTAAACGAAAAAGAAAAGATTTAGCTTTAATCGTTTCTGATGAGCCGTGCAATGTAGCGGGAACATTTACGCTAAATAAAGTAAAAGCTGCACCATTATTAGTTTCGCAAGAACTTATTAATAAAGGTGGAAAGGTTAGAGCAATTTTAGTCAATTCTGGCAATGCTAATGCTTGCACTGGCAATAGAGGCTTAAACGATGCTCTAGAATCTCAAAAATATTGCGCCGAAAAATTAGAACTTAATCAATCTGAAGTTGTAATAAGCTCAACTGGTGTAATTGGTGAATATTTACCAATGCATATTCTTAAAACAGGAATTGATTCTATTGTTGGTCAATTAACTTATACCGATGGAATTAAAGCGGCAAAAGCTATAATGACAACAGATTTAATTGAAAAATCTTTTGCCGTAAAAGTTCAACTTTCTTTTGGTGAAATTATTATTGGTGGAATTGCAAAGGGTAGCGGAATGATTATGCCAAACATGGCTACAATGCTGTCTTTTATTACTACTGATGCTAAAATTGAAAATGGTTTACTAAAAAAACTACTCTTGAAATCTGTTCAAAATTCATTCAATAAAATATCAGTGGATGGAGATACAAGCACAAACGATATGGTTGTAATTTTGGCAAATGGTGTTTCCAAGATTAAAATTGAAGAAAATACTGAAGATGCCTTTTCGTTTTTTGAAGCTCTTCAAGCTATTACAATTGAAATGGCAAAAATGGTTGTAGTTGATGGCGAAGGTGCAACAAAGCTAATTACTGTTGCTGTTTCTGGATGTAAAAACGAAGATGATGCAAATACAATTGCAAAATCAATTTCAAATTCACCGCTTGTTAAAACTGCTGTTTATGGAAGTGATGCAAACTGGGGAAGAATTCTTTCATCAGTTGGTAAAAGCGGAATAGACTTTGACCCTTCCCAAGTAGAAATAAAATTTGACGATATGCTAATTCTTGGAAAAAATTACGAACACGAGTTTGATGAAGATGAAGCAACCACAATTTTATCAAAAAAAGAAATCATTATTTCTGTAAATCTTAATTCTGGTAATGGATGTTCTACTTGGTGGACTTGCGATTTTACAGAAAAATATATTGAAATAAATGCAGCTTACAGATCATAATTAAAATTTGAGAGAAAATAAAATGAAAATTGTATTATTAAAATTAAGCGGAAAAGCACTAAACGAGTTCACAAAAAATTATCATTATATTGAAATGTTAAACGAATTGAAGGAAAATTATGATGGAGTAATTATTGTTCACGGTGCAGGAAAAATGATTACTGAATGGTCCTCTGCAATGAACCTTGCTTCACAATTTGTTAATGGACACAGAAAAACAACTAAAGAAATTATGGAGGTTGTTTCTGCAGTTCAAGGTGGATTAACAAATTCAACTATTACAAGCTTTCTTCAAGCAAAAGGTTTTGAAGCAACTGGATTAAATGGCATTGATAGAAATTTATTTGTTGCCGAGTATTTGGATAAGGAATTAGGCTTCGTTGGTGTGCCACACCTAAAAGGGAATATTACTTGGCTTAAAAATTTAATGAAAAGTGGAGTAATTCCAGTTTATTCCTCAATTTGCAGAGATATTGATGGCAATTTAATGAATGTAAATGCCGATTTGTTTGCAAAAGAACTTGCTATTGCTTTATCTGCCGACACAGTACTTTTTGTTTCAGATGTGGATGCTGTAAA